>Ga0209641_10002004_pt1 | contig 17733 bp, 9 predicted proteins | sample RifCSP16_1_FD_184022 | JGI IMG/M metagenome (GOLD analysis project Ga0209641, IMG submission 184022) | Soil microbial communities from Rifle, Colorado - Rifle CSP2_sed 16_1 (SPAdes) (version 2) | ecosystem: Environmental > Terrestrial > Deep subsurface > Rock core/Sediment | place: Rifle...
ATTTACTCCCCGAATGGCATCGCTCAGAGTTACAGTAGTGGACCCATCCCAATCACCTCGGCAGAGGAGTCCCTTAAACCAGCACTCCGGCTTAGGAGTGCAGCCACTTTTGTTGAAGATATAGTTGACCGTGGCAATCGGATCAGAGAGAGTAAAGTTACCATCGGCATTGGCATCCCCGGGTTTGGAGAGGCAATAAAGCTTTTCGTCATCAGAGGTGAAAACGTAATTGTGGCTTTCTCCTGAATCAGGCACCGGCTGGTCGGAGGCTAAAACATGGTCGGCAGTCCCGTCAATTCTGACTTCAATGGTATAGGAAGTATCCCCTGACGGGTCTAAAAGGTCTTTTACTACCCGAATCTTGTAGTCGCCTACCAGAGCTTTGGGGATGTAGATGCTGTCGTTGGCGGCAGTGTAGTTAGCTCCGGGGATGGTGTTAAAACTGACGCTGATGCTGTCGCCGTTAGGGTCGCTGACTATCATATCGACCGGGGAGAAGGCGCGGATGATGAGAGGATAGGGGGCCTGGGCGTATTTGATGGTAGCATAATCATGAGAAGTGCCAGCGCCATCGCTGCCACCAGTCACATAGACATTGCCACTTATGTCCACAGCCAGGGCAAGGGCGCGGTCATCATAGTTTCCGGGGCCGTTGTATCTTCTGACCCACAGGGTATCTCCGGAAGGGGAGTACTTGATGGTGGCGTAATCCCAAGCCTCGAAAATGCCACTTCCATAGATGGTACCAGTCACATAGACATTGCCACTATCATCCACTGCCAGAGCATGTGCCCAGTCGTCAGAGTTTCCGGTGCCATTGTATCTTCTCACCCAGAGGGTCTCTCCGGAAGAACAATATTTGATAGTAGCGTAATCCCATCCAGTGCCACTTCCTATGCTTCTACCTGTGACATAGACATTACCACTGTCGTCCACCGCAAGTAAAACGGCCACATCATAGCCATTCGCAGGCCCATTATACCTTGCCACCCAAGCTTCCCCCACCTGAGCCACAACCGGAATAGCCACCAATATGGTGAACAGTATCACGAAAATTATTATCACTCCCCGCATAAAACCTCCTTCCAACCCGCAGGTTGACCACTGTTATTATATATAACTCTACCAAAATATCCTGTGGATAACAACCTGCTCCCCAACCGTCACTGGCTTTAATATAGCCCTCTGGAAATGACTGTCAAGCAAAATCCGCAGCACATTTATTTATTTGTATTTGTAGCGCCCTTTGGGCGGGGTGGGGTCATACCCTCTCCTTTAGGGGAGGGGTCAGTTTCCTTTAGCCGTCATTGCGAGGAGGACGAAGGACGACGAAGCAATCTGGTTTACTAGCTAAATTGTAAGGGCCTAGAAAGACAGATTGCCACGCCCCTCGACATGGCTCGGGGCTCGCAGTGACAGCCCTAGAGCCTCTCCAGCCTTATCTCCCCCTTTTCCATTACCGCGTAGCTGAAGTGCTTAAACCAGTCCCCTAAGTTGACATAAACTCCATTCCCAATCTTTTCTAACTGCGGCTGGTGAGTGTGCCCCAAAATCACGTAATCAAAGCCACTGGAAATTCTTTCTTCTGCAAACTGGCGGTACTCTTCTTGAAATTTTGTTTCTCTGCCAGAGGTGTAATCTCTGGAAGAGCCGGACACATATCTGGCCAAGGGGACCGAAAAATCCGGGGGCAGCTGTCGGTACAGCCAGATATTGACCTTGTTCCTGAGGATTTTTTTCAATAACCGATAGCCCCGGTCCGACTTGGCCAAGCCATCCCCATGGGATAAGAAGATTTTCTTGCCCTGATGCTCGGCTGCCAGGCTGTCTTTATGCACCGGTATCCCCATCTGCTCAGGCAAAAAATCTCCCAGCCAGAAATCGTGGTTGCCAGACAGATAGTTTATTTCCACGCCGGAGCTTTTAAGTTGTGCCAGCCGACTCAGCACGCTTTGAAAGCCCTTGGGAATCAGATACCGGTATTCAAACCAGAAATCGAACAAATCCCCCACAATATAAAGATGAGAAGCATCAGGCTCTATTTGTTTCAAAAAACAGATCAGCTTAGATTCTTTTTCTTTCTCTTCGGACTTGCTGCCGGCCCCTAAGTGTGCATCCGAGAAGAAATAGACTTTGTCCTTCATTGATTGGGAAAATAACATCGCTGGACTGAAATTCAATAGAATTCCATTGCAGCTTGAGAGAGTTGTTTCCTTGGTTTTTTGGTTAAAGAATAGTCGGAGCAGGGGCGCTTGGGTTTGCTAGCCCTTGGATGTACTTGCAAGGTGTGGTATTATCGACTATAATTACCATTAAAGAAACCACCAAAGAGAGATGAAACCACGATCGCTTCACTGTTCAGTTTGTGGTCACCGGGCGGAAAGTATCTTCTGCGCTTTAGCGGGTGCCCATTTGGAAAAGTTAGAGCGGGAAAAGACCGTTCACAAATACGAAAAGGGGCAGGTGATTTTCTGGGAAGGGACGCCGGCTTTTGCCATTCACTGCCTTTATTCTGGTCGAGTCAAGATTTATAAGACCGGGCCCAAAGGGGACCCGATAGTCATCCGCTTATTGGGCCCCGGGGAAATTTTTGGCTATCGGGCGGTGTTGTCTAATGAGCCCTGTGCCGCCACAGTTGAAGCCGTGGAGACCAGCGTCATCTGTAGTATCAGCAAACGGACCCTCTTCGATCTCTTGAAGCAGTCTCCGGAGTTGACCATGCGGTTTTTAGCTAAGATGGCCCAGGAGTTAAGAACTTCAGAAGAGCAGATTTTGGTCATAGCCCAGGAGACAGTCAGGCAGAGAACTGCAAGACTCTTGCTCTTTTTAGCAGAAGGGAATCAGCAAGTTACAAGGCTGGCAAGGACTTTGAAAGTCCCTCTGCTTCGGAGTGAGATGGCTCAGATGGTGGGAACTACGCCGGAGACCTTCTCTCGCACCCTGCGCTTTTTAGCTTCTAAGGGGATACTGCAAGTCACAAAAGACCAAATCTCCATCACCAACACCAAAGCCTTAGAGAAGATAGCCATTCTCTAAGCAAAGGACTTGATTTAAATCAAGTCCAGACTTGACTTCCGTCATTTGAAATTGCGCTTCGGTCTCATTACTTATAAGTGAAAATTAAGTGCGGTTCGGTTTTAAAGAAACATAAAGCGCTTTTTCATGTGAAGAAATTCACAAAGAACAGGAGGTAACATCATGAAGAATGTCAAGGTTTATCTAGCAATATTAACCATAATTTCAGGTGGGGTGGTGTTGGCAGCCGTCCCCACTACCTTAAATGATTTCTTCTTGCCCGGCTCTCAGCCGAATCAGTCCGGGCAATTAGAAACACCGGACAAGTGCGACAACTGTCACGGCGGCTACAATCAGGCAGTTGAGCCGGCTTTCAACTGGCGGGGAAGCATGATGGCGCAGGCCGCCCGAGATCCGCTTTTCTATGCTTGTTTAGCCATCGCCAATCAGGATGCACCGGAAAGTGGAGATCTCTGCATCCGCTGTCACTCGATGGCCGGGTGGTTAGAAGGACGCTCTATTCCTACTGACGGCTCGGCTTTAAATCTAAATGACCGACAAGGAGTGCAGTGCGATTTCTGCCACAAGTTAGTAAAACCAACCCCTCTGGGCGTCAACCCTTATCCGAATGATCCGGCTTACACCAGTGGCACTTATCCACAGGACCAATCTTATTTGGCCAAGATAAATCCCATCCCTTCTCACTCGGCCAATGGAATGTATGTAGCCGATGCTAACAATGCCAAGCGGGGACCCTTCACAGATGCGGAGGCTCGGCATCAGTTCTTTTATTCACCATTTCATAGAGATGCCAGTCTCTGCGGCACCTGTCATGATGTGAGCAATCCGGTTTATACCAAGGATGCTTTAGGAAATTATTTGCCGAACAGCTTCGGAGCTCAGGCTCCCAGCTTTGATCCTTTCACCATGTTTCCGATTGAGCGGACTTTTTCAGAATGGAGCATGAGCGCTTACAATTCGCCGACTGGTATTTATGCGCCTCAATTTGGCGGCAATAAAGCCTATGTCTCCACCTGCCAGGACTGCCACATGAAGGATGTTACCGGGGTGGGGTGTAATAAAGCAGGCGCCCCCAACCGGACCGATTTACCCCTGCACGATATGACCGGCGGAAACACTTTCATTCCTAAGTTACTAAGTACTCTCTGGCCGGGTGAGGTAAACCAGGCTGCTCTGGATGCCGGAATTCAGAGGGCTACCGGAATGTTGCAGAAAGCGGCCACTATTACTTTAACCGTTACACCGCAGGGAACAGACTATGTGGCCAAGGTGAAAGTTGCCAATGAAACCGGGCACAAACTTCCCTCCGGCTATCCGGAAGGGAGGAGAATCTGGATAAACCTGAAAGCCTATGATACCTTAGGAGTGCTAATCTACGAATCGGGCGCCTATGATCCAATTACGGCGGTCTTAACTCACGATGCCAATGCTAAGATTTACGAAATCAAGCCGGGCATCTCTTCTGACTTAGCTCCAGTATTGGGTTATCCAGCAGGTCCATCCTTCCACTTCGTCTTGAATAACTATATCTATAAAGACAACCGCATTCCTCCCCGGGGTTTCACCAACGCTAACTTTGCAATCATTCAATCCCCGCCAGTTGGCTACACTTATGCTGACGGCCAGTACTGGGATGAAACAAACTACCTAATTCCGGCTGCCACTGCTAGAGTTATGGCTACCCTATTTTATCAGACCATCAGCAAAGAGTATGTAGAATTCTTGCGGGACGAAAATAGAACCAATACTTGGGGGCAGACTTTCTATAATCTGTGGGCGGTCAATGGCAAATCCGCGCCGGTGGCTATGACGACTCAGTCTTATGACATCAAGCCGATTGTCGACAACCAGGCTCCCACTCCCCCGACTAATTTGACCGCCACGCCTGTTTCCTCATCTCAAATCAATCTGGCCTGGACTGCCTCCACGGACAACCTGGGAGTGGTTGGATACTACATTTTCAGGGATGGCTTGCAAGTCGCCACCAGCACCACCACCAGTTACTCCGACAAAAACCTGAGGGCCTCCACTACCTATTCCTACCATGTGACTGCTTACGATGGCGCAGGCAATGTCTCTGGTCCCAGCAACACTGCCACCGCCACGACCCTTGCCAGAAAAGGTGGAAGAACCGCCGCTGCTATGGCTTCTTTGGAGCTAGCTGGGCCCAATCCCTTTAATGTCGTAACCCAATTCAGATACTACTTAGCCGCTTCAGGGTCGGTGGAAGTCAACGTTTACAACGTCTCCGGACGGAAAGTGGCCACCTTAGTAGAAGGCTGGCAGTCGGCCGGTGAACACACCCTGGTTTGGTCAGCAGAAAATTTAGCCAGCGGGGTCTACTTTGTGCGATTGCTGACTGCCCAGGAAAAGATAGTTCAGAAAGTGACCCTGCTGAAATAGTGTCAATAGTAACAGGAGATTTAGATATGTGAGCAAGACGATAAATCTGAATCAGGCATCGCTCGGAAGCGAGAAAAATAAGTAATTATGTCCTTAAATGAGGAGGTATGTCATGATGTTTGTTAAGAAATTTTTGACGACGACACTGTTAGTCTTGCTTTTGTGTGGGGTGGCACTCGGTCAGGTGCTGTTAGACCCCTCTGCTCTGACCAAGTACATAGATCCACTCCCCCTTCCCGGCGTCCTTGCTCCAGTGGGGATGTTAGGCTATGAGATCTATTACGAAGTTACTATGTCAGAATTCCAGCAGCAGCTGCACAGCGAACTATCACCCACTACGGTGTGGGGATATAACGGCACCTATCCGGGGCCAACTTTTGAAGCCAGAAGAAACTATCCTGTGGCTGTAAAGTGGATTAACAATCTCCCCTATGATCATCTTTTCACGATTGACACCATGCTTCATGGGGCTGGTTATCCTAATCCAGCCGTGCGCACGGTAGTCCACCTGCATGGCGGAGATGTCAAGCCGGAAGATGACGGGTACCCGGAAGCCTGGTATACTTCAGGGTATTCGGCGCTTTTTCACTATCCCAACCGGCAGCTGCCCACTACCCTCTGGTATCACGACCACGCTCTGGGGATCACTCGTCTCAACGTAGTTGCCGGCCTGGCCGGATTCTACTTGCTCCGGGATGACTGGGAGATGTCGCTTAATCTCCCCAGCGGAGCCTATGAAGTTCCGATTGTGATTCAGGACCGCACCTTCTACGACAATGGAGAGTTTTTCTATCCCTATCCCTGGGAGCCGGAGTTCTTCGGCGACGTGGCGGTAGTCAACGGCAAGGTCTGGCCCAAACTGGTAGTGGAGCCGAGAAAATACCGCTTCAGATTCTTGAATGGCTCTAATGCCAGGTTCTACAATCTGAAAATGTTTGAGGCTGACGAATATGGGAATCTGCTCTATGATTTTTATAGTGAAATGATTCCAGGACCAGCCTTCTATCAAATTGGCTCAGATGGTGGCTTTTTGTCCGCGCCAGTGGTGCTGAATGATCCCGGCGATCCTTACTCCCCCCGCATGCTCTTCGGCTCAGGCGAACGCTTTGATGTCATCATCGACTTTGCCGGACTGCAGGGGAAATATTTCTTACTGCACAACGATGCCAAGGCACCATTTAAGGGACTAGACTCACCAGTCGAAGATGAGGCTCCTCTCCCAGAAGTTATGCTGTTCGAGGTGAAAGACACCACTGTTACTGACAACAGCGTGATTCCCTGGAGCATCATGCCGACCGTGAAGAGACACTCTGAGTACAATGCGGTCAAGACCAGAGACCTGACTTTAGAAGAGCTTTTGGATTCTCTGGGCAATCCGATTGCGGCTCTGCTCAATGGCATGATGTGGGACGACCCGATTACGGAAAAGCCGACTCTAAATACCACCGAGATCTGGAAAATCATCAACCTGACCGAAGATGTCCACCCCATTCATTTGCATCTGGTCCAGTTCAACGTCTTGGACCGCCAGCCCTTTGATGTAGAGCAGTATATGCTGGACTCTACCATCGTCTTCACCGGTCCTGCGGTTCCACCTGATCCCAATGAGATGGGGTGGAAGGATACTTTCCGGGCGCATCCGGGAGAAGTGACCCGTATCATCGCCCGCTTCAACCGGGCCGGACTATACGTTTGGCACTGCCACATCTTGGAACATGAAGACAATGAGATGATGAGACCTTATCAGGTAGTGTATCCTCCCAGGCCCAAGAAAGGGTATGCCTTCACTAAGAATAATGAGGCAGTTCTGGGTGAAATCGAGGCACCAATTAGTTTCCAGCTCCTCTCCAGCTATCCTAATCCCTTCAACCAAAGCACGCTGATTTCTTACAGCCTTCCAGTTGATTCGGACGTGAAACTGGAGATTTACAATGTGGCTGGACAGAAAGTGATAATTCTGAAAAATGCTTTTGAATACGCGGGAGCCAAAACAGTAATCTGGGATGGCACTAACGACTCTGGAGGGAAGGTTGCCAGTGGAGTTTATTTTGCAAAACTGAGCACTGTAAAAGGGAATTCCGTGCTCAAGATGGCCTTACTGAAGTAAGGCAAAGGGGAGACTTCAGCCCTTTGGGTATCAGCCCCGGATTTCACCGGGGCTGTTTATATTTCGAAACTAAGTTAAGTTAGAGAAGAATGTGACTCTCTTGATAAATACGCTGCTGGTATAGCAGAAACTATTTACCCAGTCCTGGTGCTTGTCATTCCACTGCTGCCGAAACAATTCCTGGCTTGACTTTGCTAACAATTGGGTTAGTTTTAGATAAATTCAATAATCTGAATTCGAATGGATAAATTTCTCATCGAGGGAGGCGTCAGTCTTTCCGGCTCAGTGGAGGTGAGCGCCTCCAAAAATGCCATGCTTCCGGTCATCACCGCTTCCCTATTGGTGGAAAAAGGGGAGGTGCTGTTAAACAACGTCCCTAACCTGGCAGACATCGACATTATTCTGAAAGTGCTGCAAGGTCTAGGGGCTAAAGTTACCCGTTACCCCCAAGATGGAAAAGTGGTAATTTGCGCAGAAAACCTTTCCAACCCTGAGGCTTCTTATGACTTGGTCAGGAAGATGCGGGCTTCTTTCTTGGTCTTGGGTCCACTTTTGGCGCGCCTGGGTAAGGCCAAAGTATCTCTGCCAGGTGGGTGCGTCCTGGGAGCCAGGCCGGTGGACCAGCACTTAAAGGGTTTTAAGGCTTTGGGTGCAAATTTGACTGAAGAATATGGTTACATAATAGCAGAGAGTAACGGTTTGACCGGAAATACGGTCTGTTTTGACCGGCCCACCCATACCGGAACCGAGAACGTAATGATGGGAGCAGTCTTAGCCAATGGCAAGACTACTCTGATTAATGCCGCCTGCGACCCAGAAGTCAAGGATCTGGCCGACTTTTTGAATCAAAGAGGGGCCAAAATCCAGGGGGCCGGCACCTCGGTGGTTGAAATAACCGGAGTAAAAAGACTAAAGCCTGGAGAATATACGGTCATCCCGGATCGGCTGGAGGCTGGCACTTTGATGATAGCGACTGCCATTACCGGCGGTTACTTAGAGTTAAGAAACATAATCCCTGGGCATCTCTGGATGGTCTTGACCAAACTAAAAGAGATGGGATCTGAATTAGAGCACAACGGCAAGAGGTTAAAATTAAAGTCGCCCAAAAAACCCAAGCCAGTTGACGTGATTACCTATCCTTTTCCTGGTTTCCCCACTGATTTACAGCCGCAGATAATGGCCCTGGCCAGTCTGGCCAGCGGGACTTCCCACGTCAAAGAGACTGTGTTTGAAAGCCGGTTTACTCACGTTATGGAGTTAGTGCGCCTGGGGGCAGATATCAAGATTGCCAACGACGAGGCCACCGTGAGCGGAGTGAGTCAGCTCAAAGGGGCCCAGGTGATGGCTTCTGATATCAGGGGAGGAGCAGGCTTGGTTGTTGCCTGCTTGGCGGCCTGGGGGAGCTCGGAAATCTTGAGGATCTATCATATTGACCGGGGCTATGAAAAAATAGAAGAAAAGCTTTCCCGTCTGGGGGCAAAGATTAAACGGGTGCCAGCGTAGGTATAAGTGGTAGCTTTCGAAAAGGAGTCCTTGAGATGAAGTGGCCCAAACCAGTTTTTTTTATTCTGCTTTTTGCCTTTTGCTTTTTACTTTTTAATAATGCTTTTCCGCAGGATTTAGATTTCGGTAAAAACAAGGTCCAGTACCGCAGCTTTGATTGGTCTTACATCCAGACCAACAATTTTGATATTTATTATTACAGCGGGGGGTACCAGCTGGCCAAATTTGCGGCCGAGGTCTTAGAAGAGGCTTACCAGACCGTCTCGGATCAGCTCCGCTATCAGCTCAAAAAAAGAGTTCCTATCATTGTCTACCAATCCCCTAACGAGTTTCAGCAGACCAATGTGATTTCTGAACTGATAGAAGAGAATGTGGGTGGCTTCACCGAAGCCTTCAAAAACCGGGTGGTGGTCCCCTATAACGGCTCCTTTGAGGATTTTCGACACGTTCTGCACCATGAGTTAACCCATGCCTTAATCTTTGACATGCTCTACGGCAACATCCTGCAGTCTTTGCTCTCTCGCCAGGCCCTGTTTAATCTTCCTCTTTGGTTTTCAGAAGGTTTTGCCGAATTCTCCTCCCGACACGGCTTAGACTACCAAGGGGATATGATCTTGCGGGATGCCACCGTCAATAACTATCTGGTGCCTCTCCCCTATTTAGGAGGTTATCTGGCCTATAAGCAGGGGCAGTCGGTCTTGACTTACATCACTCAGCGCTACGGAGAGGAGAAAATTTATGAAATTTTGAATCGGGGCCGGGCAAAGCTTTCCATAAATGAGGGTCTGAAAGCGGCCATTGGCCTGACTGAAGAGCAGCTCAATGAAGAGTGGCAGATGGCTCTCAAGAAGCAGTACTGGCCGGAGCTGGCCAAGAGAAAAGTCCCCCGGGAGTTTGCCAAGCAGCTCACCTTTCATGATAAAGACGGCTCTTTTTACAATGAAAAGCCGGTCTTTTCTCCCCAGGCCGACCGTTTGGCCATATTTTCCGACCGCTCCGATTATACCGAGATCTTGGTCATCTCCGCCATTGAGGGGCGGGTCATAGACCGGCTGGTCAAAGGGGAGCGCTCCGGTGATTTGGAATCTCTGCACTCTTACGTCAGCGGTATATCCTGGTCCCCGGATGGCAAATCTTTGGCCTTCGTCTCTAAAAGCAAAGGAGAGGATGCTCTGATCTTGGTCAATGTGGATAAAAAGAAAATCTATAAAAAACTAAAGTTCGGTCTGGCCGCGATGTTTTCTCCGGCCTGGAGCCTAGATGGAAATCGCATCGTGTTTGCCGGTGTAAAAGAGGGGAAGCAAGATTTATATCTCTACAACTTAGAGAGCAGGAAGTTAGATAAATTGACCGATGATGTTTATTCTGACGCCGACCCCAGCTGGTCACCTGCGGGAGATAGATTAGTCTTCTCCTCGGACAGGCCTAAGACTCAAGTGTCAGATAATAGCCGATACCACTACGGAAAGTATGACCTGTATACCCTGGATCTGGCAGTCGGCCAGATAATTTCTCTGGAAGTAGGGGGAGGCTCCAACCGGCAGCCCAGCTGGTCCCCGGCCGGCAACAGAATTGCCTTTGTCTCCAGCCGCAACGGGATAGACAATATTTATGTACGTGACTTAGATTCTAACCTGACTTACCCGGTCACCAATGTGCTGACCGGCTGTTTCAACCCCTCCTGGTCAAAAGAGGGAGACCAGATTGCCTTTTCCAGTTTTTACAAAGGGGGGTGGGATGTCTTTATTATGAAGGAGATTTTTCCCCAGGTGGAGCAGGGCCAAGAGCTGGAGTTGACCCCCTTCCAAAAAGGTGAGACCTTTGAGCCGGCCAGCTTAGCAGCTAAAGAGGCAGACTCGGCCACCACAGATACACTTTCAAGTTCTAAAGAAGAATCCAAACCTGAATTTACTTCTTATGTGTTTAAGTCCAAGGAGGGTTCTGAGCCAAAGGAGCGGAAAGATACCACCGGGACTCTGGCCGATACCCTCAAAACCGAAGAGCCAGCGCCCCAGGAGACTTTGGCGTATCGTCTGCCAGATGGAGAGTACAAGAAAAATAGATACCGGCTCAAATTCACCCCGGACTTAATCGCCGGGGCTTTTGGGTATGACCCCTTCTTCGGTTTGCGGGGGCAGTCTTTTTTGGCCTTCTCTGACTTAATGGGAAACCACAGCTTTTTGATTGCGGCTAACCTGTATACCAACGCCTTGGATCAGACCAATGTGCAGATGTACTATAGTTACACCGCCAAGAAGACTGATTATTCAGTGGGACTTTTGCACACCAAGTATTTCTACTTAGATGACAAGAACCGCATCTTTTCCGACCGGGTCTACGGAGCACTCTGGGGCGCCTCCCGGCCATTCTCCAAATTCCTGCGCCTGGATTTAGGTACCTCTTATATAGGGATTGACCGAGAATACCGAGATGACGAAGAGTTCAGGTTCAATCCCCTCCCTTTTTTCAAACAAAATCGTACGATACTTTACTTTGACTTTTCCTTGATTAAGGATAACATCTTGTGGGGGCTGACCGGTCCTATCAATGGAACCCGCTACCGTTTAAGTTTCGAGTATGCCCCCCAGGCAGCCAAAAGCGGGATCGGTTTCCGCTCCGCCTGGTTGGATTACCGCAAGTACTTTCACTTTATGCGCAAGTTTAATTTTGCCCTGCGCCTGACCGGTGGCTCCAGCTGGGGAAAAGAGCCCAGGTTGTTCTTCTTGGGGGGAATCTCCAACTGGATTTCTCCCGACTATATCAGCACCGACATCTACACCATTAGGAATCTATATTTTTCCGGCATCATCACCCCCTTGCGGGGCTACGATTATTTCGAATTCTCCGGGAGAAACTTCGGCCTGGCCAACTTGGAATTTCGCTATCCTTTTATCCAGCGACTGGCCCTTGATTTTCCGTTATCTTTGACTCTCTCCAAAGTGACCGGAGTGATGTTTATTGACGCCGGGGCAGCCTGGAATGAAAATAGGCAGTTCAAAGGTGGCACTACTTCTGGAGGAGCGACCCGGCTGCAGGATATCCACACCGGATTTGGTTTTGGAGCCAGGGCCAATCTGGGATTCTTGATCTTCAGATTTGACACCGCCTGGAGCACTAATTTTGACGATTATAGCAAGCCCAGATATTATTTCTCCCTGGGGGCGGACTTTTAGAGCGAGCCTGAGTAGTTATCCATACCGGAAGTTTGTGACATAGAAAGCAGATGAGTGTTCAGGCAGGTTTTCAAACAGAGGTTTATTCATAGAATAGTTATCGTGAACAAATAAGGAGGCTGGATGCCAGTTACCAAAGAAGAGGTCTACCAGGTCTTGAAAGAGTGCTACGATCCGGAGATACCCATCAACATTGTGGATTTGGGGCTAATCTACGAGGTTCAGGTGGAGCAGGGGAAAGTGGAAGTCAAGATGACTCTGACCGCCCCAGGCTGCGGGATGGGGCAGTATATTGCCGGCCAAGCCCAAAGTAAGATACTCGAACTGGAAGGAGTGGAAGAAGCTAAGGTAGAGCTGGTCTGGGACCCCCCCTGGGATCCTTCCCGGATTACTCCGGAGGGGAAGAAGATGATCGGGTGGGAGTAATCTAAAGGCAAGAGAAAAAGCGTTTGCTTTGTATCATAAGATAGCGGCAGGATTATCCCTGCCGTTTTTTTAAGGGCGTTTTTTAGAGAGGCGGGGAAGGAAATCCCTTCAGGGTAAACCTTCAGGATGAACCCCCAACCTGGGGTAGGCCACCATTTGGACAGCCGAAGAATTAACCTCACCCCATCCCTCTCCTACAGGAGAGGGCGTAGTGTTCCCTCCCTTATGAGGGGAGGGACAGGGAGGGGTTAGTCATTGCGAAGAGTCCCGATCATTCGACTACGCTCTCTTCGAGCCTGAGCCTCAGAGCCGAAGGCAGGACAAGTGTGTCAGGGCGATGTGACAATCCCATCGAATTGGTTCCCTCTCTATTCACTGGGACTGCCACGCTTCCTTCGACTCGGCTCAGGACAAGTCGCTCGCAGTGACAGCCAGAAAGCATATTTCCTCCCCTAGGAGGAGAGGGAACAAAAAAGGGGGGTTAGAAAATCAGTTACGGAAGGACCGGGGCATCCAGCACTTCCTGGACCTTACGGACCAAGGCCTCGGCTGTAAAAGGCTTCTGCAAGAAAGCCACCTGGGAGGTCAGCACCCCTTGCTGCAAGACCGCTTCATCAGTGTAACCCGAGATGTATAAGACTCTAACAGTTGGCCTGATCTGCTTTATCTTCTTGGCTAAGACCGGACCGCTCATCTTGGGCATCACCACGTCAGTTATCATAAGTTGAATTACCTTCTGGCAAGACTGGCAAATCTCCAAAGCCTTTTCACCAGATTCGGCCTCCAAGACAGCGTATCCGCTTTGCTGCAAAAAATCTCTGATCAGTTCCCGGACTCCGGCTTCATCTTCTACCAAGAGAACAGTTTCAGACCCCAATCTGGGCTGGGCTTTATCCGTTACTGGTTGACGGGTACTTTCGGTTTCCTCTACTCGGGGCAGGTAAGTCTTAAAGGCTGTCCCCTTTCCCAAGTTACTTTCTGCCTCGATATAGCCGCCGCTCTGCTTGACAATACCGTATACCGTGGCCAGACCTAACCCAGTTCCTTTGCCCTTCTCTTTAGTGGTAAAGAAAGGTTCAAAGATATGCGCCAAAGTCTCTGGGCTCATTCCCATTCCGATATCGCATACATTTAGCACCACGTACGAGCCGGGCGGAAGGCGAAACTGCTGGCCAACGTACTCTTGCTTCAGGCTCAGATTTGTGGTCTGGATGGTCAGCTTACCCCCCTGGGGCATGGCTTCCCGGGCATTGACCACCAGATTCATAATCACTTGCTCGAGTTGATTGGGGTCAGCTTTGACTTTTCCTAAGTCTGGCTCCGGAAGGATGACCAGGTCAATATCCTCCCCGGTCAGACTTCGCAGCATCTTCTCCAAGTTGGAGAGGATTTCATTTAAGTCCAGCACCTCTGGCTGCAGCACCTGCTTGCGGCTGAAAGCCAGAAGCTGTCTGGTCAGGGAGGCGGCCCGCTCCGAGGTCTCTTGAATCAGCTCCAAGTCCCGGTGCAGTTGATTCTCTTGGCTTAGGCCTTTTAAAAGCAGCTGGCATCGCCCGATTATGATGGTCAGAAGATTATTGAAGTCATGGGCTACCCCGCCGGCCAATTGGCCCACCGCTTCCATCTTATGAGACTGGCGCAGCTGTTCTTCGCTCTGGCGCAGGGCTTGCTCGGCGAGCTTTCGCTCGGTATCATCAAAGACGTAGCCTTTGAGCCCGGCCAAATGACCTTTCTCATCAAATAGGCCGATGACATTTTCTATGATAAAGACCGACTTGCCGTCCTGCCGGCGCAGCTCCATTTCATGATATTCCAATTTCCTTTTCTCTTGGAGTAGTTTCAAGAACCCCTGGCGGGCTTCTGGATTGGGGTACAAAATCAGGGCATCGGCTGCCAGCACCTCTGCCACCGAGGCAAAACCGAAGATCCGGGCAAAGGCCGGATTGCAGGCTAAAATCTTGCCGTCCGGTTTGGAGATGAAATCCCCGGTTATATCCTCTTCAAAGAATTGACGGTAGCGCTCCTCGCTTTCCTGCAAGGCCTCTTCGGCTTTCTTGCGCTCGGTGATGTCTCTGAAGCTCCACACCCGGCCGGCGCTTTTTCCGGCTATGCGGTGAGGCTGAGAGTAGCGCTCAAAGATTCTACCATCTCTAAATTCCAGCAGGTCGTAGCTTTCTTTTTCCGGCTGGGCATATAGCTCCCTTACCTTATTTAAGAACCCATCCGGATCTTTCAATTGAGACAATACAAACTCTAAAGCTTGGTGGTCATCCCGACCGGCTATGACCGAATCTGGAATGCGCCACATCTGCACGAATTTTTGATTGAAGCTTAAAATTTTTCCAGCCTGATCCACTACTAAGATGCCGTCTGCAGTTGACTCTAAGGTCGCAGAAAGCAGGGAGAGGGTGTTTTTAAGTTGATCTTCAGCCCGCTTGCGTTCGGTGATATCGGTAGCAACTCCGATCACCCCGGTGATTTCTCCCTTTCGGTCTGAGACTGGAGAATACCAGGTCTCAAACACCAGCCCGGATACTTCCACTACGGATGTTAAAGCTTGGCCGGCTAAGGCCCGGCGCATATTCTCTTGAATCTGGGGCACCTCTTGATACAGCTCAAAGACCGACTGACCCACTACCTGACCCGGCTTGAGCCCCAGAGCCTCCAGACCCTTTCCTTCTGAGAGGGTGAACCTTCCTTCTTTGTCAACCGCAAATAGGATAATAGGTGAGTTGGAGACCACGGTGCGAAAGCGCCTCTCACTGGCCTTGAGTTCTTCCTGGGAGCGGCGCAAGACCTCCAGATCGGTGATATCTTGCAGCATCAGGATGGACTCGGTAGTTATCCCTTCCGGTGTTTTGATGGGCATGCAAGTGGCATAGATGTGGCGGGACTTTCCGTCGATCTCTAAAATAATTTCCTGATGGGCTACCGTTCCTTCTTGAAACGGACGCAGGCTGGGACACCTCTCACAGGTCTCCGAGCGATGGCAGAGCAGCTGGTGGCATTTAGCCCCAATCAGGTCAGCCGGGCTTGAACCACTAGTGAAGCGCTGGGCAAAGACATCATTGGCCCAGACTACCATTAGAGAGGAATCTAGTACCAGAAAGCCAGCGTCAGTGTGGTTGACTACTGCCGAAAACTTCTGACGCTCCCTTTCTAAGACCCGCAGCTGGATGTCTAAAGTTCTAAACCAGCGCTCGTACTCCTCTAATTTGCGCTGGAGAGATTCTACTAAGCTTTCTGAGTCTGAGGTGGTTTGAATTTCCAAGCTGACTTTTTGGTTTGAGAAATTATGGCTTTCTCAGGCTGGCCGGCTCTGAGAGGGAAACTTTACTTTGCCTGATATAGGCCTGGGCCAGCCAGTTTGCCACGTACTCTACTTCTCGGACGGTTTCTTGGTCAAAGGCGGCATATTCGTGGCTGTCAATGTCAATCTGGGCGAAGATAGTTTCGCTTTCTCGGATTAAGACCACCAGTTCAGATTTGGTGGCAGCCGAACAGGCCAGGTAATTGGAGACCTGTGAGACATCCGGGACATTGATGTTCCGCTTTTCTGCCACCGCTGTGCCGCACACCCCCTGGCCGACTGAGATGAAGACGTGGTCAGTGGGAGCGCCGATGAAAGGACCGAGCCTGAGGACCTTATCCGGGAAAAGTTCGTAAATTCCGGTCCAGTGGAAGCGGCGATTGGAACTATGCAGATACTCAACCGCACTAGAGAGCAACTTCTCCAGGTTAACTCCCTGGACTTGCAATTGGTCTAATTTGTTACAGATTTGGGCGGCTGTCATATTATGTCTCCGTCAGGTTGTTACAGTCAAAGGCTCTTGTAAAAAAGATGTAACCCTAACTGCCTTATTATCTTATCGGAAAGATTGCTGACTTCATAACCGGAGCGGTCGAGCCTGGTAGATAGTCTCACAAGTAATCGTTGGTGAGGGCTTCTACGGAAAATCGACTTGAAGCGATTCTACACAATCTGCCGCATATTCAGTGATCTTTTCTATACCTAGCACTCTTACATCCGGCAACCCTTTGAATTTGACTCGAACAGATGCGTATATTAGCTTAAATGGTTAGCCTTCAAGCAGTTTTCTGTGCTGGCTAGCTGGTCGAAGGACAAAATTAGCGAAATCTCGCAAATACATTATTGGAGGATAGATGAGTGAAGCAGAGAAAAAAGAAGATTTACAGGCAGTAGAGAAGTTAAATCAAGCCCGGGATAGAATCAAGGGGGAGATAAAAAAGGTCATCGTCGGGCAGGATAAAGTTATCGATGAACTTTTGGTAGCTTTACTTTCCAACGGACACTGCCTTATAATCGGTGTGCCTGGTTTGGCCAAGACCCTTTTGATTTCTACCATTGCCCGGATTTTGGATTTGAAATTCTCCCGGATTCAGTTTACCCCGGATCTTATGCCCTCCGACATCACCGGCACAGAGATTTTAGAAGAGGATTTGGGAACCGGAAAAAGAAACTTCCGCTTCGTCAAGGGGCCCATCTTTGCCAATATAGTTTTAGCAGATGAGATTAACCGCACACCGCCGAAGACTCAATCTGCCCTTTTACAAGCTATGCAGGAGCACGAAGTCACCGCCTCCGGAGAGACTTTCAAATTAGACGAACCCTTTTTCGTACTGGCAACGCAGAATCCAATCGAGCAGGAGGGGACCTATCCCTTGCCGGAAGCGCAATTGGACCGGTTTATGTTTAACATTTATATCGACTACCCCTCCCACCAGGAGGAAAATCAGATTGTCAAGACCACCACTTCCACCTATACCTGGAATTTAGAAAAAGTAATGGGGGCAGAAGAGATCATCACACTGCAGAAATTAGCCCGCAAGGTGCCGGTGGCAGACCATGTAATTGACTATGCGGTAAGAATAGCGCGGGCAACCAGACCAAGCGAAAATCATCTGCCCTATATAAAGAACTGGGTCTCCTGGGGAGCAGGACCCAGGGCTTCGCAGTATATGATTTTAGGGGCTAAGACCAGAGCTGTTCTGGACGGGAGATTTTCTCCATCGATAGAAGATGTCAAAGTAGTGGCTAAGCCGGTTTTAAGGCACAGGATTGTG
>Ga0209641_10002005_pt1 | contig 17732 bp, 21 predicted proteins | sample RifCSP16_1_FD_184022 | JGI IMG/M metagenome (GOLD analysis project Ga0209641, IMG submission 184022) | Soil microbial communities from Rifle, Colorado - Rifle CSP2_sed 16_1 (SPAdes) (version 2) | ecosystem: Environmental > Terrestrial > Deep subsurface > Rock core/Sediment | place: Rifle...
ATCTCCACCCAAAGCTTTGTCTTAGACCCAGCCCAGTTCGGGTTCAGGAGAGCAGAAAAGGCTGAATTGGCAGGCGGAGATGAAAGAGAAAACCTACGAATTGCCAGGCAGGTCTTAACCGGTGAAAAAGGAGCGCCCAGAGATACCGTACTCTTGAATGCTGCGGCTGGCCTGGTGGTGGCTGAAAAAACCTCTGACCTTGAAGCAGGAATCACGCTAGCAGAGAAAATGATTGACTCCGGTAGAGCCCTACAGAAGTTGGAGGAATTGGTGGAGTTCAGCCACAAATGTTAGAAAAAATAATCGCCAGTAAAAAGAGAGAACTGGCCCAGATTGACCAGAAAGGGAAAATAAAATCCTGGGAAAAAGAATTTGGTGATCTACCCTCCCCCAAAAAGTTCAAGCAGGCCTTAGTCAAATCAGGTCAGCTCTCTTTAATAGCAGAAATTAAAAGGGCTTCACCTTCGGCCGGTATTCTGGCGGAAGATTTGGATGTCCCTAAAATGGCCAGGATTTACCAAAGTTCAGGTGCCAGCGCCATATCAGTTCTCACTGAAGGAAGTTACTTTCGTGGAAGTCTGGAGGACCTGGGGCTGGTTAAGGCCAATGGCCTTCTGCCCATCTTAAGGAAGGATTTTATTCTCACAGACTACCAGATTTGGGAGTCGAGGATAGTTGGAGCAGACTGCCTGCTTCTGATTGCTTCAATCCTGAGTCAGCCAGAATTAAAGCGGATGCTTTATCTGACCAAGGAATTGGGATTACAGGCCTTGGTAGAGATACACACTCTGGGGGAGTTGGAAAAAACCCTCCAGGCCGGCAGTGAATTGATTGGGATCAACAATCGGGATTTGAAGACCTTCAGAGTGGATTTAAAAACCACAGAAACAATAGCTCCGTTAATCCCCTCGGGTATTGTGAAAGTAAGCGAAAGTGGAATCCTTTTCAGAGCAGATGTTGTCAGGCTGCAAGACTTGAAAATCAATGCAATCCTAATAGGGGAGGCAATTCTGAGGAGTCCGGACCCAGGTTCCAAGGTTGAAGAGCTTTTGGGTCATAAGCCAGAACTTGAGATCAAAAGATGACTAAAATAAAGATTTGCGGGATAACTAATCTAAAAGATGCTTTCAGTTGTGCCGAGGCCGGCGCAGATGTTTTAGGTTTTGTGTTTGCTGTAGGCGGCAGGCAGGTGAGTCTGAGTGTGGCCGAAAAGATATGTAAGAAACTACCTGATTCGGTCTCAAAGGCGGGGGTGTTTGTGAATGAGAATCTGATAACTCTCAATCGGATCGCCGGAGTCTGTCACCTAGACTATGTGCAACTCCACGGAAATGAGGATAGAGCTTATCTGAAACAGCTTAAGATTCCCTTTCTGAAAGTCTTTCAGGTGCAAAATGAAGCAATCCTGGCTGAAATAAAAAACTTTCGGCTGAGCTTCTTCATGCTGGATACTTTTATCGATGGAAGGAGCGGAGGCACAGGCAAAACCTTTAATTGGGACATCGCACTGCAGGCTAAGAAATTGGGCCGGGTGTTCCTCTCTGGTGGTCTAACCGCTGAGAATGTCAGAGGGGTTCTGGAAAAAGTAAACCCCTATGGTGTGGATGTCTGTTCCGGGGTTGAAAAATCACCCGGAAAAAAAGGCTTGGTAAAAGTAACAAAATTCATCCAAGAGGTAAGAAGATGGGACTCCCGAATAAACTAGGCTACTTCGGCAAATACGGCGGCAGGTTTGTGCCGGAGACCCTTATGTCGGCCCTATTAGAACTAGAAGCTGAATTCAAAAGGGCCATGAAAGACCGCAGCTTTCAGAGAGAACTGGAGAGATTACAAGCCGAGTATTCCGGCCGGCCTACCCCTTTATACCTGGCCACTAATCTCAGCCGGAATTGGGGCGCCAAGATTTATCTGAAAAGAGAGGACTTAAACCACACCGGCGCTCATAAGATAAACAATTGTCTGGGCCAGGCCCTCCTGGCTAAGAGAATGAGGAAAAAGAGGGTCATTGCTGAAACCGGGGCCGGACAGCACGGGGTAGCCACTGCCACAGTGGCGGCCTTGTTTGGTTTTGAGTGCGCCATCTATATGGGAGATGAAGACATAAAAAGACAGAGACCGAATGTCTTGCGGATGAAGCTCTTGGGGGCCGAAGTGATTCCAGTCTCCTCCGGTACAAAAACCCTCAAAGATGCCACCAATGAAGCCATTCGGGACTGGGTTACCAATGTCAGAAACACCCATTACATAATCGGCTCCACGGTGGGTCCTCATCCCTATCCACTCTTGGTCCGGGACTTTCAGTCTGTGATCGGAAAGGAGACCAAAAGGCAGATACTTCAAATGGAGGAGAGATTGCCGGATTACATCCTGGCTTGTGTGGGGGGTGGGAGTAACGCCCTGGGGATATTTTACACATTTTTAAAACATTCAGAGACTAAACTAATCGGGGTTGAATCGGCTGGCAGTAGTCTGAACGGAAACCAGCATGCCGCCTCTCTGACCAAAGGCCGACCTGGCATCTTGCACGGAAGCTTCAGTTATCTTCTTCAATCCAAAGCTGGGCAGGTTCTCCCGACTCATTCGCTGGCAGCCGGCTTGGACTATCCGGGAGTAGGTCCAGAACATAGTTTCCTGAAGGATTCTGGGAGAGTTAACTATACCACGATTTCAGACCGGGAAGCGCTGGAATCATTCTGCGAACTTTCCCAGACAGAGGGCATCATCCCAGCCTTGGAAGCCTGTTTTGCCCTGGCTTACACTAAGAAGCTCTGTCGGAGACTTCCCCAAAATAAAGTTGTCATAGTAAACCTATCTGGCCGGGGGGACAAAGATTTAGAGTTGGTAACCAATCATCAAAAAGCTGGCGTATGAATAAGTTAGACCAAGTATTCAACTCACTTAGACAGAGAAACCAAAAGGCTCTTATTCCATTTTTCACTTGTGGGTATCCGACCTTACAGCTCTTTGTAGATTTAGTGAAGTACGCGGCAGATTCAGGAGCAGATGCCATTGAGATTGGTATCCCTTTTTCAGACCCTTTAGCAGACGGACCTTCCATTCAGCTCTCCTCTCAGGTGGCTTTGAACAATAGAATAACTGTCAAAAGAACCATGGAACTTATTTCTGGCTTAAGCAGTCAATTAGATCTTCCTTTGGTCATCTTGAGTTATGCCAACCCGGTCTACCAGTATGGCCTGGAAAGATTCACCCTGGAGTCAAAGAAAGCCGGGGTAGCCGGATTAATTATGGCAGATTTGGTAATAGAAGAATCCCAACGTCTTGAGAACGAATGCAGGTTACAGAGCCTGGATTTGATTCATTTAGTCGCTCCCACTACCAATGGAAAGAGGCTGGCTTCTATCGCCCAGAGAAGCACTGGATTCATTTACCTGGTTTCAGTTACCGGGATCACCGGCGTCAGAAAGAAGATTCCCTCGGGTTTAACTTTTCAAGCCAGACAAATCCGGAGTATGACCGCTAAACCAATCTGCGTCGGTTTTGGCATTTCTAATCCTTTCCAGGCCAGAAAAATATCTCAAATATCTGACGGCGTCATTGTGGGGAGCGCCATAGTCGATTTAATCCGAGCCAGCAAGAACAAAAGACAAATGCTGAGGGCAGTTTCCAAATTCATAGTCTCGTTAAAGAAAGGAGTGTCCAATTGATACTCAGAGGTGTAAGAGGTGCTATTACGGTTAAGAAAAACAGTAGAAATGAAATTTTTAGAGCAACCCAGAGGCTGCTTAAAAAAATGATTCAAGAAAATGAAATCGAAAAGGAGAAGATTGCCAGCGTCTTTCTGACCGCCACCACTGATTTGAATGCAGATTTCCCGGCCTACGCGGTGCGGCAGATGGGCTGGAGGGAAGTGCCTCTGTTGTGCGCCCAGGAAATGGAAGTTCCGCAGGGGATGCCCAGGGTAATCCGGATACTGGTGCACTTCAATACAGATAAGTCTCAAGGTGCTATAAAACATCAGTACTTAGACGGTACTAGAAAGTTAAGGCCAGATCTTTTCGGAGGTAAGAAATGATGATAGTGGTAATGCAGGCCAAAGCCACGGCCAAGCAAATCGGAGAAGTTATCAGAAAAATCGAGGAGCTGGGCTTTAAGCCCCACCTCTCCAAGGGAGAAGAAAAGACCATAATCGGAGTGGTGGGCAACGAAAGGAAAATCGAGCCAACTGTTTTTACGGTCCTCTCCGGGGTAGAAGCGGTCATTCCCATTTTGAAACCTTACAAGTTGGCCAGCCGGGAGTTCAAGTCTGAAGACACCTTGGTTTCTGTGAATGGAATAAAAATCGGCGCTGCAGAAATCATCGTCATGGCCGGCCCCTGTGCGGTGGAGTCTAAAGAGCAGGTCTTAAAGGCGGCCCAGGCGGTCAAAAAATCAGGCGCCAAAATTTTGCGAGGCGGGGCCTTTAAGCCCCGTACCTCCCCCTACAGTTTTCAAGGGTTAGGCCAGAAGGGACTGGAAATCTTAAAGGCAGCCAAAGAGAAAACCGGTTTGTCGATTGTCACCGAAGTTCTGGAGCCGGCAGATGTGAACTTGGTGAGCCAATATGCTGATATTCTGCAGATTGGAGCCCGCAATATGCAAAACTTCGCCCTCTTGGAAGAAGTGGGGAAAATAAACAAGCCGGTCCTGTTGAAGAGAGGGATGATGTCCACCGTGGAAGAACTGCTCTTATCGGCTGAATACGTCCTCTCCAATGGCAATTACAATGTCATTCTGTGCGAGAGGGGAATTCGCACTTTTGAAAAATATACCCGCAATACGCTCGATATTTCCGCGGTGGCTTTGATAAAAAGATTGAGCCACCTTCCGGTCATCGTCGACCCCAGCCATGCCACTGGAGACCGGAACTTGATCAAGCCGATGTCCAAAGCTGCCATTGCCGGCGGTGCAGATGGGCTGCTTATCGAAGTCCATCCCTGTCCAGAAGAAGCTTTATGTGATGGCTATCAGAGTCTGAACCCAGAAGGGTTTGAAGACTTAATGCAGGAGGTAAGAAAAATAGCCTTGGCAGTGGGGAGAAAAATGTGAGCCGGCCTGATTTAAGGGATAAGACTGCAGCCATAATAGGGTTGGGCCAGATTGGCGGCTCTTTGGCTTTAGCATTCAGAAACGAAAAGCTATTTAAGAAAATCTATGGTTATGACTTGGATAGAAATACTCTAAAGATTGCCGCAAGTCGAGGCCTGGTGGACGGACCTTTCTCTAGTTTGGAAAAGGTTCTCGGAGAAGCTGACCTAGTCATACTTTCTATTCCGGTTAGGCAGATAATTTCAATCCTTCCCAAAGTTGCCAAGCACTTGAAGCCAACTGCTCTTTTGTGCGAGACCGGCAGTACCAAGCTGGAAATACTAAGAGCGGTTATGCGGCTGAAGATTAAAAACTACCTAGGCATACACCCGGTGGCTGGAACGGAGAAGGAAAGGATAAAAGGCTGGAATGCAGATTTATTTAAGAATAGAATCTTTACGATAACCCCTGCTTCAAACTCTCCCCAGGAAGGGGGTGCCATTGTAAGGACTATCATAAACCAGATTGGCGCCAAGGTTGTTCCGCTTTCGGCTGAAAGGCACGATCTCATCTTTTCTAAGACCAGCCATCTCCCCTATCTGTTGGCGATTGGGCTGATTAATTCTGTCTTTGCTTCTGGAGACAGGTCAGCCAGTAGAAATTTATTAGGAGGTGCATTTAGGGATGCCACCCGAGTTGGCTTGAGTTCACCGGTGGTGATGCAGGATATCTTAATCTCAAACCGAAAGAATATCATCCGACAAATTTCGCTGTTTTCGAGTCAGCTGCAGAAATACCAAGAATACTTGAAGGAGTGTAACGAGACCGGACTCAGTCAAACCATTCTCAAGGCCAGAAAGATAAGGAGCGCCCTAAAGTTCTCATGAATCAAATAATTTTGCCAGCCATCCGGCTAGAAGGTGAAATAGAAGTGCCCGGGGATAAGTCCATTACCCATCGGGCCTTTATCTTGGGCTCGGTGTGTAAAGGAGAAGTTGAAATCAAAAACTTTTCACCGGCAAAAGATTGTCTTTCCACTCTGAATTGTCTAAGAGCACTCGGCTTAAAGATTGAAACCAGAAATTCAGAGGCCTTGATCCAGGGTGAAGGGCTGTTCGGCTTGAATAGACCCAATGAGGTGCTGGAGGCGGGTAATTCCGGAACAACCGCCCGGCTCTTGTGCGGCCTTTTAGCCGGCCAAAATTTTGATTCAACTATCACTGGGGATGATTCCTTGAAGAAAAGACCAATGGATAGGATACTGCAACCTTTAAGCTTAATGGGTGCCAAGATCCACGGTCGAAGCCAGAACCGCCTCTTGCCGGTAGTCATAAAGGGGAGTAGCCTGAGGGGAATCGAGTATGAGCTGCCGGTTCCCAGCGCTCAGGTAAAATCAGCCCTACTTTTGGCCGGGCTCCTGGCCGAAGGGACAACCAGGCTAAGGGGAGCTTTGAATTCGCGCGACCACACCGAAAGGATGCTACAGCATTTGAGAGCCAAGTTTGAAGCTGGTCCGGAGCGATTGAGCCTAGAAGGGAAAAGGGAGTTTGCAGGCAGTAAAATCTTGGTTCCCGGAGATTTTTCTTCGGCACTTTTCTTCAGCGTTGCCGCTCTTTTGACCTCATCTTCGAATTTGACCATCAGAAATGTGGGCCTAAATCCAACCCGGACCGGCGCAATTGCGGTCCTGAAAAGAATGCAGGGAGAGATAGTTTGTACCGAAGAACAACTGCTCAATAATGAGCCGAGCGGAACAGTAATAACAGAGAATTCACCATTAAAAAGTACCGAGATTTTGCCAGAAGAGATTCCGGGTTTGATAGATGAAATTCCTATTCTGGCAGTAGCAGCTACCCAGGCTGAAGGTGTCACCCTAATCCGGGGTGCAAAAGAGTTGCGGGTCAAAGAAAGTGATAGAATTAGAGCCCTGGCCCAGGAATTAAACAAAATGGGGGCCAGAGTAAAAGAATTAACAGACGGTCTGGAAATCTCCGGCCCGACTAAACTCAAGGGAGCAGCTATCAATTCCGGGGGAGACCACCGTATAGCCATGGCTTTGGCCGTGGCAGGACTTGTAGCCAGTGGCAAGACTACCATTGAAAATAGCCAGTGGGCCGATATTTCCTTTCCGAATTTCTTTTCCATTTTAGAACAGGTTGTCATACGAGGATGATAACTCAGCCTAAAATTTTTGGACTGATTGGCAAATCCATATCTTCCAGTTTGTCTCCAGTCATATTCGCCTATTTGTTTAAGAAATATAAGATCAAGGCCGAGTACCATCTTTTTCCCTTAGAAAACAATCAACTTGAGTCTGCTCTGCAGGGGATGAGAGTTTTAGGCATAAGTGGGATTAATGTGACTGCTCCTTACAAAGAAGAAGTTACCAAATTCCTGGATGGTTTGGATGGGTTGGCCAAAGAAATAGGAGCAGTGAATCTAATCTGCAACCAGAATGGGAAACTCAAGGGATTCAATACCGACTGGATTGGCATTAAAAGGACCTTACAAGAAAGATTGCAGTTAGAAGAAAGTCCTGAGAAGATCATTCTAATAGGTGCCGGCGGGGCAGCCCGGGCCTGTTTAAGAGCATTCAAATTTTTTCAGCCCAGCCAGATTCTGATTTTCAATCGCTCTGTCGAAAAGGCCAAGACTTTGGCTGGCAGTGCAGACAGCCGGACCAGAGTGGAGGTTGCAGAATTACAAAAAGTGGAGAGATATATAAAAGAGAATGGAATCTCGCTGGTTATCAATGCCACCTCCGGAAAACATCCAATAATAAAGAGGGGCCTTTTGCAGGCCTTAACAAAACAAGCCAAAGTATTTGACTTAAACTACAATTTAGATTCCGTGGTCAATGTTCGCTTCCGAAAGCAATATAGTGACGGGCTCTATATGCTGGTCTGCCAGGCAGTGGAGACTTTTCGCATCTGGTTCCAAATAGAGGCCGACCCGGAAACTTTGTATCGTTACCTGATAAGAAAAAGGCCAAGTTAATATGTTGAGATTTTTCACAGCTGGAGAATCGCACGGGCAAGGTCTGCTAGGCATTATTGAAGGATTGCCAGCCGGTATCAGAATTGACACTGGTAAGGTTGATTTGGACCTCTTCCGAAGGCAACAGGGGTACGGCCGGGGAGAGAGGATGAAAATAGAGAAAGACAAAGTTGAGATTAAAAGCGGCCTGATAAACGGAGAGACAATCGGCGCACCTTTAGCCTTGTGGATTGAGAATAAGGACTGGGAAAATTGGAAGAATAGACCTAGAGAAAAAAATACAATTCCACGACCAGGCCATGCCGACTTGTCTGGTCTGCTGAAATATGGTCTGGACGACATACAATCCGTAATTGAAAGAGCCTCTGCCAGAGAAACTGCCCTGCGAGTGGCCATTGGCTCAGTGGTTAAACAGTTCCTATCCAATTTTGGGATTAAATTAGCTGGACATGTGATTGAAATTGGCGGGGTCAGCTTACCCCAAAAGAATTATAAAAACCTCAACCTTGAAAAAATAAGGCAACGAGCGCTTAACTCCCCGGTCTTCTGTATTGACCGAGCCGTTTCCCTGAAAATGTGCCAGAAAATCGACCAAGCCAGAAAGAAAAAAGATACGGTGGGCGGGGTTTTTGAAGTAATAGCAGCCGGCGTCCCAATTGGTCTGGGCAGCTATGTACACTGGGACCGGCGCTTGGACGCAAACTTAACCTTTGCCGTAATGAGTATTCCTTCAGTCAAGGGAGTTGAAATCGGAGATGGCATTTCCAATACCAAAAACTTCGGGTCCCGGGTGCAGGACCAGATTTATTACTCGGTCAACCAGGGCTACTATCGTCTCACCAACCGAGCCGGGGGGATGGAAGGGGGTATCTCTAACGGGCAAAATATAATTGTGCGGGGTTACGCCAAACCCATCTCGACTCTTTTGAACCCTTTAGACTCAGTCGACACAGACACCAAAAAGAAAGTTAAGGCTCCCTACGTGCGCTCAGACATTTGTTTCGTCCCGGCCCTCTCGGTAATAGGTGAAGCGGTAGTAGCCTGGGTGATTGCGGCTATGTTTCTGGAGAAGTTTGGAGGAGATTCCTTAAAAGAGACGGAAAGAAATTTCAAAACTTATTTAAAAGACTTAAGGTGAAGAAAAATATAATCATCACCGGATTTATGGGGACCGGTAAGACCACGGTTGGTCAAAGAATAGCACAAGAGCTAGGATGGCAATTTTTTGACCTGGATCACTTAATTGAGGAAAAAGAGCAGATGACCATATCGGAAATCTTTCAAAAAAAGAGGGAGAGCTATTTCAGATTGCAAGAGGGGAAGTTGTTCAAAGCAATCTGCCCCCTCCCCAAAACCGTAATTGCTACTGGTGGCGGAACCCTGCTTGCTCCTGACAATCACAAGCTGGCCCAGGAGAATGGTATAGTTTTCTGTCTATGCGCCAATCCCATTAAAATCGCCCAAAGACTCCAGGGTTGCCAATCTAGGCCACTCTTAAGAAATAGCAGCTTAGAAAGCAACCTAAATGAGCTGTTAAAAACCAGAGAGTCGATCTACAAATTGTTTTCCAATCAGATTGACACATCTTCTCTAACTCCAGAACAGGTGACCAAAATTATCCTGCAGAAATATGAGCAAACCCTAAATGAAGATAATAGCTGAATATCCAAATCCTCCCCAAATCTGCAGGGTAATAGTTCAGGATGGCATACTGCAGCAGATTGGAAGAATCGTAAAGCGGCTAAAGCCCAGTCAGGTCTACGTCCTGACCAATACAACTCTGAGAAAGTTATACTATGGGAAATTGCAGGAGTCACTTTCTCAGGCTGGTTTTAGAGTTCACCCACTCCTGGTGATTCCAGATGGAGAAAGATTTAAGAGTTTAGATTCCCTAAGATATTGTTACGACCGTCTGATAAACTACAAGGCAGACCGAGAGTCACTGCTTTTGACATTGGGTGGCGGGGTGATTACCGACTTAGGGGGAGCAGTGGCGGCCACTTATATGAGAGGAATTAAATTAGTGCATGTACCCACTACGCTTGTGGCTCAGGTGGATGCCTCAGTTGGAGGCAAGAACGGGATCAATCATACCAGAGCTAAGAATATAATAGGCTCTTTCTATCACGCTCAGATGATTTTGGTCGATCCACAAGTCTTGGAGACTTTGAGCCAGAGGCATTATCTCAATGGCTTGGTGGAAGTGATAAAAATCGGTCTAGTCTCAAATCCGGGGCTGTTTAGTTTCATCCAGAATAATATTGATCCCCTATTACAACGACAGAAAAAAACACTGCTCAAGCTGATTGTCTCATCCATCCGGCAGAAGCTAGAAATCACAACCACAGACCCCCAGGAGCAGGGGCTCAGAAAGATTTTGAACTTTGGCCACACTTTCGGCCATGCCCTGGAAACCAAAAGCAACTATACCAAACTTTCGCACGGAGAGACGGTTTCTTTGGGGATGCTGGTGGCTCTGAAACTCTCTGTGGATTTGAAGCTGGCCAATGTCAAACTCTTAAGAATGGTTCAGTCCCTGCTCCAGGTGGCCGGGCTGCCAACCCAAATAAAAAGGGTGGATATAAGACAAATCTGGGAGATAATGTATATGGATAAAAAAGCCGGTTATGGCAGAATTAACTTTGTCCTGCTGGAGGAGTTAGGTAAACCTATACTCAGAGCGGTCAACTTTCAAGATTTTAAGAGAGCAATCGAAATCATTTCCTAAGCAATGCTGAAAATCTTAGTCATCCACGGCCCTAATCTGAATCTTCTGGGAACCCGGGAGCCTGACATTTATGGTAAACTGACTCTGGCTCAGATTAACGAATTGTTGCAAAAACAAGCCAAAACCAATAAGGTAGGGCTTAAGACTTATCAGACCAATTCCGAATCGGAAATAATTTCTCTGCTTCAACAGGCTAAGGGCAAATTCGACGGAATAATTATCAATCCCGCGGCATTTACCCATTATTCCTTGGCCATCTATGACACTATCTTAGCGATTGGCATCCCTACCCTGGAAGTCCATTTAAGCAACATCTACAAGAGGGAAGAATTCCGGCGCAAGTCTGTGATTGCTCCAGCCTGTGTGGGGCAGATCTCTGGTTTTGGCTATCGCAGCTATCTTTTGGCTCTCACTGCTCTCTTGGATATCCTGAAAGATAAGAAGTGAAGTACTTCTATCTGTCCGGCAAGTTTCTCCCTCCCGGGCAAGCTAAAATCAGCATTATGACCCACGCCTTCAACTACGGCACGGCTGTTTTTGAGGGCATAAGGGCTTACTGGAATCCAGTGCAGAAACAGCTTTATCTCTTTCGCCTGAAGGACCACTACAAAAGAATGCAGACCAGCTCTAAGGCGTTGAATCTTGCCCGTCCCTTTGATTTGGACAAAATGTGCGCTATGACTCTCAAACTATTGAGGAAAAACAGAGTCAAGCAAAATGTTTATATCCGGCCGATCTGTTTTCAAGCCCGGCTGGGAATTGCTGCCAAAAAAACAGGAGAGTCTGGGTTTGGTATGTTTCTTCTAGCGCTGAAATCTTCCTCTCAATCTCCCCGACCGCTGCGGGTACTGCTGTCTTCCTGGCGGAGGATTGACTCTAAGATGATCCCTTCTTATGGCAAGCTCTCCGGCACCTATGTGAATTCATTCTTAGCCGGCCAAGAGGCTTCGCACAGCAGATTCGATGAGGCAATAATGCTGAATTTAGATGGGAGCGTGGCTGAGGCGACCGGAATGAATGTATTTATTCTTAAAAATAAGCAAGTGATTACTCCTCCCCTATCAGCTAATATTCTACCAGGGATTACGCGTGACTCGATAATGAAAATAGCTAAACCAGAGCTGGGTTTGAAGGTGCTAGAGAGGAGTATTAGTAAGAATGAGCTAATGTCGGCTGAGGAGGTCTTTCTTACTGGGACAGGCTCAGAAATAGTTCCAGTCGGCTCTGTCAATGGAAAGAAAATATTTGACGGCAAAATAGGCCCCGTGACCAAGTCCCTTGGCTCACTCTACCTAGGGATAGTCAGAGGTGAGCTAGCGCGTTATGCTAACTGGCTGACACCAGTATATTAGCCAAAGCTTGACAGCCTCAGACGGTTTTCAGCCTATTCTCTGACCAGCTTTTAATCTTGAAGAGAGTGGCCCTACCTATCAAATAGATTCAAGAAAGGACTTAAGAAACCACTTGTGATTTTCTTCTCAAGCGCGTATATTGATTTTTGCTAAGATCGCTACAGAATGACTAACCGACTCAAACTCTTCGCCGGCCTGTCCAACCTGCCTTTATCCAAAAAGATTTCAGCTTATATCAAGGTACCTTTAGCCCAAGCAGAGCTATCCCGCTTTTCAGACGGCGAAATTTTCGTTCAGATAAATTAGAACATCCGGGGGGCAGATGTCTTTATCATCCAATCCACCAATCCACCGGCAGAGAACTTGATGGAGCTCTTGTTGATGATAGATGCAGCCAAGCGAGCCTCGGCCAGGAGAATCACGGCGGTCCTCCCCTACTATGGCTATGCCCGGGCCGACCGAAAGGACCAGCCCAGAGTCTCCATTTCTGCCAAGCTAGTAGCCAATTTAATCACGACTGCCGGACCAGACCGGATTTTGACCATGGATTTACACGCCTCTCAGATCCAGGGCTTTTTTGACATCCCTTCGGATCATTTGTATTCCAACCGGGTCTTTAATGCCTACTTTTCAAAACTGGTAGATGGTCCATTAGTGGTAGTAGCTCCGGATGTCGGCTCAGTGAAAATGGTGCGCACTTTTGCCAAGGATATGGATGCCTCCTTAGCCATCGTGGATAAAAGAAGGCCTTCTCCGAATCAGTCTGAAGTGATAAACATAGTCGGTGAAGTAGAGGGAAAGACTGCCATTATAAGAGATGATATGGTTGATACCGCCGGAACTTTGACCCGGGCTGCCCAGGCTCTCAAAGAGCGAGGAGCCAAAGCAGTCTTGGCCTGCTGCACCCATCCGGTACTCTCCGGGAAAGCCCTAGAATCGATTGAGAAATCCCCGATTACTAAGTTAGTGGTGGCGGACACTATCTCGGTGGAGGCTAAGAAGTTACCAAATAAAATTGAGGTGCTCTCTATGGCTGAGGTCTTCGGAGAAGCTATCACCAGGATTCATAGCGAAGAATCGGTCTCGATTTTATTTGACTAAATAGGGGTCTTATTCTATATTTTAGGTTTATCTAATTAACCTAGCCAAGGAGTCTTAAGTGAAGGAAGAGATTGTCTTAGAAGTTACCAAGAGAGATAAGACTGGCAAAGAGAATGCCAAGAAGCTGCGTCAAAAAGGGCTGATTCCTGGTATTGTCTATGGAGCTGGCGATAAACCCAGGCCAGTTCACCTGGCACAGAGTTCGCTTTACAAGCTGCTTCATTCCGGGCACGGTGAAAACGTCCTGATTACCTTGAATATCAAAAACGGGGAGACTGCCTCGGAAAAGGTCCTGATCCGGGATATCCAGAGAGATCCGGTCAAAGAAAATATCCTCCATGTTGACTTCCAGCATGTCTCTTTGACCCGGAAGATTACGGTGAAGGTTCCGATTCACCTAGTGGGAGTCCCCACCGGGGTCAAAGACCAGAGTGGAATTCTTCAGCATATCTTAAGGGAAGTGGAGGTTTCCTGTCTGCCTACTGACATTCCTGAAAAAGTTGATTTGGATGTTGCTGCCCTAAAGATCGGTGATTCCCTGAGGGTGCGGGATATTGTTTTGCCCAAAGTGGAAATTCTATCTGCTCCGGAGCAGACCATCACCAGCGTGATACCACCCATGAAAGAAGAGGAAGTGGCCAAGCCGGTGGCGGCGGAAGGGGTGGTAACTGAAGCGACAACTGTCGAAGGGGCCGAACCGGCTGAGCCGGAGGTCATCTCCGAGAAGAAGGCTGAAGAACGGGCGGCTGAAAGAGAGAAGACTAAGGGGGAAAAGGAGAAAGAGGAAGGGAAAGCGCCAACTAAGGGGCCGGCGCCGAAGGGGGAGAAGAAATAGGGACTTTCAAACCGCAAAAATCTTATGTATATTGAAAGCTAAGGGAAACCTTAGCTTTTTTGTTTATAGAGGGAAATATGAAAATCACTTTTGAGAGATTCTGGAAAGATGTTAGGCGACTTTGCAACCGCAAAAGAGTGTTTTGTACCGTTAGATTACACAGGATTAACAAAGTGAGGGAGGTTAGAGAAGATGGAATTTGGGTCATTGCAGAGGGTGGAAAGAAATCAGGTGACCTTGTTGAAGTAGAATTCTTTAATAAAGCTTTCGAATTGATAAAATCCCATCGAATTATAAAACAAACTAGGCTGGTAAAAGATGTAAAGAGAAGCGCCTTTATCTTTGCAGTTTGCTCACGGCTACGCTATTTTAGAATTCACACAAATCCCGATGAATTAGAGCTCAAACAGGGCTATGAATTTTATTAAATTCCTCGGTACGGCCGGAGCCCGCTTTGTGATGACTAAGCAGTTGCGGGCTTCGGGAGGTATCTGGCTTTCGATTGACGGCACAAACTTGCACATTGATCCAGGGCCGGGAGCTCTGGTCAAGGCCCTCTCTTCCAAACCAAAACTTGACCCCTCTACCCTTTCCGGCATCATTCTCACCCACAAGCACCTCGACCACTCCAACGACATCAACGTGATGGTAGAAGCCATGACCGAAGGGGGCTTCAAGAAGAAAGGAGTTCTTTTTGCTCCGGCTGATGCTCTGGATTCTGACCAGGTAGTATTCCAGTACACCCGCAACTTCGTGGAGAAGATCGAAATCTTAAAAGCCGGAAATACCTACCAGGTCGGCGAAATTACATTTACGACTCCGGTCAGGCACAAGCATCCGGTAGAGACCTACGGCCTGGTGTTTAATTACAAGAATAAGAAAATTTGCTTCATTGTGGACACCCTTTACTTTGAGGAGCTGGCTGATTATTATAGGGGAGATTTGGTGGTGATTTACTGTATGCGCATGGCCTCCCCGGAGAAATATGAGGTGGAGCATCTGAACTTGGAAGATACTCGAATGCTAATTCAAAAAATCAAGCCCAAAGTAGCGGTCTTGACTCATTTTGGAATGAGTATGCTCAAGGCCAAGCCCTGGGAGGTGGCTGAAGAATTAGGCCGAGAGCTTAAGACTAAGGTCTTGGCCGCCTCAGACGGGATGAGATTAGATTTAGACGAGGTCTTGTAAGGTAAGGAGTAAAAATGGCTGGGGAAAAATTAACCGACCGACTCATTTTCAATATGACCGATCAGCAGAGGTTGGTCTTGCAGGAATTAGCCGAGATTGCGGCCAAGGAATTGATTCTGGCTGAAGAGATAACCGAGCTGACTGAAAACGTGAGAAAATCCCACCAGGAACTGGGGTTTAAGTCCAGTGAAAGCCCCAAGAGTCTGTTCGAGGACCCGGAGATAGAAATCTTGATTAGCTCCAAAGCCAGATTCAAGATTGAAAATGTCCGGGAGCAGATCAAGAGGGCTTTGAAAAAGGCGATTGAAGTGGGGCTGGGAGATTTGGAGATTGTACAGAGACAGGTTAAGATATATGGAGTCCCCTTGGCAGATAATTCTGACAGCTCTGGAAAGTAATAGCCCAGCAATATGCTCATACATGGCAGAACTAGAATTGAAAAGGATGACTCTCAAATTCCATCCAGCCACTGCCAGGCGCTGGAAAGACTTAGAAGCCCTCTTTGGCCAGAATGGAGCCTGTGCTGGCTGCTGGTGTATGTGGTGGAAACAGAGCGGCTCTGAATTTGAAAGACAAAAAGGTGAACGGAATAAAAGAGCTTTGAAACGGATTATCGATTCAGGAAAGACACCAGGATTATTGGCTTACGACAAAAATAGACCAGTGGGGTGGTGCGCAATTGAACCGAGGGAAGCGTATCCCAGACTGGAGCGCTCCCGCAGTTTGAAAAGATTTGATGATAACCCGGTCTGGTCTTTAGTCTGCTTTTTTGTAGCTAAAGATTACCGAAAAAAAGGGGTCTCGGTAGAACTTCTAAAAGGAGTGATAGCTTATGCCAAGCAGAAAGGTGCCAAAATCATAGAAGGCTATCCTGCCGTTACCAATAACAAGAAGCTTCCTGATCCCTGGGTCTGGACCGGCCTGCTCTCCACTTTTCTGAAAGCTGGGTTTAAAGACGTGCTGCGCCGGTCTAAGAGCCGGCCGATTATGCGTTATTACGTGGAGAAGAATGGAGTTAAATACGAATAATACAAAAGAGCTATCCGCAGGAGACATCTTAGATTCAACACAAGTATATATAAAGTACAGGGGGCATTTTGACTTGGGCATTGATATTGTGAATTATGTCGGATTTCTTGCAGAGCAAACTTCTGAGAAGAAAATTGTAGTTAACGAAGGAGATTTTCTAGATATCATTTCTAAGTTATTCACAAAAGCTTTTAAGACTTATATCAGCATATTGATTTTATGCAGCAAAGGGCACGGAGAAGATGCTAGTTTACTATTAAGAGGGCTTTTAGAAAATCTGTTTGTAATAAAATATATAAGTCGAGGTAAAAAGAAGAGAACCAAACTGCTATATAACTATCAGTTCATCTTGCTTAAGCAGTACTTTGATAAGGCCCAAAAATATCCTAAGTACGCTAAACTGGATAGACTAGACAGGTATAAATTAATTCCTGGAATAGATAGCTTATATAAGCGGTTCAAAAAATATTACCCAGATGAAAGACACTGGGCCGGTAAATCAGTCAAGAAAATTGCCTATTTGTCGGGATTAAAGCCTGAATACGACTTCTTTTATTGGTACCATTCACACCTTGTTCATTCTAATTACGATTCGTTGATTAACTTTGCAAAAATTATAGATTCAAATGTGCTATACAATTGGAGTGCTAGTGAAGATGAAATAATACCGGTTTTGCCGGTAAGTATTCAGATAATGCTCGGCATACTAGATATTTGGCAATCCGAATTCCAACTTGGGAAAGCTTCAGAAATAAAAACTTATCAACAGAGATTAAGACAAATGTACTCGGAAATAAGAGAGGAATAGATGAAAGGCATCGTCTTAGCCGGAGGTTTGGGGAAAAGACTCTATCCCCTGACCAAGATCACCAACAAGCATCTTCTGCCGGTCTATGATCGGCCTATGATCTACTACCCCATTTCCACCCTGGTGGAAGCGGGAATAAAGGACATCCTAATTGTCACGGGTGGCAACAATGCCGGTGATTTTTTGCGGCTCTTAGGCAATGGCAAGGAGTTTGGCTTAAAACATCTGAATTACACCTACCAGGAAAAAGAAGGAGGGATTGCCGAGGCGGTCGGCTTGGCAGAAGAGTTTGCCGAAGGGGATAAAGTGGTAATAATTCTGGGAGACAATCTAATTGGGCCGTCCATCCGAAAAGAGGTAGAACAATTCAAGAGACAAAACTCCGGCGGGAAAATTTTTCTCAAAAAAGTGGCCAATCCCAAAGAGTACGGGGTGGCCCAGCTTAAGGGAAACCGGGTGGTGGGGATTGAGGAAAAGCCAACCAGGCCGAAATCTAACCTAGCGGTCATTGGCCTGTATATGTACGACCATGAGATTTTTGAGATCGTCAAGACTCTGAAGCCCTCCCGAAGAGGGGAGCTGGAAATCACCGATGTCAACAACGCCTATATCCAGAAAGGGAAACTGACTTATTCGGTCCTAAAGGGTTTCTGGGCCGATGCCGGAGAA
>Ga0209641_10002009_pt1 | contig 17702 bp, 17 predicted proteins | sample RifCSP16_1_FD_184022 | JGI IMG/M metagenome (GOLD analysis project Ga0209641, IMG submission 184022) | Soil microbial communities from Rifle, Colorado - Rifle CSP2_sed 16_1 (SPAdes) (version 2) | ecosystem: Environmental > Terrestrial > Deep subsurface > Rock core/Sediment | place: Rifle...
CTCGGTGCACGGCCTCTTCGGCAACGGACCCCTGGAGACCGGCCTCACTGCGCCCCCTCTCCTTCGGCTTGCTGCGCTATTTCGGCACTCGCGAAACGGCGACCGCTCGCTGCCATTCCGCTCGACGCAACTCACCGGGGACATCCCCAGGGGGGACATTCTCACCGGGGACATTCCTGATTCCTCTCCGGGATGCGGGAGAGGAGTGTCCCCGCCCACGGTTGAGGAGTGTCCCCCCCAAGCGTTGAGGAGTGTCCCCGCCCAATTATGCTGTAGATGCGTCCCGTCGGGGATGAGATTCCTCCTTTTTACAAACAGTTAAGGTTGCCCTTGTCCCGGCGGAAAAATACCGCCCCGGGAAAACCGATTGCGATAGATTGCATCAAAGGAGTCTCATGTCCACGATCATTCGAAAAATCTGGGACCGGCACATTGTGGCGGAACGACCCGACGGGATGTGCCTGCTCTACATCGACCGGCATCTGGTGCACGAGGTAACGAGCCCCCAGGCCTTCGAGGGGATGCGGCAGGCGGGCCGGAAGGTGCGGCGGCCTTTTTCCCTGCTTGCGGTACCGGACCACAACGTGCCCACCTCGGCGGACCGCCTTACGCGGATCGAGGATCCGGACAGCCGGATCCAGATCGAGACGCTGCGGGAAAACGCCCTGGCCGCGGGCATCACTCTGTTCGACATGGACGATATCCGCCAGGGAATCGTCCACGTCACCGGCCCGGAAAACGGCCTGATCCTGCCCGGCGTCACGGCCGTTTGCGGCGATTCCCACACCTCCACCCTGGGGGCCTTCGGGGCGGTCGCCTTCGGGATCGGGACCTCGGAGGTGGAGCACGCCCTTGCCACCCAGACGCTTTGGCAGACAAGGCCCAGGGAGATGCGGATCAACGTCACGGGGATGCTCGGGGCAGGCGTCTCCGCGAAGGACGTGATCCTGGCGATCATCGCGAAGATCGGGTCCGGGGGGGGCTCGGGGTACGCGATCGAGTACACGGGGGAGGCGATCCGTCGAATGTCGATGGAAGAGAGGTTGACGGTCTGCAACATGACCATCGAGGGGGGGGGGCGGTTCGGGATGGTGGCGCCCGACGAAACGACCTTCTCGTATCTTTCGGGGCGGCCCGCGGCACCGGGGGCGTCCCAATGGGAGTCTGCGGTCGCGGACTGGAAAACGCTGGTCTCCGACCCCGGGACCTCCTTCGACCGGGAAGTGTCGATCGACGCCTCCCGGATCGTTCCTCAAGTAACCTGGGGAACGAGCCCGGAGGACGCTCTTCCCGTGACCGGCGTCGTTCCCGACCCGGCCGAACAGCCGGATCCCCGGGTCCGGGAGAGGATGGAGCGGGCGATGCGGTACATGGATCTTCGACCGGGGATGCGGTTAACCGACATCCCGGTCGACAAGGTGTTCATCGGGTCCTGCACGAACGCCCGGATCGAAGACCTGCGGCTCGCTGCGAAGGTGGCGGCCGGCCGGAAAGTGGCGGACGGTGTGACGGCGATGGTCGTGCCGGGTTCCGGGCTGGTCAAACAGCAGGCGGAAGCGGAGGGGCTCGACCGGATCTTTCTCGAGGCGGGGTTCCAGTGGAGGCTCCCCGGTTGCTCCATGTGCCTCGGGATGAACCCGGACCGCCTGAAGCCCGGCGAGCGGTGTGCTTCCACCTCGAACAGGAACTACGAGGGCCGGCAGGGTCCGGGGGGCCGGACCCACCTCATGAGCCCGATGATGGCAGTCGCGGCGGCGGTCGCCGGGAAGATCAGCGACGTGCGGGAGGTGCTCTAGGGGATGATCGAGAAATTTGTCTCCCTGAACGCGATTGCGGTCCCGCTGAACCGGGGCAACGTGGACACCGACGCCATCATTCCCGCCAGGTTCCTCAAGACCGTCAAGCGCACGGGGCTTGGCGACAACCTGTTTCACGCCTGGAGATATGACGAGGGGGGCAGGGAAGTGCCGGATTTCCCTCTCAACAAGCCTCCGTACCGGGGCGGGAAGATCCTGGTGACGGGGGAGAACTTTGGTTGCGGTTCCTCGCGGGAGCACGCCGTTTGGGCCCTGATGGACTACGGGATCCGCGTCGTAATCGCTCCCTCGTTCGGGGATATTTTCTACAACAACGGGCTCAAGAACGGGCTCCTGCCGGTAAGACTCGCAGCAGGCGAGGTTCGCGGCCTGATCGGCAGCATCGAGGATTCCCCGGGAGACGTGATTTCGGTTGACCTGCCCGCACAGACCGTGACCGGCCCGGACGGAGCCGTGTGCCCGTTCGATATCGCGTTGTTTTCCAAGGAGTGCCTGCTGGAGGGGCTGGACGAGATCGCCCTCACTCTCAAGCACGAGCCGGACATCGCCCAGTACGAGCGCGAAGGGAAGAGGAAGAGTCCCTGGCTCTTCCTGGATATTTGACAGGCGAAAAATCCTGCCGCCGTCCGGGGGGGCAGTGCCGCCGAATGCCAGGAATGGTATGGTCAACTCCCCGGTCTCGGAGTAAGATACCCGTACGTTTGTCTTCCACCGATCGATTCCGGTGAAACCATTGGGAGGGGGTAGGGCATGAAAACGTCCGAGGCGGTCGCCATCATCCACCGGGGCATCTACCGCGAGAAGGATGCCATCAGCGCGTACATCAAGTTCGCCAAAGCTGTCAAGGACCCCAAGGCCAAGAACGTGCTGATCAACCTGGCCGACGACGAGGTGGGGCACCTGAACAAGCTCGAGAAGCACCTCATGAGCCTCCTCAAGGGGAAGCCCTGGGTGCTCCCCAAGGCGGAGGAGATCGAAGCGGTGGCCGCCGTGTTCCACTCGAGCGCTTACGCGGACCTGGATCTCCGTCCGGAGGACATCGCGAAATTCGACGAGGTGAAAATCCTCAAGATCGCCGTCCAGCGCGAGATCGTCGCGAACAAGTTCTACCTCGACCTGGCCGCCAAGGAAAAGTCCACCGAGGCGAAGGAGATGTTCCTCTCCCTGGCGAAGGAGGAAGAACTCCATATGAAGATCCTGCAAGCGGAGATCGACTCCATCGGCCAGAGCGGTTTCTGGTTCGACATGCAGGAATTCACGATGGAGCAGTAAGGATCGGGAATCGCGTATTCCGCCCCGTTTCCGGCCGGGTCGATCCGAAAGCCCGGATATTCCTGCCCCGCGCGTTCCACGGCAAAGGAATTTCCTCCATGCACGTTGAGGAGATCTTAGGAAAGGCGCCGGGGGCGATTTGCCCGTGTGCCGATTCGCGCGGGAAGCCGGTACCCGGGGAGGCCGGACGGTTTGACAGGCACCCCGGGAGGAATCTACACTGACCCCACGGCAGGAAGGAGACTGTCCGGGAGATGAAGACCATCATTCTCGTCAGACACGCCAAATCGAGCTGGAAAAACCCCCGCCTGGATGATTTCGAACGACCTTTGAACAAACGAGGGAGACGGGATGCGCCCCTGATGGGGGAAAAACTGAAGGAACGACAGATCCTGCCCGACCTGATCCTGTCCAGCCCCGCGAAACGAGCCAGGAAGACCGCCGATTTGATTGCCAAGGCGATCGGCTATCCCAGGAAGAACATCCAGTTTGTCGACAAGATGTACCATTGCGGCGCATCGGTTCTGCTCGATCTGGTGAAAAAACTGGATGACAAGAATACCTCCGTCATGCTTTTCGGACACAATCCGGATTTCATGGATTTCGCGGGAATGCTGCTCAAGCCGGGTCCCGTCCAAAACATCCCGACCACCGGGGTTACCTGCATCCGTTTCCCTGTGAGCAACTGGAAGAAGGTGCAGAAAGGAAAAGGCGAATCGGTATTTTTTGACTATCCGAAACGGTACCAGGATGAGTCCGCACGTTGAAATCCCCTTTCCCAGAAGGGTTCGATGAACAGCCGTTGATCCGCGAATTGGCCGGGCGGTATTCGATCCGGAAAGAACGAACCACGTCCCGTCGTTTTTCCCTATTCGACACGTTTGACTGGCGCCTGTTCCGGAGATCGCTCGTCCTGGTTGCATCCGGCAACAAGATGGTTTTACGCAAACTGCATGGAAGAGCGATCCTGCACAGCGTCGAAGTTTCCTCTCCCCCGGTGTTTTCGTCGGATCTCCCGGACGGCGACTTGAAGGAGAAACTGGCGCCGATCGTTACCGTGCGGGCCCTGGAGAAACTCGCGGAGGTGGATACGCGATCAACGACGTATCGCCTCCTGAGCCGGGACGGGAACATCGTGGCCCGACTGGTTTGCGAGGAAGGTCGACTGGCCGATGACAACGAGAGGCCCGCCTTTTGGACTTCTTTCCGGTTGAGGCCGGTGAGAGGAGCGCCAGGATCTTTTCAGACCGTGAGGAAACGATGGGAGAAGGACGGCCCGCCGGCGGGTGATAACGGGAATATCTATTGGGAAGCGATGAAAGCCGCCGGCAGGACTCCGGGCGATTATTCCACCAAGGTAACGATCCCGTCCGCCCCCCGCATGCGTTCGGAAGAAGCAGTCAAAATCATTCTGCGCTTCCTGCTGCAGGTGATCCGGATCAACGAAGCCCACCTTGCGGAGGACCGGGATACGGAATTTCTCCACGATTACCGGGTCGCCATCCGCCGCACCCGCTCCGCGTTGCGCCAGATGAAACAGGTATTCCCTGCCGATGTCACCAGACGGTTCAAAAAGGATTTTGCTTTTATGGGGAAGCTTTCCAACGATTTGCGGGATCTGGATGTCCATCTCCAGAACGAGGGGATCTACAAAGCGATGCTCCCCCCCGCGCAGCGTGACGATATCGGTCCGTTGTTTGACTACTTGCGGGAAAAACGGGCACAGGTTTTCTGGGAATTCCTTCCTCATTTGGAGACGAGGAGATATCGGAAAATCATTCAGGATTGGGATCTGTTCTTGAATGGTCCGGGAAACGATTTTCCGGACTCGCCGAATGCGGAACTCCCCGTACGAGAGCTGGCACAAAAAAGAATCTATAAAAAATACAGACGTATTTTGAAAATAAGTAATGTAATGCTTGAAAACATGGCAGACGATATGCTGCATCTTTTACGAATTGAATGCAAGGAGCTGCGATACCTTCTGGAGTTTTTCTCCTCTCTGTTTCCTCGCGAGAAAATCCACGATCTGATCGGGCAATTGAAGAAGCTGCAGGACTTTCTCGGGGAGTACAATGACTTCCGTGTACAGCAACAACGTCTTCAGGACCTTGCCGGGGAGCTGCCCTGGAACGATTCCCGGTCGAAAAAAACCGTGGCGGCAATCGGCACCCTGGTCAAAACGATGGAGAGGGAAAAGCGAAAAGCGAAAAAAGCCCTTGCGAAAACGTTTTCGGACTATGCATCGATCCACAAACAGAAGGTTTATCGGGAACTTTTCGGTGCCGGATCGTCTTCTGTTTGACAAAATCGGCATGCCGAATTATAATTATGTTTTAAAATCCCTGGATCGCCAGCACTTCATTGCATGAAGAAATTTCTTGTCTTGAGTGATGTCCATGCCAATTACCCGGCGCTGCAAGCAATCGAAACCTTTGTCCAGCGGGACCGGTTCCATTGGGTCATCAACGCCGGAGATCTGGTTGTTTATTGTACATTTCCCAACGAGACGATCGAATGGTTCCGGAAGAAGAGAAATACCCTATGCATCGTGGGGAATACGGACAACCGGGTTCTGCGAATCCTGGCGGGGAGACCATTGGATAGACCGCGCAGGGAAGAAAAACGGGTGATGTATTACTGGACATGCGAAACCCTCCTTCCCGGGAATGCACGGTATTTGCAATCCCTGCCGGGGCAACGGGATTTCACGATCGACGGGATTCGCATCGGCGTATCCCACGGAACCTCCGATGACGAGGAGGAAACCTTGTCCCCCGATGTTCCGAAGAGCCGTTTTCGGGAACTGGCAAGGAACTCCCTCTGCCAGGTCCAGATCATGGGCCATTCGCACGCTCCCTTTCATAAAATTGTCGACGAGGTTCACTTCCTCAACCCGGGCAGCGCGGGGCGCATGTTCGACGGTGATCCGCGAGCATCGTTTGCCATTCTTTCGATCCATTCGGGGAAGATCTCCGTGGAACATTTCCGCATACCGTATCCTGTCGAACAGGTGACCGAGAGTATGAAAAGGAATCGTCTCCCCGACATCTATCGGAAAATGTATGAAACGGGGACAAAGCTGAACTAGGCGGAGCGGAAACGGTCATGAAGATCACAAAGGGAATGGATGGCTCGACGGCGCAGATCCGGGAGGTGGTGAGGAAAGTGGAACCGAAAAACCGATCCGCCGATCCGGGAAAAACGATTCAAAAGATCCAGGACCATCTCGGAAAGAAAGACAAGGAGGAGATCGTCAGGGAGGCATTGAAGTTTCATCATGAAGCGGAGGAATTGAAACCTTACCAGGCGGAACTGATCAAGATGCAGCGCCACCTGGAGAAATCCGGGAAAAAAATGGTCGTCCTTTTTGACGGCCGCGACGCATCCGGAAAAGGCGGAACGATCCGCCGGATTACCCGGTACATGAACGAGAAGAGATCCCGCGTGGTCGCGCTGGGGAAACCGACCGAGGACCAGAAAACGGAACTCCATATCAAGCGGTATATCGAGCATTTCCCCCGTGCGGGAGAGATCGTTCTGTTCGACAGGAGCTGGTACAACCGGGCACTGGTGGAGCCGGTGATGGGATTTTGCACCGAGGACCAATACCGGCGATTCCTGAAGAAGGTCGTCACGTATGAGCAGAATTTCCTCGAGGATGCCGGCAAGACCATATTGCTGAAACTCTATTTTTCGGTGACCAAGGAGGAGCAGAAGAAGCGGTTCGAAAGAAGGAAGAATGATCCGCTCCGGCAGTGGAAGCTTTCCGAGGTCGACCTGCAGGCCCAGGAATTGTGGGATGAGTTCACGGAGAAGAAATACATGTTGCTGAAAAAGACCCATACGGAATATTCCCCCTGGTGGGTGATCCGATCGGACAACAAGCATCTCGCCCGGCGGGAAACGATGAAGTTGATTCTCAATTCGGTGCCCTACAAAGGCAGGAGCCGTGAACTCGATTTCACCCTGGATCCGGCGATCGTGATCCCGGGGGACAAGGAATTGCAGATGATGAAGAAGCAGCGAAAGAAATACGGCAGATCCCTGGTGTGATTTTTCGCAATATCGGAAAGGAAATCCCTTGGAGAAGGACAGAGGAGGGGCGGTGGCAAAAGAGGAGAAAAAGGAAGGAAAGATATCCAAGGAACCGGAAGCGAGCCCTCCCGGGGAAAACGCGAAGGGAGAGGGGAAGGAAGCCGAAAAGGGAGCGAAATCGGGAAAAAAGGGAAAAAAGAAGAAAAAGAAAAAAGGCAAAAAAACAGAGAAAGCGCTGAAAGAACACACCGCCATCAGTTTTATCGACAAGAAAAAGGGGAAGAACCGGCAGGCCATCTGGGTAAGCAAATTTACCCTCAGGTACGAAGAAGAACTGCAAAAGATGCAAATCGAACTATTGAAATGGCAAAAACATGTCATCGCCAAAGAACAGAAGGTCCTGTTGATCTTTGAAGGGCGCGATGCCGCCGGAAAGGGAGGGACGATCAAAAGGATCGTGGAGCATTTGAATCCACGGGGCGCCCGGGTTGTCGCGCTTCCCAAGCCCAGCGACAGGGAAAGAACACAATGGTATTTTCAGCGATATTTTCAACACCTGCCGTCCGGCGGGGAGATCGTCCTGTTCGACCGGAGCTGGTACAACCGCGCCATGGTCGAGCCGACCATGGGGTTCTGCACCGACGAGGAGCATAAACGCTTTTTGAAAGACGTGCCGTTGATTGAGGAAATATTGGTCAAGAATGGAATCAGCATGTTCAAGTTCTTTTTCTCCGTTTCCAAGGAGGAACAGATGCGCCGATTCCAATCGAGGATCAAGGATCCTTTGAAACAATACAAAATTTCCCCTGTGGATATCGAAGCCCAGGAAAAGTGGGATGATTACACCGTAAGAAAATTCCAGATGCTCAATGAAACCAACCGGACCATTTCTCCCTGGGCCATCATCCGTTCCGACAACAAGAAGAAGGCAAGGCTCAACTGCATCAAATACATCCTTTCCAAAGTCGAGTATGACAACAAGATCCCGCAGAAAGAACTCGTGATCGACCCCGAGGTCGTGGTGTCGGGCATCGAGGAGATCAAATTCATGGAAGATCATTTGATGACGGGCATGGAATTGCCGGGATAACGGTCGATTTCCCGTTCCGCATCCGGGTCCTTCTTTCCGGATCCCGCCCCGGGCGATACCAGCCGCCTCCGCGACTTCCCGCCGGGAAAACGTGATTGCAGGCAGACCGGATTTTCTTCCGGGAGGGAAATTTCTTCCGCGCGATGGGAGCCGGGGGAAACTTTCTTTTCCCCCGTCAATCGAAAGAGCGAAAATGCGTCGCCGCTCAGGGAAAGGAGGAAAACGATGCGCTATAAGCTTCTGGGTCGGTCCGGGCTGCGGGTTTCGGAGCTATGCCTCGGCGCCATGACCTTCGGCGAGGAATGGGGCTGGGGGGCGTCGAAGGAGGAAAGTCGCAGGATCTTCGAGGCCTTTGCTGAGGCGGGCGGGAACTTCATCGACAGCGCCAACTACTATACCGCCGGCACGAGCGAGAGGTTCGTTGGCGAGTTCATCGCCTCGGAGCGGCGCCGGTTCGTCGTCGCTACCAAATACACCCTCAATATGCGTCCCGACGACCCGAACGCCGGCGGAAACCACCGGAAGAACATGGTGCACTCGTTGGAGGAGAGCCTCAAGCGTCTCCGGACGGACTACATCGACCTGTACTGGGTCCATGCCTGGGATTCCATGACGCCCGTGGAAGAGACGATGCGGGCGCTCGACGATATGGTCCGGGCGGGAAAGATCCTCTACGTGGGGATCTCCGACGCCCCCGCGTGGGTCGTCTCCCGGGCCAACACCCTGGCGGGACTTATGGGGTGGAGCGCATTCGCGGGGCTGCAGATCCCCTACAGCCTCATCGAACGGACGCCCGAGCGGGAGCTCCTCCCGATGGCGAAGGCGTTGGACATCGCGGTCACGCCCTGGGGGATCCTCGGGGGAGGGGTGCTGACCGGGAAGTACAAGACCGGGAAGCCCCGCCCGAAAGACGCCCGGTACGGATCCCAGGAGGAGTGGGGGAACATCTACGTCACGGAACGGAACCTGCGCATCGCGGAAGAAATCGAGCGGGTCGCCAAGGAAATCGGAAAAACGGCGTCGCAGGTCGCCGTCGCTTGGGTCCGGCAGCAACCGCGCGGCGTGGTCATCCCGATTCTGGGCGCGACGAAACTCGCGCAGCTCAAGGACAACCTCGGGTGCCTGGAGTTCTCTCTTTCCGGGGATCATCTCCGGAGGCTGGACGAAGCAAGCCGGATCGACCTGGGGTTCCCTCTCGCGTTCCTCGAACAGGTGCGGCGGATCGTCTACGGAAACACCTTCCCGCTCATCGATGACCACAGGGGGGCGTAAGGCCGCGTCCGGGAAGGAGGGGGCGGGGGAACGGGGGGATGGCGCAGCCTCCATCCGCGACCGGGGGACAAGGATCGCGGATGGTCGTATCCGGCTCAGAGGAGCTTGTCGAGCTTCTTGACGTCCTGGAGCGGGCTCCCCCCGACGACATGATAAGGAGGGACGTCCCGGTTCACGAAGGAGTTCATGGCGACAACCGATCCTTCCCCGATGGTGACCCCGCAACGGATTACGGAACCCGCTCCCACCAGCGCCTGCTTCCCGATCTCCGTTTTTCCCAGGCGGACGCTTCGGATCGTCACTTCGTGCGTCAGGATCTTCGTCATCGTTCCGACCACCGCGCCGTCCCCGATGGTGAGGAGGGAGGGGAACTCGATGTCCATGAATACCAGGGGGGCGATGAACGCGTCCTTCCCGATCTTCATCCCGATGGAGCGAAGAAGTCTGTTCTTGAATTCCCCCGAGGGAAGGATCGTGCACACGAAGATGATGAGGGACTGCCACAGGAACCGGAGCCGGCTTTGCAGGACGATCTTGTGCCAGTACTCCCTCGGATTGAGTTCCGGTCCGTCGTAGGGGACTTTGAGATACCGGTCCGGTCCCTTGATGAAATCCTGCACCATTTTCCTTGCCGCCTGAATGTCCTCGGCCATCTCACACTCCCGGATTGATGTTCAGAAGGTTCTGCAAGAATAGGCGAAACATGGACGATCTTTCAATATAAAAAGCTGTTTCCCGTGCTTCCCGTGTCCGTGGGACGGGAACCCGTATGGGGTATAATCTCTTTTTGGAGGAGAATCTTGTCGGATCGCATACAACCGAATCATCGCCATGCGGATACGGTCATCCTCCTGCATGGCCTCGGGGGAACGGACTGGAATCTGCGGTACCTCGGGAGCCGGCTGGAGCGTTCCGGCCTGCGGGTCGAATATTACCGGTACCCTTCCCGGAAAGGGCAATTGGAGGATGCGGCAAGGGGACTTGTCGACCAAGTGGAGCGAGCCGGCGGAGACAGGGTACACCTGGTGGGGCACAGTTTGGGGGGGATCGTAATCGCCAAGATGCTGGAAGCGGATCCCTCTCCGAATGTGGGCCGGCTGGCGCTCATCGGTTGCCCCATCGGGGGAAGCGCGGCCGTCGAGGCACTTCTCAAGACCCGCTTTGGCCGGAGTCTCATCGGTCCCGTCGCCGGCGAAGGAATCGTGGAAGGCCGGCCCCGCGTGCCCGCAGGGCGGGAAACCCTGGTGGTCGCGGGGACCCTCCCGCTGGGGGTCGGTCTGCTGATCGGCCTGCCGCGTCCCCACGACGGGTGGATCCGGGTATCGGAGACTCATGTCGACGGCGCCCGGGTAATCCTGTCGCGCGCGTGGCACTTCGGGATGCTCTTTTCGAGAAGGGTCGCCGACAGCCTCGTCGCCTTCTTCAACGGGGGGTTATAGGGAATCCATCGCAGATGACGGATGAGGAGGAAACGGCACGATGAGAGAGAAGGGGGAAAAGGACGGGGAATACCGGGTTGCCATGGCGGGCCGCTCGGTCATGGGGCACTGGTTCAAATTCTGGAACTTTCCGGACCTCTTGAGCCGGTATGCAATCTATCTCCCGTGGCCTGTCTCCTACAAAGAGTATGCGAAGGATGGATACCGCTTCGAATACATCCGGATCGTCCCACCGGATGCCGGCCAGGGAGGTCCCTCCTACGGGCGGGAGACGCTTGCATCCCTGCGCAGGCAGGTGGAGGGGAAGCGGTACGAAGCATTGTTCTTCAAATTCTGTTTCGTCGATTTCCGGGACAAGAGACTCAAGGACGAGAAGACGAAGAAGGAGTTGTTCGAAGGGATGAGATCGCTGGTCGGGCATGTTCATGCCTTCGCGCGGGGGGAGAAGGCGAACCTGATCCTGGGCAACGCGCTGCCGGTTCTTAGAGCCGGGGAATATGCCCAGCGGCTCAGGAAGGAATACAATGAGTGGGTCGGGAAGTATGCGGACGGGAACACGGACACATCGGTTTTCGATTTCTTCGGCATTCTTTCCAATGAAAACGGGATATTGAAGCAAAATCTGGCAAGGAATGCTTTCGATCCCCATCTGAACAGGAAGGCGTATACGATCCTCGAGAAGGAACTGTTTTCCAGGTTGTCGGCACTCCGGTGACCGACCATCCGGGAATATCTGCCCGGCAACGGAAAAGGGGAGGGACGCCCGTCCCCCCCCTTCGACCGTTTCCCGACGGAACGGCTAACCGATCAGCGCCCGGATGTATTCCCGGTTGAGTCTCGCGATGAACTTCACGTGGATCCCCTTCGGGCAGGCGGCCTGGCACTCGTAGTGGTTGGTGCAATTGCCGAAGCCGCACTCCTGCATGGCCTTGATCATCGCCCGGGCTCGTTCCTTGGCTTCCACCTTTCCCTGGGGAAGGACGGCCAGTTGGGCCACCTTGGCGCCCGTGAAGAGCATGGCCGCGCCGTTCGGGCAGGCCGCCACGCATGCGCCGCAGCCGATGCACTCGGCGGCGTCCATCGAGTACTCGGCGTCCGGCTTGGGGATGGGGATCGCGTTGGCGTCGGGAGCTCCGCCGGTGTGGGCGGAGGTGTAGCCCCCCGCCTGGATGATCGTGTCGAGGGCGCTCCGGTCCACCATCAGGTCCTTGAGGATGGGGAACGCCCGGGCACGCCACGGCTCGATGTAGATGGTGTCGCCGTCCTTGAACTTGCGCATGTGGAGCTGGCAGACGGTGGTTCGCTCCTGGCCGCCGTGGGGGACGCCGTTGATGACCTGCGAGCAGACGCCACAGATTCCTTCCCGGCAGTCGTGGTCGAAAATGATCGGCTCTTTCCCCTCCTTGATCAGGTCCTCGTTCACGACGTCGAGCATCTCGAGGAAGGAGTGGTGCTCGGTGATCTCCCGGGCGGTGTAGGTCTCGAACCGGCCGGGGCCGTTTTTCCCGTTCTGCCGCCAGACGATCAGCTTCAGGGTCATCGTTTTGTGTTCGTTCTGTCCGCTCATTATTTGTAACTCCTTACCGCGAGATGGACTTCTTTGAATTCCAGCGGCTCCTTGTGGAGTTCGGGCTCGCTGTCGACCCCCTTGAACTCCCATGCGGCCGAATAGCAGTAGTTTTTATCGTCGCGCTTCGCCTCTCCGTCCTCGTACTGGTATTCCACGCGGAAGTGGCCACCGCACGACTCGTTGCGGTGAAGGGCGTCGCGGCAGAGCAGTTCGGCGAACTCCAGGAAATCCGCCGTGCGGCCGGCGTTCTCCAGCTGCTGGTTGATCTGCGCGCCATTGCCGGTCACCCTCAGGTTCTGCCAGAACTCCTCCCGGATCCCCGGGATCTTCATGATGACCTCGGTGAGGCCCTCCTTGCTGCGGGCCATCCCGACGTTGTTCCACATGAGGGTGCCGAGCTCCCGCATCAGCTCCGTGACCGTCCGGCGGCCGTTGATGGAGAGAAGTTTCTTCATCGAGCCCTTGACATCCTCGATCGACTTCCGGCATTCGGCGTGGTCTTCCTTCGCCTTCCCCGGTTTGGTCTGTGCCAGGTAATGGGCGACCGTGTAGGGGATGACGAAGTACCCGTCGGCCAGGCCCTGCATGAGGGCGCTCGCGCCGAGCCGGTTCGCTCCGTGAACGGAGAAGTTGGCCTCGCCCAGGACGAAGAGGCCGGGGATGTTGCTCATCAGGTTGTAGTCGACCCACAGCCCGCCCATGGCGTAGTGGGGGGCCGGGTAGATCCGCATCGGCACCTTGTACCCGTTCTCGTCGGTGATCCGCTCGTACATCTCGAACAGGTTGCCGTACCGCTCCCGGATCGTCTCCTCGCCGAGTCGCGCGATGGAGTCCCGGAAATCGAGGTAGACCCCGCGACCGCCGGGGCCGACGCCGCGGCCGTCGTCGCACTGTTCCTTCGCCGCCCGGGAGGCGATGTCCCGGGGCGCGAGGTTCCCGAAGCTCGGGTACTTCCGCTCCAGGTAGTAATCCCGGTCCTCCTCGGGGATGTCATTGGGAGAACGGTTGTCCCCGCGATTCTTGGGAACCCAGCAGCGTCCGTCGTTCCGGAGCGACTCGGACATCAGCGTCAGCTTCGACTGGTAGTCGCCCGACTGGGGGATGCAGGTAGGGTGAATCTGGGTGTAACACGGGTTGGCGAAGAAAGCGCCTTTTTTATAGGCTTTCCAGATGGCGGTGACGCTGGCTCCCATCGCCATCGTGGAGAGGTAGAAGACGTTCACGTAGCCGCCCGTGCACAGCAGCACCGCGTCTCCGACGTGGCACCGGATCTCGCCGCTGATCAGATCGCGGACCGTGATCCCCTTCGCCTCGCCGTCCACCAGCACCAGGTCGAGCATCTCGGTCCGGGGGAACATCTTCACCATCCCCGCCTTGATCTGCCGGGAGAGGGCCGAGTAGGCGCCCAGCAGGAGCTGCTGCCCCGTCTGCCCCCGGGCGTAGAAGGTCCGGGAGACCTGGGCGCCGCCGAAGGAGCGGTTGTCCAGGTAACCGGCGTAGTCGCGTGCGAAGGGCACGCCCTGGGCGACGCACTGGTCGATGATATGGCTGCTCACCTGGGCGAGGCGCCACACGTCCGCCTCGCGCGCGCGGAAGTCGCCCCCCTTGACGGTGTCGTAGAAGAGGCGGTAGATGCTGTCGCCGTCATTGGGATAGTTCTTGGAGGCGTTGATTCCCCCCTGCGCCGCGATGCTATGGGCGCGGCGGGGGCTGTCCTGGTAGCAGAAGGCCTCCACGTTGTACCCCAGCTCGGCCAGCGACGCCGCGGCGGAGGCGCCTGCCAGGCCGGTTCCGACCACCAGGATCTTGTACTTGCGCTTGTTGGCCGGGTTCACCAGTTTCATGTCGAAGCGGTGCTTGTCCCATGTCTTTTCGATCGGTCCTGTCGGACATTTTCCGTTAAGGTTCACGCAGATCCCCCTATCTGGTCAAAAAACCAACGAGTATGAGAATGGGAATGGCGCTGTATCCCAGGAGGAAAAGCGCCGAGAGCACGTTGCCGATCGTTTCGAACCGGGGCAGGGTCCGGTCGTTGCTCCACCCGAGGGACTGGAAAAAGCTCTGGATGCCGTGCTTCAGGTGAAGGAACAGGACCACCATGGCTCCCACGTAGATCAGGGAAATGGCCGTGTGCCGGAAGCTGCCGACCACCATCGCGTAGACGTCTCCCGGTCGCTTGGCGACCGCCTCGGGAATGATATCGGGCGTGACGCGGAGGGTGAACTGCAGGAGGTGATAGACGAGGAACGCGAACAGGAGGGCTCCCGTCCAGATCATCGTCTCGCTCGAAAAGTTGGCCTTGAGCTTCCTGTTGACGGCGTACTTGCCCGGGTTCGCCGCCCAGTTCTCGAGCGTCAGCAGCACGCCGAAGAGGACGTGTAGCCCGAGCATCGCCAGCATGAACGCGCGGAACGCCCAGACGAGCGGACCAAGGCTGTGCAGCTTCTCGGCGTATGTGTTGAGCGCGCTCGGACCGACGAAAATGGTGGAATTCCCCAGCAGGTGGACGATGACGAAGAAGAGCATGAACAGGCCGGTGACGGCCATCAAAACCTTTCTGCCTACGGTATTGGTGAGTATCTGCATGGCACCATCCCTTTTTCGTGATTTGCCTTCTCCCCGCGGTTACGATGATTGGGGCATGCGTCTCCGGGGAGAACAGGGGGCCCCCGCCCCTCCCAGATCGTCTGCATATTCCGCTCCTCGGAAAACAGGGTTTTCCCGTCGATGGCCGGCCGCGAGGGGAGAAATTTTTACCTTTCTGTACATTGTATACCGACAGAGCATAGGCCGAATGCGAGGGCGATGTCAATCTTGTCCACGCGTCGCCCCCGACCAGAGAGTGATCCGTTCCTTTCGACGAGGGGCCCGAACGAATCGTCCTCGATGCCTGATAAAAACCGCCCGATCGCAGGGACGGTGGAAAGAGCTCTCTACGGGGAAATATCCTCGGCCGGGAGAAAGCCTTTGCGGGATGGAGGGAATCCAATAATGAGATAAGAGACGGGTGCCAGGCGGTTCTTCGTGATGCCGTGCGGGAAACGGAGGAGGAAAAAGCATACCGGGAAGACCTGAATCGGTACCCGGAGAACGGAGGAGAAAAGGGGGAGAAAAGGTGTCAAAGGTTGACGTCCGGCCGGCTCCCCGGTAGGATGTTCGTGAATCCACGCACAGGCAAGACAAATCCCAAAACAACAGACGGGATTCTCTCGTTCCGCGGGGAACGAGGTTTTTCGCCGCATCCCAAGGAAGAGGGGAAGATGAAAAAGATCGCTTGCAACCTTCTGGCAGCGGTTACCCTGTGGCTTGTTATCGTGTTCTTTGCCAACGGAATGGCGAAAATTACGATGTCGGCGTCCTCTCGCGCCCATTCGTGGGTCTCCAAGGAGAAACTTCGCTCGTTGGCCAGGCACCACGGCACGGACGCCCTGAAGATCACCGAGCTCGAAGTGTTCATCCGGCGCGACGGGGATTGGATCCCGGTACTGAAAAAGAAGCAGATCTGACGTTTTCCGCACCGACTGTCCCGACCGCATCCTCCTCCCACAAACAATCTTTTTCTCCCGGTCCTGTCGCAAAGATATCGGCCGCACCCGCGACGCCGGGAGAGGCGCCTGCCCGCGGGCTATCCCCCTTTCCTTGACGCATGCCAGTTGATACCATCGTGGAGGGGGGAAGCGGCGTCACCCGGAACATGGCGGAGGCGGTGAATCGGTGCCGCATGGCCGCAGACCACCGGTACGGAGGGGAGCCGGTCATGGCGGATCCACTTACGTATCCTGCCGACCGATTTGTCCAGACAGGCCTTGGCATCCTTCAACTCCTTCTCGGCGGCTACCGTCCGCGCAACTTTGCCGTCCGGTTGTGGGACGGGACCATCTGGGGGCCCGAGGAGGGGCAGACGGCCCTGTTCACCCTCGTCATCCATCGCCCCGGCGCGCTCCGAAGAATGTTTCTGCATCCTACGGATCTTTCTCTCGGGAATGCCTATATTCACGGCGACTTCGACATCGAAGGGGATTTCGAATCCTCCTTCGCGCTGGCTGACTATTTTACCGGACCGGGCATCGGAACTGCCGAGCGGGTCCGCTGCGCCCCGAAGCTCCTGATGTTCCCTGCCGATGATCGGCCCCCTTCCGGGAGGCAGGCGGTCAAATGCAGGGGGCCTCTCCATTCCCTTTTTCGTGACAGGAATGCCGTGCAATATCACTACGACGTATCCAATGATTTCTTCTCCCTGTGGCTGGACCGCCGGATGGTCTATTCGACGGCGTATTTCTCCGATCCGCGGGAAGACCTGGATACCGCGCAGGAGCGGAAGCTGGAGTACATCTGCCGGAAACTGCGTCTTCACCGCGGCGAGCGGCTGCTCGACATCGGATGCGGATGGGGGGGGCTGGTCACCTACGCCGCGAAAACCCGCGACGTGGAGGCCGTCGGCATTACGCTCAGCCGGCCGCAGGCGGAACTGGCCGGGCAGCGCATCCGCGAGGAGGGGCTCGAAAACCGGTGCCGCGTGGAGGTTCTCGATTACCGGGAGGTCGAAGATCCGTCCGGCTACGACAAAATCGCCAGCATCGGGATGTTCGAACATGTCGGAGAAAGCCGCCTGGAGGAATATTTCGGCCGGACGTGGCGCCTGCTTCGCCCCGGGGGCGTGTTTCTGAACCACGGAATCGCTTCCCGCGCGAGCGATACCCCACGGCGCGGTCCTTCCTTCGTCGACCGGTACGTCTTCCCGGACGGCGACCTCGTTCCCATCAGCACGACGTTGCGCGTCGCCGAGAAGTGCGGTTTCGAAGTGCGCGACGTGGAGAGCCTGCGCGAGCATTATGTCCTCACGCTCAGGCACTGGTTTCGACGCCTGGAGGCCAGTTACGGGAAGGCGCGTCAGGCTGCCGACGAGGTGACCTGCCGCATATGGAGACTTTACCTGTCCGGGGCGGCCTATTGGTTCCGGATAGGACGCAACAATGTCTATCAGGCGCTCCTGGTCAAGTCCGAGGGGGGGCGAAGCGGGATGCCGCTGACCCGGGCAGACTGGTATTCCTGAGCGACCGGGGGCCCGGCGCGGGACCGGATCTCCTCAGGGACCGGAAGAAGTGAGCGGGCGCCCGTTCTCTTGCGTTTCCTCCGTCTTAGGCATCGACAGTACGGCGGTCCCGGCTGCGTGCGCGATGTTTCGCACGATCTTCCACTCCTCC
>Ga0209641_10002013_pt1 | contig 17686 bp, 19 predicted proteins | sample RifCSP16_1_FD_184022 | JGI IMG/M metagenome (GOLD analysis project Ga0209641, IMG submission 184022) | Soil microbial communities from Rifle, Colorado - Rifle CSP2_sed 16_1 (SPAdes) (version 2) | ecosystem: Environmental > Terrestrial > Deep subsurface > Rock core/Sediment | place: Rifle...
GCCGACCGCAGCGTAAGCGTGTGAGCGCGTCGCCTTCCGAGTTGCTCATCGCCACGATCGCGCGACTCCTCGCGGGCTGCCGCAACGTCGTGATCGGCAACGCCTCGCCGATCCCGGGGTCGGGCGCGCTCCTCGCGCGGGAGCTCTCGGGCGGCGAGATGCGCGTGACGATCCTCGGCTCGCGCGAGTACAGCGACCTCACCAACGGTGGAGTGGAGCTCTTCGACCGCGCCGCGCAGGGCCGCGTCGACGCGTTCTTCCTCGGCGGCGGACAGATCGACGGCGAGGCGAACATCAACCTCGTCGGGGCGGGCGAATACCCGCGGACCGAAGTGCGCTGGCCCGGCTCGTATGGATCGGCACAACTGTACTTCCTCGTGCCGCGGGTGATCCTGTTCCGCGAGGAGCACACGCCGCGCGTGCTGGTGCCGAAGGTGGACTTCGTGAGCGCGCCGGGCACGAGCCCGGCCGGCGTCTACCGGCCGGGCGGGCCGTGGAAGCTGCTGACGGGTCTCGCGCTGTTCGGGTTCGACCGGCCGCGCAAGCGGTTTGCGCTCGAGAGCGTGCACCCGGGGCACACGGTCGAGGAGGTCGTCGACGGCACCGGGTTCGAGTTCGATCGGCCGGCGCTGGTGCCGACGACCCCGGAGCCCGAGCCGCGGATGCTGCAGTTGATCCGCGGCAAGATCCGCGGGGAGATCGCGGAGACCTATCCGAAGTTCGCGGCAGGCCTCGCGGGCTGAGCGTCCGTCAGCCCAGCGCGAGCCCGACGATGCCGAGCACGATCGCGCCGGCGGCGAGCAGTCGCCGCACCGGATCCTTCTCCTTCAGGAAGTGCATGCCCAGGAGCGCCGCGAAGAGAATGCTCACCTCGCGCGCCGGCGCGACGTAGCTCACCGGTGTGAAGACCATCGCCGTGAGCACCAGGATGTAGGCGAGCGGCGAGAGGATCGCGACCAGCACGATCGCGCGCCGATCGATCCGCCACGACTGACCGAGGGCCGCCGGCGATTCGCGGAGCGCGATCGGCCACAGCATGAACAGCCGCGCGGTGAGGCAGCACCAGTCGAAGACGATCGGCGGGATGAGGTAGTGGCTCACCGCGATCTTGTCGACCACGGTATAGAGCGCGATCGTGCAACCGGTGAGGAGCGCGAAGCCCGCACCGCGCGGCCGGTCGCGCGAGAACAGGCGCAGCGGATTCCCGGTCAGGAGGTAGGCCCCGAGAATGACGAGCGCCGCGCCGACGAGCGCGAGCGGCCCCGGCCGCTCGCCGAGAAGAGCGATCGCGGCGACGATCGTGAGGATCGGACCAGTCGCGCGCGCGAGCGGATAGACCACTGAGAGATCGCCGTGCCGGTAGCCCCGGTCGAGCAGCACGAAGTAGGCGGTGTGGATCGCCGCGCTCGCGAGGATCGGCACGAGGTGGACGGGCTGGAAGACATAGCCCTGCAGGATCCACTGGCCGGCGGCGAGCGGCGCCCACAGCACCGACGCGACCATCGCGACGAGCGTCATGAAGCCCGTGCCGCCGCGCGCGGTCTTCAGGAAGTAGTTCCAGCTCGCGTGCGCCGCCGCGGCGGTGAGGACCAGCGCGAGCGCGGTCGCGGTCAACGCGATCGGCCGCGGCTCGGAAACGCGGGCTGGGGCATGGGCGCGGCGGGTTGTAATATTTGTGCAACATTGTAGCCGGGGCGCCCAGCTACGCTTCGACACCATGGACGAGATCGTCATCCGCGCGATGCAGAAGTGGCCGAACGTGCCGGACGTGTTCGGCTGGCTGAAGCTCGACCGGCGCGGGAACTGGCTGGTGAAGTCGCGCGCCGAGGCGGCGGGTGAGCCGGTGTTCGACCGCATCTCGAATCAGGCGGTCGTCGATTTCATCGGCCGCAACTACCAGCCCGACGCGGCGGGGCGGTGGTTCTTCCAGAACGGTCCGCAGCGGGTGTTCGTCGCGCTCGACTACACCCCGCTCGTCTACCGGCTCAGCGGCGACCAGAAGTCGATCGAGGCGCACACCGGCGCCGCGCCGTCGTCGATCAAGCGCGCCTGGATCGACGATGGCGGCCAGGTCGTCTTCGAGACCGACCTCGGGCCGGGCGTCGCGCTCGACCGCGATCTGCCGGCGCTGCTCGAGAAGATCGCCGTGGTCGACGGCCGGCCGGTGGACGACGAATCGATCGAATCGGTCGCCGCCGGGAAGGGTCCCGCGCTCGCGATCGTGCTGGGGAAGCGACGCGTGCCGCTCGGTTCGATCAGCGCCGCGGAAGTGGCGCCGCGGTTCGGCTTCGAGCCGTCGCCGCATCCGGCGCCCGGCGAGCCGGAGTGCTGAGATGGTACGCTAGCGACGACCTTCGACCGGAACCCGACGATGCGAATCCTGATCCTGCATGGCCCTAACCTGAACCTCTTCGGCCGCCGCGAACCGCACATCTACGGCACGATGACGCTCGCCGAGATCAACCAGCGCCTCGAGGCGCTGGCGAAGGAGCTCAAGGCGGAGCTCGTGATCGTCCAGTCCAACCACGAGGGCGTGCTCGTCGACACGCTGCAGAAGCACATCGACGATGCCGACGGGGCGCTCCTGAACCCCGCCGGTCTCACGCAGCACAGCGTTCCCCTGCACGACGCGATCAAGGCGATGCCGTTCCCGGTCGTCGAGGTGCACATGTCGAACATCGCGGCGCGCGAGGAGTGGCGGCATCACTCGATCATCTCCCCGGCGGTGAAGGGCACCGTCCAGGGCCTCGGCTGGCGGTCGTACACGGCCGCGCTGCGGGCGCTGGTCGAGATGGTGCGCGAGACGAAAAAGGGCTGAGCCTAGCGCTTGGCGGCGCGCCGGATCGGCAGGCTGCGGCGCGACACCTGGTCCGTGAGCCACTTGACCGACTGCCGTGCACGCCGCGCCACGACCGGCAGCGGCAGCTGGACGTAGTCGTCGTTGAACACCTCGAAGCTGTAGTCGCCGCGGTAGCCCATTTCGTCGAGCCGCCGGACGAGCGCCGCGACCTCCACGCCGTGCACGCCCTCGCCGGGGAACACCCGGAAGTGCCGCGCGGTGTTGATGCGCTCCTCGGGCGAGCGGATCTCCTGCCACATGAAGTCCGCGAGCTGGACGAGAAAGACCTTGGCGGGGTCGAGCCCCTCGAGGCCGTCGAGCGCGGCGCCGGTGGCCAGCGCGTGGAACGAGTCGAGCGCGAGGCCGAGATTGGCGCGATCGGCGCGCTCCACGAGGTCCCAGGCCTGCGGGTACTCGTTGACGTGCTTCCCCCACGACAGCGCCTCATAGGCGATGCGGATGCCGAGGGGCACCGCCAGCATCGCGAGCTTGCGCAGGTCGCGCACGACGAGCTCCGGGTCGCCGCTGCCGTGGGTCAGGGTCGACGAGCACACGAGAAGGAGCTCCGAGCCCAGGTCGCGGCACATCCCGAGCATGGCCTTGGCGACGTCGACCTTGTAGGCGTGCAGGTGGCCCGCCAGCCCCTCGAAGTCCCGCAGCACCTGGAATCCGGTGACGCGCAGGCCGCTCTCGCGTACGGCCGCGACTGCGGCGGCTTCGCCGTCGGGGTGCCCGACGACGTCGCGCGCCGAGAGCATGACCTGGGCGAAGCCCGCGTCGCGCACCGCGCGGAGCTTCCCCTCCAGCGCCCCGGCGAGCGTGATAGTGTCCATCCCGAAGTGATCGAGATTCACGGCTGCAAATGGCTGACGACGAGCTCGAAGGTCACGCCGCCGAGATGGACCTGGGTCAACGCGCCTTTCTCGCTCGTCTGCACCGCGCCGCGGTCCACGAACACCACGCCGCGACTCTTGAGCGCGCGGGTAGCGGCGAGCACGTCCGGCGCGCCGAGCCCGATGCGGAGCAGGCCTTCGGTCCAGACGATGTCCTCGGAAGCCGGCGGGGGCTCGAGGAGCTGCAGGTAAAACTTGTGGCACGGGCTCTCGAGCAGCGTGCCCTTCGGGAGGATGCCGAAGTACTGCCCGGTCGGCAGCACCGAGAAGTCGAGCAGGGTGCGGTAGAAGTCCACCCAGTCCGCCGTCCGGTCGGGGCCGATGGTCTGGACCACGCCGAAATAGTGCAGGCCGGCGAGCGCGGGCGGGCGCGGCGCGACGCCGGGCAGGGGAACGAAGTCGACGTCGTAGATCGAGAAGTCCTTGTAGCGGTCGACGAAGTAGATCAACGTGTCGGCCGCCCCGTGAATGCCCGGGATGTTCAGTTCCATCGCCGAGGCCCGGATGGGCATCTCCCACGCGCCGAGCTCCTGCGCGCGGCGCCAGGCGTAGGCGGCGTCGCGCACCCGCAGCGCGACCGCCTTCAGTTCCGGAACCGCGGTCGGGGCGGCGAGCCCGGGGAGCGCGTCCGGGTGGGCGTTGACGATGAGGTTCATCGAGCCCTGGCGGTAGAGCATCACTTCGCGCGAGCGATGCCGCGCGACCGGCATGAACCCCATCGTCTGGAGCACGGTGCCGAGCGCCTGGGGCTGCGAGGTCGCGTACTCGATGAACTCGATGCCGTCGACGCCGAGGGGATTGGTCGGTTCCGGCAGCGCTTCCTTGGCGGTCATGGGCGGCACTCTAGTCCTTTCTAGTTCTTTCGGGCCGTGCGGTGACCGCCCCGGCGCGTTGCCATGAATTGGCGATCCTGTTAAATTTAACTTGCAATGTCGTTAATTCCAAGAGCCGTGGCCGTCTGCCGGTTCCTGCCCAGGCTCCCCCGCTACAAGGGCTGAGGCATGCCGGGCCGCGCCGCCGTCGCCATGTGGTGGGACATCGCGCCCGAGATGCGCCCGGAATGGGAGGACTGGCACACGCACGAGCACATGCCCGAGCGGCTGGGCATCCCGGGCTTCCTGCGCGGCTCGCGCTGGATCGCGGCCTCGGGCGAGCCTTCGTATTTCGTCCTGTACGAGACCGCACGGCTCTCCACCATCATGAGCGGGCCCTACCTCGAGCGGCTCAACGATCCCAGCCCGTGGTCGCGCAAGATGATGCCGCACCACCGCAACATGGTCCGCAGCCTGTGCCGCGTGCGCGCGAGCTTCGGTGGCGGGCTGGGCCAGGCCCTGGCGACGATCCGCTTTTCGCCGCCGCCGCGCGGCGGCAGGGCACTCTTGAAGCGGCTCTCCTCCGAGGTGCTGCCGGGATTGCCCGGGCGCAGGGGCCTCAGCGGCGCCCACCTCCTCGAGAGCCAGCCCGCGGCCTCGACGCCGCAGACGACGGAGCAGAGGATCCGGGGGAGCGACGCGCGCGCAGACCGGGCACTGCTGGTCTGCGGGTACGATGTCGATGCCGTGAGGGCCGTCGCCCGCGACGAGCTCGCGCTACCCGACGCGGTCGAGGGGCTCTATCGCCTCGCGTACTCGATGACTTCCAAGGACCTGCCGGGATGAACCCGATCTACGTACTTGACGGACCCACTCCTGGGTCGCGTGCCGGACCCTGCCGGCGGCCTCGTCGGGCGCAAGGTCGTCATCAACAGCAGCAGGTAGTGGTGGAGACGCTGCCGCCGCTGAAGAAGAGGTAGCCAGGCAATGGCGCGTCCGGTCAGGCGCATCGTCACCGGGCACCGACCGGACGGCCGCTCGGCGGTCCTCTTCGACGGGCCGGCGCCGAACGTCAGGCAGCGCGAGGCGGGCAACGCCTCGACGCTGCTGTGGGTGACCGACGAGGCGCCGGCGGACGTGTCGCGGTCCGAGGATCGCGCCGCGCGCGCGATAGGCGTGCCGCCGCCGCGCGGCGGGACGATCTTCCGCGTCGCCGAGTTCCCGCCGGACGGCGGTCGGATGCTCGATCACGCGACCGTGCTGCGCGATTTCGGCATCGGTGACGACGTGGCGCCCGGGCACCCGCCGCGCCACCCGCACATCCATCGTACGCGGACGATCGACTACGTCGTCGTGCTCGAGGGCGAAGTCCACCTGATGCTCGACGAGTCGGAAGTCCGCCTGCAGGCGGGCGACGTCGTCATCCAGCAGGGGACGAACCACGCGTGGTTCAACCGCGGAGCCGTACCGTGCCGCCTCGCAATGGTTTTCGTCGATGCGCAGGAGCCGGCCGCCCTGCAGCGCAACCGCCGAGAAGAAAGGTGAAGCAGTGACGCGAGCGCGGTCCTCGGCAACGGCGAGGCGATGATCGACGGCAACACCCTGATCTTCGCGACCCCGGGCGACCCGGTCGCGCAGGTGCGCCTCCCGGAGGTCATGGAGGCGGTGTTTGCGGCGCTGGGCGTGAACGCCGTTTGGGTGCCGATGCACGTCGGGCCGGAAGGCCTCGCCGCCGTCCTCCAGGGCCTGCGCACGATCCGGAACTTTCGCGGCATCACGGTCGCGATCCCGTACAAGCCGGCGGTCGGGGCCATGCTCGACCGGTTGACGCCGCGCGCGCAAGCGTCGGGCAGCGTCAACCTGGTCCGTCTCGATCCGGACGGCAAGCTGCTCGGCGACATCGTGGACGGCGCCGGGTTCGTGCGCGGGCTCGAGCTTTGCGGCTATGCGGTCAAAGGCGCCACGGCCTGGCTCGTGGGCGTCGGCGGCGGGGGCTCCGCGATCGCCGCCGCGCTGGCGGAAGCGGGCGTGGCCCGTCTCTACCTGACCGAGCTGAACAAGGAGCGCGCCGCGGCGATCCACGAACGGCTCGGTCGCTACTACCCGAAGACGCCGCTCCAGATCGTTCACGGGCCGCCCGACCGGGTCGACTTCGCGATCAACGCGACGCCCTGCGGGCTCGGGCCGGACGACCCGATGCCCTTCGACCCGTCCGTTCTTTCAGAGAAGACGGTGGTCTGCGACATCATCATGAAGCCGCGGGAGACCCGGCTCCTCCAGGCGGCGCAAGTGCGGGGGATGCGCGTGCACCACGGCCAGCACATGCTGGACGCGCAGATTCCGATGTACCTCGAGTTCCTGGGGATTCCCTTTCCCGACGAGCGGGCCGTGATGGAGATCTCGAGTCGGGCGTAGTCGGCACGGTCGGGACGAATCGTTACCGTGAGCTGAAAGCTTCTGCGGGCACAACCGGTTGAGCCGCTTTCTTTTCGCCACTGCCGGCTCCCTGGGTGATCTTCATCCCTATCTTGCCGTTGCCCGCGCGCTGATCCAGCGCGGGCACCAGGCGGTGATCGCCGCCGCCGAAGACCATCGCGCACCGGTCGAAGCGGCCGGCGTCGAGTTCGCACCCGTCCGCCCGCGCGCCTCCGACATCGGCGACTACCAGGACCTGGTGACGCGGCTCTTCGACACCCGTCGCGGGCCGGAGCGCCTGATCCGCGAGTTCGTCATGCCGCACCTCCGGCCCGCGTACGCGGATCTTTCGCGGGCAGTGGACGGAGCGGATCTGCTGATCTCCCACCCGCTGACCGTGACGCTGCCGCTGGTTGCCGAGCTTCGGGGGTTGCCTTGGGCCGCGACCGCGTTGTCGCCGCTGACCTTCATGTCGTCCTACGACCCGCCGGTCATCGCCGGCGCGCCGTGGCTCCGGAAGCTGCGCGCCCTGGGCCCCGCGCCATACGGGTTGCTGTTCAAGCTGCTCAGGCTCACCGTCCGGTCGTGGGAGGCGCCGCTGCGCGATTTCCGCCGCGAGCTCGGGCTGCCGCCGCCGAAGCGGCCGGCGATGTTCGAGGGGCAGTTCTCGCCGCTCCTCAACCTGGCCCTGTTCGATCCGCAGCTCGCCGCGCCCCAGCCGGACTGGCCGGTCAACGTCCGCGTCTGCGGCGCCCCGATCTACGACGGCGCGGCACCGCACGCGGACATCCGCAACGACCTGGAGCACTTCCTCGGCGAGGGCGAGCCGCCGATCGTGTTCGCGCTCGGCTCGTCGGCGGTCTGGATCGCAGGCGATTTCTGGGACAAGGCCGCCGCAGCCGCGCGGGAGCTGGGACGACGCGCCATCCTGGTGACCGGTCCCGTCACCCCGGCGGGATTGCCCGATGGCGTGCGCGCGTTCCCCTACCTTCCCTACTCCAGCGCGTTTCCGCGCGCGGCGGCGGTCGTTCACCAGGCCGGGATCGGGACGCTCGCCCAGGCGCTCCGGGCGGGCCGTCCGCAGCTGATCGTGCCGGTCGCCTTCGACCAGCCGGACAATGCGCGGCGCGCCGCCGCGCTCGGCTTGGCGCGCGTGCTGCCGTTCAGGAAGGTGACTGCGCGGCGGCTCGCCTCCGAGCTCGCAGCCTTGCTCGACCGGCCTTCGTACGCGCGCGGAGCGCGCGCGGTGGCGGCGGCGCTGACCGGAGTGGACGGGGCGGGGCGCGCGGCGGAGGAGCTGATCGCGTGCGCTCAGCCGCTTGCCGCAGGATCGCGCTCCGCTACCGCACCGCGATCGATGACGTAGACCCGGTCGAGCAGCCCCTCGCCGTTCGGTTGGCGCACCGGCGGACGCTCGGCGAGAATACCGGACATCCCGACGGAGCCCGCCGAACATGCCGATTTCGAAGCCGACCCGCGCCGTCGCCGCCGTGGCGCTGCTCGCCTTGGCCGCCGGCTGCTCATCCTCGGGCGGCGACCGCCCGCGCTGGCCCGCCGACGCGACGATCTACAAGTGCGACGCCGACAAGGAGCTCGTCGTGCAGTACCTCGAGGACGGGAAGTCGGCGATGGTGATGTACCCGGAGCGCGACTTCCGGCTCGACCAGGTCGTTGCGGCGTCCGGGGTCCGCTACTCGAACGGCCGGACCACGCTGCACACCAAGGGCCCGGAGGCGTTCCTGGAAGAGGGCGGCCAGACGCTCTTTGCGAACTGCAACCGCACGGACAATACTACGCGGTGATCTCGGCAAACGCGGGAAGATAGCGGACCGTGCCGGCGACGCCCGCGAGCGCGCCGGGCGCGAGCTCGATCGCGAGAAAGGCCTCCGGAGGCGCGTCGAACTCGGAGACGAGACCGAGCGTCGCGGCTGGGCGCAAGCCGAAACGCCGGTAATAGGCCGGGTCGCCGAGCAGGCACACGAAGCCGTAGCCGGCGCGCAAGGCGCGCTCGAGCGCCGCGCGCACCAGCATCGCGCCGATCCCGCGCCGCTGGAACGTCGGCCGCACGGCGAGCGGCGCGAGCCCGGCGCCGCGCGGCACGAGCCCGTGGCCCGCCACCGTGACATCGGTGAGCAGCACGTGTCCGACGACCGCGCCGCCCTGCACGGCGACGAGCGACAGCGCGAAACGATCGTTCGCGCGGAGCTTGTCGACGAGCTCGGCCTCGGCGCGGCCCTTGAACGCCGCGGCGATCACGCGATGAATCGCCGCGGCATCGCCGGGCTGCTCGTCGCGGATCGAGATCGGGCGCGGGGCGTCCATGGCCCGATTATCCGTGAAGCATCAGGCGGCGGCCGCGGACAATGCCGCAGTCGCCTCCAGCCGATCGAGCGCTTCGAGCAGTAGGGCCGGATCGTTTCGCGCCAGGCCCGGGGCGTCGGAGAGCAGCCGTCGCCAGGCGCGAGCCCCGGGCTGCCCCTGATAGAGCCCGAGCATGTGCCGGGCGATCGCGCGGAGAGGGGCCCCGCGGGCGACCTGCTCCACCGCGTAGCGATGCATCCTCCGGACGACCTCGGCGGCGGTGGCGGGAGGTCCGCCGCCGAAGAGTCGGGCATCGGCCTCCGCGAGCAGGCTGGGGTCGTGGTACGCCGCGCGACCGAGCATCACGCCGTCGACGTGCACGAGCTCGGCTTCGATCTGCGGCCACCCCGCGATGCCGCCGTTGACGACGATCTCGAGCTCCGGAAACTCGCGCTTCAGGCGGTGGACCTCGTCGTAGCGAAGCGGGGGCACTTCGCGGTTGTCCTTCGGCGACAGGCCCTTGAGGACCGCGTTCCGGGCATGCACGATCAATGTCCGGCAACCCGCGCGCGCGAGCGTTGCGACGAACCGTCGCACGAAGCCGTAGTCCGCGACGCGGTCGATCCCCAGGCGATGCTTCACCGTGACCGGGATCGAGACCGCGTCGCGCATCGCCTTGACGCAGTCGGCGACGAGCTCGGGCTCGGCCATGAGGCAGGCGCCGAACGCGCCGCGCTGCACGCGCTCGGAGGGGCAGCCGCAGTTGAGATTGATCTCGTCGTAGCCCCACCGCTCCGCGAGCCGCGCGCACGCCGCGAGCTCCGCCGCGTCGCTGCCGCCGACCTGCAGGGCGACCGGGTGCTCGGCCGGGTCGAAATCGAGGTGACGCGTCACGTTGCCGTGGAGCAGCGCGCCGGTCGTGATCATCTCGGAGTAGACGACCGCGTGCGGCGCGAGCGTCCGGAAGAAGAACCGGCAGTGCCGGTCCGACCAGTCCATCATCGGCGCGGTGCAGAGGCGGTGGGCGGGCGTCATCGCGTCATTGTCGGCCCGGGGCGGCTACCGCATCATGCCGGGCAGCCAGAGCGCGACGATCGGAAACGCCACGAGGATCGCGAGCCGCACGCAGTCGGCGAGCATGAACGGCATCACGCCGCGGAACACCGTGCCGGTGCTGACCTGCGGCAGCAGCGTCTTCAGCACGAACAGATTCATGCCGACCGGCGGGCTGATCAGCCCGATCTCGACCACGCAGATGATCAGGATGCCGAACCACACCGGGTCGTAGCCGAGGTGCACCACCACCGGGAAGAACACCGGCAGCGTGAGCAGGATCATCGACAGCTCCTCCATCGCGGTGCCGAGAATCACGTAGATGACGCAGATCGCGGCCACGACGTAGATCGGGTGCAGCTCGAAGCGCGACACGAACTCCCTGAGGTCGTTCGGCATCGCGGTGATGTTGACGAACTCGGCGAACACGAGCGCGCCGGTCAGGATCAGGAACAGCATCGCAGTGGTGCGCGCGCTCTCGAGCAGCGCCGCGTAAAGCGTCTTCCAGTTGAGCGCGCGGCGCCAGAGCGCGAACGCCATGGCGCCGAAGGCGCCCATGCCCGCGCCCTCGGTGGCGGTGAACACGCCGCCGTAGATGCCGCCCATGACGAACAGGAACAGGAACGCCACCGGCCAGATGTCGCGGAGCGAGAGCCAGCGCTCGCGCCAGCTCGAGCGCTCGCCCGGAGGCCCCGCCTTGGGATCGCGCCAGATGACGTACTGCACGCCGAGGCACAGCAGCGTCGCGCCCAGGATGCCGGGCAGGATGCCGGCCGCGAACAGCTTGCCGATATTGGTCTCGGTGAACACGCCGTAGATCACCATGATGGTGGAGGGTGGGATCATGATGCCCAGCGTGCCGCCCGAGGCGATGGCGCCGGTGGCGAGCCGGTCGGAGTAGCCGAAGCGCTTCATCGAGGGGTAGGCGACCTTCGCCATGGTCGCGGCGGTGGCGATCGAGGAGCCGCAGATGCCGCCGAATCCGGCGCACGCCCAGATCGTCGCCATGGCGAGCCCGCCCCGCAGGTGGCCGATGAAGGCGTAGGCGGCGCGGAACAGCTCCTGCGACATGCCGGCGCGGGTCACGAAGTTGCCCATCAGGATGAAGAGCGGCACCACCGACAGCGTGTAGTTGCGGCCGGTCTCGTAGAGCTTGCCCTGCACCATGGCGAACGCGATCGTCCAGTTCCAGTCACGCATGTAGGCGTACCCGACGACGCCGACGACGCCCATGGCGAGCGCGATCGGCACGCGGCCGAAGGCGACCAGCATCATCGCGGCGAGCGCGATCAGGCCTTCGGTCACTTGCGCTCGAGCATCTTGTAGAGGTGGATGAGGCCGGTGAACGCGATCATCACCGCCATGAAATAGACGAACGGGCCGTAGGCGATCCGCAGCACGTCGGTGGCGTCGCGGTAGGCCCAGATCCGGTCGGCCTTGAGCCACATCAACCAGGTGAGCAGGAACATGATCGCCGCGCACAGCCCGTGCACGACGCGCACGAACGTCTGCTTGGCACGCGCGCCGAGCAGGCGGTCGACGAAATCCATCGTCACGTGCTCGTCGGCGCGCGAGACGAGCGGCAGGCCCGCGAAGATCAGGACCAGCAGGAGCAGCTCGGTGACTTCGAACCCGCCGCGCAGCGGGCGGTTGAACAGGTAGCGGCCCACCACGTCCACGAAGGTGAGCAGCATCAGCGCGAACAGGATCGCCGACGCGGTGACGCCAAGCACCGCGTCCGCGCGGCGCTCCCAGCGATGCTCGCGCGAACTCATGAAAGAAGAGGGCGCGGAAGCGGGTCCCGCGCCCTTTCGTCGCTCCCCGGAGCCGGCGTCAGTTCCCGGCGGCGACTTTCTTCAGCTCGGCGCGGAACTCGGCCAGCACCTTGGGCGCGTCCACGCCCTTGGCGTTCGCCTTCGCGATCCAGTCCTCGATGATCGGATCGGAGCGCTTGCGGATCTCGGCGTGCAGCGCCGGGCTCGCCTTGACCAGAGGTACCCGCGCCTTCTCGATCGCGTCGCGACTCTTGGCGTCGGCGCTGTCCCAGGACTTCCCGGCGCTGCGCGCGACGTGCTCCCGGGAGAGGCGCTCGATCGCCGCCTGGTCCTCCTTCGGCAGCTTGTTCCACTTGTCCTCGTTCATGAAGAAGCCGAACGACGAGCTGTACATGCCGCCCGGGATCTCGGTCACCTGCCCGACGACCGTCTCGAGCCGGAACGAGAGGAACGCCTCCATCGGGAAGAACGTGCCGTCGGCGACGCCCGACTTGAGGAGTTCGAAGGACTCCGGTGCGGGCTTCACGAAAGCGACCGCGCCGATCGCGTTGCCGACCGTTTCGGCGACGCCGCCGCCGGTGCGGATCTTGAGGCCCTGGAGGTCGGCGAGGGTCTTCACCGGCTTCTTGGTGAAGATCTGGCCGGGGCCGTGGGTGAACACGCCGAGCAGCTTCACGCCCTTGTACTCGCCGAGCTGGTCGAAGTACTTCCAGTGGATGCGCGAGTAGGCCACCGAGTTCACCAGGGACGTGTCGCCCATGCCGGGCAGCTCGGCCATCGTCGGCAGCACGTGGCGTGCCGGCGTGTAGCTCGCGGTGACATAGGAGAGATCCATCAGCCCGTCCCGCACCGCGTCGAAAGTCCCCGGCGGAGCCGACGGGTGCTTGGGCAGCATCTGGAACTTGACCCGGCCGTTGGTGGCCTTCTCGACCTCCTTGGTCCAGCTGGTCTGCCAGAGCGTGACGTGGTGCGTCGGGCTCACCCACGAGGAATACGTGAGGGTGGTCTGGGCGACGGTCGGTTGCGCGGCGACGAAGCCGCAACCGGCCAGGCCCGCTAGCGCGAGCTTTCTGATGGCCTGCATGGTGTCTCCTCCTAGGGGTGGGGGATCACGATCCCCTCGGCCGGCAGTGTACATGAGGCCCTGAGCGGTTCTCGCGAATGGTGGCGACCGTCGCGAACGGGGGTGGGACGCTAGGATGTGGGATGACCCAAGCAAGCGACTCGCCCTCCCGGACGCGCGTCCTGGCGGTGCTCGCCGCCGGCGTGCTCGTCGTCTCGACCGCGTCGATCCTCATCCGCTGGCTCCAGTCCGATGGCGTGCCGTCGCTGTCGATCGCGGCGTGGCGGTTGGCATTCGCGGCGCTGATCCTCGCACCGGTCGTGCTCGTGCGGTGCCGCGACGAACTCGCCGGGCTGGCGTGGCGGGACTGGGGGCTTGCGATCGCCTCGGGCGCGTTCCTCGCGGCGCACTTCGCGACCTGGATCCTCTCGCTCGAGTACACCTCGGTCGCCTCCAGCGTCGCGCTCGTCGCGACCAACCCGATCTGGATCGGCATCGCGTCGTGGTGGTTGTTTCGCGAGCGGCTCGGGGCGGCGATGGTCGTAGCGATCGCGCTCGCGGTCGCCGGCAGCGCGGTGGTCTTCCTCACCGACGCTGCCGACGAGGCCGGTGCGCCCGTGCTTGGCAACGCGCTCGCACTCATCGGCTCGCTGACGGTCTGCGGCTACCTGCTGATCGGCCGCCGGCTGCGGCGCACGATGTCGCTCCTCGCGTACATTGGGGTGGTGTACGCAACCGCCGCGGTCTGCCTCGTGCTCCTCGCCGCGGCGGTCGGCGCGCCGCTCGGCGGGTTCGCGCCCGCGTCGTGGCTGATGCTCCTCGCGCTCGCGATCGGGCCGCAGCTCCTCGGCCATACGAGCTTCAACTGGGCGCTGAAGTACCTCTCGGCAACGCTTATCGCGCTCGCCATCCTCGGCGAGCCGGTCGGTTCGACGGTGCTCGCGTGGCTGCTCCTCGGCGAGCCGGTCGGCCCTGTAAAGCTCGTCGGCATGACCCTCCTGCTCGCCGGGATCTTTCTTGCGGCGCGGGTCGCCGCGCCCCGGGGCAGGCCGCTGACGGGTCGCGCGAAATAGGCTCTCCCGCACCGGGTTTCCCCGTGACAGAATTGTGGTTCCTTGGGGAGGGAACCGCTGATGATTGCGCGAATCGCTTGCGGCTTGGGGCTGATCGCGCTGCTGGCCGGATGCGCGACCGGCGGCGCTACCCGCGATGAAATCCGGACTGCCCTCGGGCCGCCAGCCGCCGGCCACGGGCGCATCTATTTGTACCGTACGTCGCCGCGAGGGTTCGCCATTCAGCCCGAGATCCGGGTCAACGACGTGCCGGTCGGGCGCTCGGTTCCAAACGGATTCTTTTTCGTGGATCGCCCTGCCGGCGTGTACATCGTCGCCACGACGACCGAGGTCACGAGAGCCGTGCGCATCGAGCTGGCCGCCGGCGAGACGCGTTACGTTCGCACCGACATATCGTTCGGCATCCTGGCCGGCCGCGTCACGCCGGTGCTCGTGAGTCGCGAGGAGGCCGAGGTACAGCTCGTGGGCCTGAGCTATACGGGGGACCCGGTTCCGCCCCGCACCGCCGGCGATCGCCCTGCTGCCGCGCCCGAGGCCGCGGCGCCGAGCGCGCCGGACAAGCCGGTCGACCTCGACGACCTCAAAGGGCTCCTGCCTCCGAAATGACGCTGAAGACGAAAGCGATGAGTCAGGTCTTTCCAGGCGCGGGGCTGGTGCTCGCTGCGCTGCTCGCGACGCCCGCCCAGGCCCTCGAGCCGGACAAGCTCTTCGAGAAGCTCTCGCCGAGCGTGTTCGTCGTGCTCGCGCAGGACGCACGAGGCGGGCCGCTGAGCCAGGGGAGCGGCGTCGTGGTCGCCTCGGAGAGGATCATCACGAGCTGCCACGTCCTCGCGAAGGCGGAGCGGCTCCGCGTCGAGCGCGGCAACGTGAGCTACGGCGCGACGCTCGAGTTTCCCGACACCGAGCGCGACCTGTGCCAGCTCCACGTCAAGGAGCTCAGGGCGCCGCCGGTCGCGATCGTCGGCTCCGGCGGCCTGCGCATCGGGCAGCGCGTCTACGCCATCGGCGCGCCCGTCGGCCTCGAGCTCACGATGAGCGATGGGTTGATCTCTTCGCTGCGCGGCCCCGACGGCAAGGCACCGCTCATCCAGACCACTGCGCCGATGTCCTCGGGGTCGAGCGGGGGCGGCCTGTTCGACGCCGAGGGAAATCTGGTCGGCATCGCGACGTTCGGGCTGGTCGCGACGGCGATCCAGAACATCAACTTCGCCGTTCCCGCGGAGTGGGTCCGCGAGGTGCCGGCGCGAGCCCGAGCTGCCCTCGCACAGCGCGAGCAGCTGGCCGCGGCGAAAGCGGCGGCCGCCGCCACCGCGGCCGCAAAGGCCGGGCTTCCGCCGGTCGACACGACGCTGCCGAAGCAGATGCCGCAGGTCGGCGACACCTGGACGTACGCGATCATCGACGTGCGCTATAAGCCGAACGATCGCAGCCGCAAGTACACGGTCACGGTCCGCGCGGTTACCGAGGCGACCATCGTCGAGGCAGCAAGCGACCGGGGCCAGTTCGTCGACGAGCTCGAGTTTCGCCGCGACTTTTTCGGCTACTACCGAGGCAGCGTCATCGAGGTTGCGCCCTTCGCGCAGGCGTTCCGGACGCTGCGCTCGGGCGAACAGCTCGGCCGGGTCCCGATCCGGGGCATCGAGAGGGTCACTACACCAACCGGCGAACGGGCCTACCAGTTCGAGGGCGGGCGAGTGGTGGGGACCGAGCGGGTCACGGTGCCCGCGGGGACGTTCGAGGCGACGAAGGTCCTGCTCAACGGGCTGGTATCAGCCTCGTATCTCAACCAGACGACAATGTTCCGGGGCCACCTGCCGTTCACGCTGACGGTTTGGTACGCCCCCGAGGTGAAACGCATCGCCCGAGCACGGTTCGAAGGCGACGCGTTCATTGACGTCTACGAGCTGGACTCGTACAAGCTTCGCTGACCGCAACCGCTGGGTCCGCGGTCCCGGCGGTTGATCGTCCCGCAGGCGCGGGGCTACCATGCGCTTTCCCGCGCCTCCTCGGAGCCGCCCCGGATGGATCTCACCTACACCCCCGAAGAGCAGGCGTTCCGCGAAGCGGTCCGCGCGTTCGTCCGCGCCAATCTCCCCCGCGACATAGCCGAGAAGGTCCTCGGCCACCGCGCGCTCGTCAAGGACGACTGGGTGCGCTGGCAGGACCTCCTCGCGCGCCAGGGCTGGCTCGCCGGCCACTGGCCGAAGGAGCACGGCGGCCGCGGCTGGACGCCGGTCGAGCATCACCTGTTCGACGAGGAGTGCGCCGCCGCCGGCGCCCCCCGGCTGATCCCGTTCGGGCTCAACATGGTCGCGCCGGTGATCATGCAGTTCGGCAGCCCCTGGCAGCAGGAGCACTACCTCTCGCGCATCCGCGAGAACAAGGACTGGTGGTGCCAGGGCTACTCGGAGCCGGGCTCGGGCTCGGATCTCGCCTCGCTCAAGACCCGGGCCGAGCGCCGGGGCGACCGCTACGTCGTGAACGGGCAGAAGACGTGGACGACGCTCGCGCAGTACGCCGACATGATCTTCTGCCTGGTGCGCACCGACGCGACGGTCAAGAAGCAGGAGGGCATCAGCTTCCTCCTGATCGACATGCACTCGCCGGGGGTCACCGTGCGGCCGCTGATCCTCTACGACGAGGAGCACGAGGTGAACGAGGTGTTCTTCGACGACGTCGAGGTGCCGGCCGAGAACCTCGTCGGCGAGGCGGGGCGGGGCTGGACGTACGCGAAGTTCCTGCTCGGCTACGAGCGCACCGGCATCACCGGCGTCGGCGCCTCGAAGCGCGAGCTCCAGCTCCTGAAGGAGATCGCGTCGCTGCAGACCAAGAGCGGCCGGCCGCTCGCCGAGGACCCGGTGTTCCGGGCGCTGCTCGCGCAGGTCGAGATCGACCTCATTGCGCTCGAGACGACGCTGCTGCGCGTGCTCTCCGCGCGCGACAAGCCGGGCCCCGAGGCGTCGATCCTGAAGATCGCGGGGACCGAGGTCCAGCAGGCGCTCACCGAGCTGATGATGGAGGCTCTCGGGCCCGCGGCGGCGCCGTTCTCGCGCCGGGCGATCGAGGAGGGCGGCCCCGCGGCGCCGTTCGCCCCCGCGTACGCCGCCCCCCTGGCGGCGCGCTACTTCGGCTGGCGCAAGGTCTCGATCTACGGCGGCTCGAACGAGATCCAGCGCAACATCATCGCGCAGCACGTGCTGGGGCTCTAGAAGTGGATTTCTCGCTGAGCGAAGAGCAGCAGCTCCTCCGCGACGCCATCGCGCGCTTCGTCGCGAGCGAGTACTCGTTCGCGGCGCGCACCCAGGCGATCGCCACGCCGCGGGGCTGGAGCGAGCGCATGTGGGCGCAGTTCGCCGAGCTGGGCCTGCTCGGCGTACCGTTTCCGGAGGCGCACGGCGGCTTCGGCGGCACCGCGGTCGACGTCATGGTGGTGCTGCAGGAACTCGGACGGGGGATGGTAGT
>Ga0209641_10002017_pt1 | contig 17673 bp, 14 predicted proteins | sample RifCSP16_1_FD_184022 | JGI IMG/M metagenome (GOLD analysis project Ga0209641, IMG submission 184022) | Soil microbial communities from Rifle, Colorado - Rifle CSP2_sed 16_1 (SPAdes) (version 2) | ecosystem: Environmental > Terrestrial > Deep subsurface > Rock core/Sediment | place: Rifle...
GCAGAGGACAGGCTTGATCGCATTATGAAGGCACAGGCGAAAATATCGCTCAAGAAGAACCGCGCCCTGATCGGCTCGATCCAGCGAGTGCTCGTTGACGGCATGCAGGACCTCGCGCTCGTCGGCAGGCTCTCGACCCAGGCGCCGGAGATCGATGGCGCGGTCTATCTTTCAGAGACCGAGGCAGAGCCGGGCGAGTTTGTGGCTGTAACTGTCATTGATGCGACGGAGTACGATCTGATGGGAAGGCGTTTGGCCGGGGAAGAATAATTGACGATATCGAAACATTCAATGAGCTGCGCCATGGCCTACCCGCTGTTTGATGAAATGATACACAGGCGAGGACAGGTATGAAAAAGCTGCTTCTGACGGCGATTTACGCGATTTTTTTCTTTTCCGGAGCGGCCGCCCTGATCTATGAAGTAGTTTGGGTCCGTTCGCTCAGTCTGGTATTCGGCGGTTCGCACCTGGCCGTGACCACGGTCCTCGCCGTTTTTATGAGCGGCCTCGCACTGGGAAGTTTTTTGTTCGGCAGGAAGATAAATGATCTTCCGAAATTATTGCGTCTGTACGGCCTGCTCGAAATCGGCATCGCTTTATCAGCCGCATTATTTATTCTGCTGATAAAAATCTATCCCTCTGTTTACATCCCCCTGGCAAGAGTCGCCGTCGACTCGCCTCTTTACCTTTCCTCAATTCGGGTGCTGTTTGCCGTTGTCGCTCTCATTATACCGACCACCTTGATGGGAGGCACCCTTCCCATCTTAACGAGCTTCGTAGCGCATCGTGAAAAAAACCTCGGCGCCCGCCTTTCGTTCCTGTACGGATTTAATACCCTCGGGGCCGTGGCCGGCGCCTCTGCGGCCGGTTTTATTTTTCTCCGGAACTTTTCCGTCAGCGTTACCATGGCCATTGCCGTTTTCATCAATCTGTTCGTGGGCGTTATCAGCATCCTTTTACAGCAGAAAGCAGCGGCCGTTCTGGAGCAGGGAGAACAGAAAAAAGCCATGCCGATGGCGGCGCCGTCCGCGAAGGACGGAACCCCCCTCAAAATGTCTCTGCAATTCGTGCTCTGGGGGATCGGAGTCAGCGGGTTCTGCGCCCTCGGCTATGAGATATTATGGACGCGCGTTCTGAGCCTTGCGATCGGCGCCAGCACGTATGGTTTCACCATCATGCTCGCGGCCTTCCTTTCGGGTATTGCCGCCGGCAGCGCAGCGTACGGCTTTCTAAACAGGATGCTCTCACGTGTCCGAAAGAGGGAGCCGTCCCTTTCCCGTTCAATTACGGGGTTTGGACTTGTCCAGATTTCCATCGGCGTGGCTGCGTTCGTTGTTACCGTGTTCCTTCGCGATCTGTCATCCCATTCGGCCTTATTGCAGGAAACTTTTCTGAAGAACGCAACGGACCGGTTTGTGACCCGGCAATGGTCCAACCTGGCGCTGGCTTTTTCGTATATGTTCGTGCCCGCCTTTTTCATGGGGATCGCGTTTCCCCTGGCAGGCCGGCTCCACGCCGCATACAAAAAGGCGGCGGGCCGCGCCGTCGGCGAAGTCCTGGCTTTCAACACGATCGGGGCGATCCTCGGGTCGGCGATCAGCGGGTTCGTTCTTATTTATCTGTTCGGGATCGAACGATCGCTCCAGTTCCTTGTGCTGATCAACATAGGGGCCGGACTCGTGATACTCACGAGCATCCGGAACAACCGGATGCTCGTCTACGGCGTGTCAGGCTTCGTGCTTGCCGTCATGGCAGTATTGGCCGTCAATCCCGCGATGGGGAGGATATGGGACGCCGGATATCTCGCCCTGTTTCAGGCAAACGCTCCCGGCGCCTTCCGTTCACCCCAATTCATGCGTGATGCTATCAAGCAAACAAAGGTACTCTATTATGCGGAGGGCGCCCAGGCGATCGTCAGCTCGATCAAGCATAAGGGCGGGATCCAGACATTCATAACGAACGGCAGGGTCGAGGCAACAAACACCAATGAAGGCATGCAGTGTCAGTATACGCTGGGCCATCTGCCGATGCTGCTGAATAAAAATCCACGCACGGTGTTCGTCCTCGGCGCAGGAAGCGGAATGACGCTGGGAGCAACGTCCGTTCACCCGGGCGTGGAGCAGATCACGCTTGCCGAGATAGAGCCCCGGGTGCTCGGCGTGGCGCGGACGTTTTCAAGATATAACCATAATGTTCTGGAAAACCCGAAGGTCAAGATCGTTTTCAATGACGGCCGAAATTATTTAATGACGACGAAGGACAGGTTCGACGTTATCACGGCCGATCCGATCCACCCCTGGTTCAGCGGCGCCGGCTATCTGTATACGACTGAATATTTCAAACTCGCGGCCGAACGCCTTAACCCCGGCGGCATCATCTGCCAATGGCTGCCCCTCTACGAACTGACCGATAAGGACCTGAAATCCGTCGTGAAATCGTTCATGGAAAATTTCGCGTACTCCATGATCTGGATGACCCACAACGACGCCGAACTCGTCGGCAGCAACTCGCCGATCATTATCGATGAACAAGACCTGGCAAAGCGGATTGCCGAACCCGGGGTGTTTCGCGATCTCGAACGGGTCAAGATGGGATCAGCGACGGATTTCCTGAGCTATTTTATTATGGGCGCCGAGGGCGCGAAGGCGTACAGCAGGGGAGGAACGATAAATACGGACGATAATTTGTATCTGGAATTTTCCGCGCCTGAATCGATCGGAAATACGTCCCTCATGGGGTCTAATTATTTCGATATGGCCGGGCGTCGCGAAAGCATCCTGCCGTACCTGAAAACGCCGGCGGACGAAGCCGCCAAAATGAGGCAGCAGAAATTATGGCGCGAATATGACAAGGCAGCCTTGCTGGTCGATCAGGCTCACGGCATGTTCTTGAGCGGACAGTACAGAACGCCTGCATTCAGCTCGCTCATGGCCATGATCGATTCCCGACATCCCAATTATGCTCCGTGGCGCTTTCTGAAGAATGAATACCGGGAAGAGACGGGAAGGGACCCGAGGCCGCTCCGGCAAATGACGGTCACCCTTGTCAGGGAGAACGGAAAGCAGTCCCCGACGCTGCTTGCCGCCGTCCTCAGCCGCATGACCGGAGAATATGCAATCATTGATTTTGTCGATAACACCGACCGCATTATATTCGGGACGCTCGAGGTGTTTGGAGAGAACAGGGACCGGTATATACAAGGGGTCGTCGACGACACCATGAAACGCGTGCGGGAGACGTACGATCAAGAGCTGAAGTCCGCCCGCGCCCGCGGGCAGGCGTATCCGAGAGCTGCTGATGCTCTCCCGAAGATCAGCACCGCGATCAAAGAAAAAATTTCAACGTACACAACAGAAGGCTGGGATTAGGGAGAGATGCCGTGGAAGGGGCGGCAAACGTCGGCACCCGACCACGTTTACCCTAACCGCGGACCCGCTGAATGGTGCCGTTATTGATCATCTCGTGGAACTGAGCGAGCAAGGCTCTCTCTTCCTTGTCGAGATGGCCGTCCTCGTGCGCGAATTCCATGATCCGCTGGTACTCGTCCGGCGTGATCTCAAGGTCGCTGATGGCATGATTAATGAGCTCTTTCAGCCTGACTGCGGATTTACTCGGTTTATCCATGAAATCCCTCCTCTTGATCCGGAATTCGTTTTGATTCCAGAATAGCTAAGTTTACACGCAAGCTCCGGACATTGTCAACCAAAACGACAAAGGACCAAATTGTAGACAGTAAACCAGTCCGTAAGGAAAGCGCGCGGGCAGGCAGCGCCGCAGTCCGGGTTCGATCTCCGGGCCGGGGCAAGAAAGCGGATCTTCATGAACGGCGGCGCTTATCCATGACTTCCTGATAGGATACCGTCGAAATGCGGCCCGCCTTATAGGCGGCCCAACGCTTGCGAGCTTCTTCCGCCCAGATACGGTCCATCTCCGGGTCCGGCTTGTCAAGATCGGTGAGGATCGCGTCCACCAGCCGCAGCTTTTCAACATCCGGGAAGGATTGGATCTCCGACGCGAGCTTCTCGGCGGTTTTCGTCATACCAGCGCCTCCTCTGCGATAAGAATGCGGATACATTTCTTCTCAACAGAGACTTCAAACTTCTCCCATCAAACTTCACTCTTCCAACTTCAATATTCCAGCAGCCATTGCCACACGGGGACAACGTCAATTTTTTTACCCTCTATTGCAATATCCTTCGATTCATCATGGGTGAGAATCGTCCCCTTCTTGAGCTTGAATTCCCTCATTGCCTCAAGAAGGCCCTCAAGCTCCCTCTTTCTCGTGCCGGCATCCTTCAGAGAATAGCTTACCTGAATGGCGTCGATCACGGCTTTGCCCTTTTTCACGATGAAATCGCATTCCCTTTTCCCCTTCCAGTAATAGCACTCAAGCCCCCTTATCTTGAGCGCGGCAAAGACCGCATTTTCCAGGAGCCTGCCCGCATCTTCCGAGAACTTGAAGGAAACGGCGGTGATGAATCCGTTGTCCACGCAATAGGCCTTTCGCGGATAAGTGATCTGCTTTTTCAAACTGTACGAAAAATGATTGACGCCGAAGAGGAGATAGACGTCTTCGAGGTAGCCGATATATTCCTCCAGGGTATGCATGTTGACGTCGAGAAGCCCGGAAAGGTTCTTCACGCTGAACAGGGCCGTCGCGTTGCTCATCAGAAAATGCGCGGCCTTTTCGTATTGTTTCGTCCGCCGTATGGCATATCTCCTGATGACGTCCCGCGTCAGAATACCGTTGTAGTATTCCTTCAGGAGCGCGGACTTCAGCGTTCTGCTTTCCTCGTTTACAACCTCGGGAAAGCCCCCGTACAAAAGATATTCGCTGAAGGCGTGGCGTATCTTCGCCTTCCTGCTTATGATAGCGGGCAACGAAAAATCCGAGAGAATACCCCTGTGCTTCACGATTTCCTGAAAAGAGAAGGGATAGACCTCATGCGGAATCGTCCTTCCCGTCAGAAGCGTCGCGTATTCCCCCTTCAGCAGGGAAGAGTTGGAGCCGGTAACGACGATCTTCAAACCCCGCACCCCGTCGTAGAGCTTCCTCAGGTCCTTCTGCCAGCCCTCCATCTCCTGAACTTCATCGAGAAAGAGAAACACCTTGCCGGAAGGGTTCATGAACGCAAGATATTTCTCGTACAGATCGTACAACGAGGCGTCTTTGAAGGCGGGGTCCTCGAAGTTGAGATGAAGGATGTTGCGGGCGGGCGCCCCCTCTTTCATCAGGAGCTTGATAAGGAGATGCAGCATAGTCGTCTTGCCGCTTCTCCTGACGCCGCTGATCGTGAGGATCTCTTTCCTGTTGAATAGCTGTTTGAGTGATGAGAGGTCGTCTCTTTCATGGGCTTTCAGCCAATCTTTTTCCCCGGCCCACCACGGATTCCAGAAAACGAATGCGTCATAGTATATCATTGTACCTCTCCATATTGTCGCTTATGGTGAAGTATAATGTACTATATTAACAATGTCAATTCTTTGTTTTAAGTTTGTTTTAAGTTGCCTTTTTCCCATCTCGCCACGCAACGCGTGCATCAACATCCTCCCTCCTGGTCCTCGGAGCGGCGGTTCATCGACGCGTTAAGAGCCAGGCGTTTTCTGCCGCGATCCTCTTGGGCGATATGTTAGATCGTCACGCCCCGGCTGGTTCGGGCAAATTGTGTAATGTCCATATTTTCCAGGATCCGCTTTGGATAGCCTTCCAAGGTTGCCTGGATCATCGCAATGCCCAGGTCCTCCAGGGTGCAAACATACTTTGGGATAAGGACTTTCCACAGCGGATACAACCATCCCACCACCTGGGAGATACCATGTGCGCTCCTCAGACCTTTGGTGGGTTTTATAAAGCCCGGTCTGAACAAGTACACTGCCTTGAACGGTAGCTTCATCAGATGATTTTCCGTTTTCCCTTTCACCCGTGCCCACATGATGCGTCCTTTTTCCGTGCTGTCGGTTCCTGCGCCAGACACATAGCAAAAGGTCATGTCAGGATTGAGTCTTGATAATGCCTTTGCCGCCTGCATCGTAAGGTCGTACGTAAGCCGGCTGTAGTCTTGTTCATTCATGCCCACGGAAGAAACGCCCAGACAGAAATAACAAGCATTATACCCCCTGAGGTGCCCTTCAATGTTTGAGTAGTCAAAGAAATCGTCGTGAAGCAGCTCCTTCAGCTTCGGATGTGTTATATTACACGTCCTTCTGCCTATGACCAGGACTGATTCCACGTTTGCCTGTTTGAGAGCTTCGTGGAGAACCCCCTCCCCAACCATGCCTGTGGCGCCGAATATTATAGCCTTGATCTTCATTGGTTATCTGACCTCACTTACCGTAATACAGTGAATTACGAGATGATCCGCAACTGCGGATTACTGTTATTAATTACGGCACGGCAGTTGGGCTTCGTCATCATGCCAGCATAACTCAAAATATATACATCTGCGACAGCATAAAAAAGTTTCAAATCCCTGAACTTTACAGCGCGTTGATCGAAGATTATGAACTTTTATTTGGGCACAATGAAATGGATTTCCAGACGGGAAATAGGCGCGAGGATTCAGAGAAGGCGAAAACAACGGATGGTCACTGGCAGCGTTACCCTCTTCTCTACACTTCGGCCAATTGTGATACGGGCAAGCATCATAAGTGCCGTCCAGAGAGAATAATGATGGGAATCGCCCTGTCACTAGTAGAAACTGCTTATCACCAAGGTCTTTGTTCGCACTACTGGAAGACTCTTTTTCAAATTCCGCGGCTGATAGTAATCGCAAAGGTTTGCTAATCATATCTCCGATTTCACTAATAAATAATTTTCCCTGACTTTCGATTTCACGCCCCATTTCGTATACTTTCTCTTTGTCATATGGTAATTCAAAGAAATGCTTTTCGTATTCATGCTTTTCACATCGAACCCAAGCGCCGCGTGAAGACATCACCAATATGACTAATGCAACAGATATCTTGGGCCTCGCATGATGACCTTTTGCTATAGGGTTGTAGTAAATCAGCAAAGCATGTGAGCAAGTAATCTCTTCCATACCATTAAGAAACTTATGTAGGGCCGAAGGATGCTGCGGCGGAATGTATTTCGACAATTCTGAATAAGCTGTCAGTTCTAGAATCTGCCCCGCTTTTTCAATAACAGCGTGGTGGTCTTCAAAAATATGAATTTTCGTTCTTGATGGGTACGATTCGGAAATAAATGCATCTTCCACGTTTTCAAATACTATGATCCAATCACCATTCGTTATGAGCACGCGCGATGGAACGTTCTTTCTTTGATGATGCAATCCTTTAAGATAGCCGGATATATCGTCTATCCATTGAGGCCAGTCCCCGATAAGCATGACATTGCCAATACCCCCGCTTTTTTCTATTGGGCTCTTATAAACATTGATTGCTTCTGCTATCAGTTGAGGAAGCGTCTTATTCGGCGGCTGCTCTCCTCGTCCCAATCGTGGCCGGGGCAACTCGGCACTCAATCGCTTAGCTTCAACTAATAATAAAGGGTCACCAGTCTCAACTTCATATCCATGATAATCCATAAACCGCCGATGCTGACCAGGTCGTTGAACCGGGGCTTCAACCATCATTGTCTCAATTGCGGTTGCCGTCCAACCGAGGGCCCCTAACAGAGGATCAATCAAGTAACGGCGTGTAATCGCTTCATGGACGAGTTCGACGCCTCTACCCGTCGCAGTTTCACCAAGGCCTCCATCGGTAGCGTAACGCAGCTCTATTTGAGGGATCACCTCGTTCTCAAAACGTTCCCACACCTCGCTAACCTGTTGCCTAAAGTTAGTAATATCATCCATCGTAATCATCGCAGCATGGAGGGAAGATCATAAATGAGCCGACGCGCCTCAGGCCAACCAGCCGTAACGAAGAGATTTATCATTTCTATCAATGCTTGGCGGCTTGTTTCGTCTTCGAGAAGAATTGGTCTATAATCAGCGAGGTAACGTTGAATAAGCTTTACGAAAAGCCCAGCACCGAGGCTCTCATACTGATAACCACCAGCGGCACCGCCTCGTAGTAGGATTGATGTTATTAATCGGAAGACGACCGCGGGATTGACATACATGAAGAATTCCAATGTCTCAAGAAGATGATGCGTTACGGCCGGATGACCGACTTTTCCGAGGATTTCAAGTGTTGGCCTAAGCTCTATAAGGAAACGCTCGTGCACTGATTGCAGCTGCAGTATCTCGATGCTTTCCCGCCCCTTATCTCTTAAATCAAATGCACCCGATCCATGGTATACCTCAGTGGCAACTGTATCGAGTAAATGAAGCGCTTCTGTAATATCATGGCGCTCTTGTTCCGATAAATCGGGTTTCATCGCTTTATGCGACAATTCCGAAAACACTCGCTCTGCTTCTGTAGCAGTAGAATGGTATATCCAGATAGCGCGTTCTCGAATACGTTCGTCTTTTTCTGTCGCTTCTTGCGGATTCCCATGAACGATAGCGACTCGCAGAACCCCTATTAGAGTCATTACTTCTTTTGAATGCCGGATAGGATCGCTAATCCATTGTTTTATTCGTTCGCCTGCAGAGGGTTGATCGTACCTCAACCACAAAGCCCCTAGCAGATCGACAAGTAATCGTCGCAGTTCCCTTGTTGTTTCAACACTCTCATCTTGAAAACGATCGGCAAGCTGCAAAAGCTTTTCAGTCGCCCAACTCGCTCGCTCACGCATAAAGTGTCCAAAAGCAGCTATGAAAAAATGAAGGACAGATTGATTTCCTTCGTTATTAAAAGCATAATCGCAAAGAGACCACATAAGATCAGGGTCAGCGTAAAACAGCGCGTTCACACGACCGAGAATCTGGTTTCTAACGGCGGGATGTGGATCTTTGGCTAAGTCCTGAATTATTTGAGATAGTCTCGCGTCACGCTTTCCTTTCGTTCGTGCAAGACTCATCAGAGCGCCAGCTGCTTCAATGCGAGGCGATGGCCGGCCCCAACTAGGCGATTTTTCATATCGAGATTCTGTGTCCTCCGTTACTTCAAGCCGTTCATAGTCTACCGCCTCTAAAAGCATAGAGTCGATGCCTGAAAATGTAGATAGATCCTCTGGGCCTTCGGATGTCTGAGCGGCCTTTTCTGCTGTTTCTGCGAGAGCATCCCAGCCCTGCAGCAGCAGAGCATGCCCTGCCGTATCGGCTTTTCTGAGGGTCTCATGGAGATTCGTAACCAATTTCCAGTCTTTGGCTAAATATTCTTTATGCTTCTCCTTTGTGATGTCAGAAATTTTCAGACCCTCGACAGCATTAATGGCATCTTTTAAGCTGCGGTTTGTTTCCTGTGTCAGGTCAACACCCTGTTTCTTAAGCCACCAGTCTTTATCTTGCCCTTCCCAACCACTGGTTATGCTGAAACGTGGCCTGTTTCCTGGAATTGGGCCACGAGTTTTCATGTCCTCCAGTGCGGTCCGAACTTCGGGGGTTTCCATAACCGAACCATCAAGACAGCCGATAAGAACGTCTCGTGCATGATCATCCTGCACTGACAGAATGGCACGTTCGATGGATATTTTCTGTTCTGCCCTTAGTATCGGGTGAACAACTCGAATAAGATCACCAGCGGGCTTTTGGGTATCATAACTTTCCAGAATTACAGGCTGCGCCAGCAGCGACCAGATTTTTCGACCGATGGCCTCCGGCTCTTTTGTCCCCAAGTACAATAAAGCTGCCCAAATGCAAGCCAAGTGGTTCCGCTGAATTATGAAGCCCAGGACTTCGTCAATTTTTTGTGCACTGTCCGTTGCAGTCACTACTCTTTCCATGCCAACTATGAACTGGTCGAGAAGTTTGACAGCATCATCATTATAATGACGTTCATCATCGTAAGACCACCACACATAACTATGATCTTGCTGAAACTTGATCTGAGTAGTTCCAAAATGTACTGTTTGTTCCTCCTTTGAGGGATGTTCTCGGGTGACATGCCCTTCAAGCGCCACAATAAGCGCTTCGGTGGCCCATCGCGGCCACGTCTCTGTAAAATCGTCAAACTTCTCTGCCAAACTATGTAGGCCCAGCTTATAATCCTGTTGTCGATTTGAGGTGAGGGGAAGAATACGACTGCCGCCAAGGTTCGTTTCTTGATCTCTAGAGGGTGGCGGTGTACCAAAAGCAGCAGCATACACTTCAACGAGGAACTCTGGTGCATGCTTGATGAGTAAACTTATATTTTTGGTAAGCCAGAACAATTCCTCATGGGCATGCTCCGCAAAATGATCTGGGGTCAGTATTACCCTGAGAAGCTCAATACTTGAGTCTTTATCGCCGTTTATGGTTAGAACCACCGCTTCAATAAGGGGGGTGATGAGATATCTATCGTATGGCTTTGATTCAAAAGAATTACCAAGAAGGAGGCGGGCGGCCCTGTTAATTTTAGCAAGTTGCTCGGCGGTTAAAGTCTCAGGCTTGCTTACTAGCTTGGCGATTATGCTTCTTAGCGAATATGCTAAGTCCTTTGCTGCTATATCAGCACAGCGCAGTACGAAGTCAGCCCACGGTCCTGCTTTTTCTCCGATCAGTTGTTCCGCAGGCAATACGTCAGCAACAAGAAAACCAAACAGATGCTGGATAAAGAACTGTGCGGCCTTTTTCTGTTCACTCTTTAGAGCCGCAATTAGTGGGGCGAGGTCATTGTCGTTATGGATCCATTCTACAACTGCACGGGGGGCGAGAATGCGACATAACGCACAGGAAATTTCTTCCGAAGCAAGCGCAATTGCTTTGACCCAAAAATCTCTATGGCTTTCAGCTTTCTCAAGCCAAAGTTTATGGAAGACCATTGATGTCGCCGGTGCGAGCATAAGAGCCTCATCATCTGAGGTTCCTAGTCGCTTAACGAAATCTGGCGCATGACCGTTTTCTAAAACAAGTCTTGCAACTGTGTAATCAAACAAAACATGATGAGCAAAGGTCAGTCGATTTGGGTTGATCCGATCACGAGTGCTATTCCATTCCGTAAGAACATTATTTGACAAGAGATCAGATATGTATTCTGCCTGAACCTCGTCAAGCTCCTTCTTGCGAATAAATAGTGTACGGTTGACAATCATCGTCTCCGCTGCCCTGCGGAGAACCTTCTCGTGTTCTATGCCATGATGAGCGGTGTTACTTACACGCACGGCCCAATAGGCATCGAGAAGCTCCACTTGTGTGGCTATCCCGCCTAATTGATTAAGATCATCGTTTTCATATAAAATTGACGCGAGAAGAAACAGATTAAAGGGCGAGTGGAGGATGTCCTTAAGACCCTGAGAGCCTTTCTGGTAAACAGAATAGATTGCAGGCGATGCTTTCCAAACATCTTCAAGCTCCTCGGGGGAGAGCTTCGGTATGCTCAAATGCCGAACTTTTTTAAAATCAGTATCCGCGAAATCTGATGCGACTGGAGATCCGGGGAATAGTGATTGGAATTCCCTACCGTAACGAAGATCAAAATTTCGAATTGACGCTATCACCCTCCAATTACTAACATCCGTAACTATTTCATAAATCAATTCACGAAAAACCCTTTCGGATGGTCCGCCACGTGTAGCATCGAGGGCATCTATTATTAGGACTCCAGGTTTATCGCCTTCCCAATTTCGGAGAACTTCGGGAAGTCGATGAAAGAGGCGCAGTTCCTCATCTATCTCACGAGGCATACGAACGGGCAAACGGTCCACCGCGAGATAGGCAACGGGGTGCCCCCGTTGCATCAGTCTTTCTGCGGCGAGGTAGAGTGTGCCCGATTTTCCAGCACCTGGTTGCCCAATGACTAAGAATGATTGGCGCTCGGCTGCCTCGCATAGCGCATCGACACACTTCCTCTTGATAACAACAGACTGCTTGCGGCCTGCAGTGGATATTTCAATGTGCGATAGCCGGGAAAGGACTTTTTTTGTCGTTTCAGAGTAGTCCATAATCGCCTTAATATCCTTTGAAAACTCTCGGATTTCTCCGAGCGCGAGTCCTTCTGATCGAAAAATTTTTCGGATGTGCTCACGTCCTGCACCACTACGATCCCGGGCAAATTCAGCGCACTTGTTAACAAGGATATTCCACGCTTTACCCCTGTCCTCGTTATTGATAAGGACATTCTTTTCAAGGAGAAGCAATGCCGCACTCCAGTCAGCTTGGCCTTCCTCCAACTGGAAGACTTGGATTCGCACGGTAGAAAGAAAGGCTTTGACTTCGGCATCGCTCGGCTCACTGCCACTATACTTTTTCCAGAAATGAGATATCAGGTGAGTTAGTTTATTGTAGGCATCATTTTCAGCGTTGGTTGTCGCAATGAGCTTCCGGTCAGTGCCGATTCCCAATTCGACAATTCTCTTAATGATTATATCGACGGGAGCTATTAAGCTTTTTGAACTCTTCGAAGATGTAGCCAGGACGAGGCGATCATGTAAGGCGTCTATGGGTCGCGCCCAATCATACGATTTATCACCCGCTTTGCAGGCCAACCATTGTCGCACGAATTGATCAATAACAGAGCCAAGCTCCGACTCTGGCTTGTCTGAAAGGTCGACACTCGTTTTGACATTGATAAAGCACCAGCCCTCGCCCGAGGTTTTGACTAAAATATCGTCAACTGGGGCTTCTGTTTCAAGGCGCAATTCCGTCAGCGAAACTTTTTGGGGAAGGCCCCACACTGGTGGAGCACCGCTGCCTGAAAGGATATGAGCCGCTATCCATGCAGCGACTCTGTCTTGGAAAGTAAAACCTGATTGTGCTGCTTGGCCACCCGCCATTTCTCTTTTCCTCAATATCACAGAATGAAAATTACAAGTGCTAATCGATCAGTCATGTGATCGCCTTGCCCGGCTTAGACTTGCATCAACTATCTTGAATTTTCCATCAACCTTTCGAACATTGGCTGGACGGACGTCGGTTAATCCATATTTTCTCGCGATTGATTTCAAACTATTTAGCTTATCTGATGGAACTTTAGAACTTTTGCCGAACTTTTGCAACAAACAGTATTTTGTTCGCCAATAAACTTTCGCAAAATAGCGATTACGGATAGTTTTCGGCAACTTTCTATAGGCGCGGTCATCATTTCTGATGTTTCTCCGATTGGATGTCTTTAATACCAAGTCTCTCGTCCGGGAAGAAACTCTGTGTACTGTTTTAAAAGCGCCACGACCGGAATAAGAGCTACCGGGAAACAAAAGGTGAATGATGTGGGCTACTTCTTTGTGTGGAAAAGTTGATCGATGCCTGATTTTTCTGTAATTGTCGACGAAAGCATCGATGAAAACGGCCTTCTTGTGGATTAGTGCATGTCGCATAAAGGGGTCTCCCGTCTATTCAGAGATAACACCGCACAATTTCTCTTTTCAAAAGATGCAACTGTCGCAGACTTCAGGAAGAACACTTCATAACCTCTAAACGAGTTGCTTTTATCTGCCCCCAATGCAATTAAATTCCATTGTTGATCTATCCTTTTGAACTTCCTCCAACCTTTTTTTGACTTTTGCCACGATGTCGGATTCTTTATTCAGTTCCAAGAACAGTCTTAATTCCTTGATAACTGATTGCCGGTCACCGCAGGCACAAGTCCCGGAAACCAATTTATCAGATAAATGCCTGACTATCCTTTTTACCCCCTTGCTGTAATAGCCGGTTACTTTCGGCAATAGAGCGTTCCCTTTTTTGTATAAATTCGATAAATATCCTTCCCCGTACTTCGTACACCCCCCTACATCGGTTTGCTGCTCAACATAAACGGGCCAGGAACCATCGGGCATTACCTCATTGAGAAAATGAAAGTACAAGCGGTCGTCCTCTATGCCGACCTTTTTCGCCAAGGATGAGAAAAATACCGTGTCGGGTTCAATAAAGACTGCTTCTTGCCGCCCGATTGCAAAACCCTTCATATTTTTGAGCACGAAATCATAATCCGATTCAGAGAGTTCTTCTATTACAGGCCGTAACTTATCAGCCATTGATGTGCCCTCTTGGACTATTTCCTGAAGCGAAACCTTCCCGGCCGATTTTTCGATCCGGTCAATCTTTTCTCCGTACTGTCGAACTTCCTTCAAGAGAGAGCTGCTATCAGCCAAAGCTATGATCGCAATGGATGTAAGGCAAAAAACTGTCGTCATCAGCAACTTTTTCATTTTACCCTGCCTCCATATTATTTTTCCGGCTTCTCCGCCTTGGTCACTGACAGGAATTTATCGGCCATGTCCTTGGCCGCATTCTTCAGCGTTTCATTGACGATATCTCCCTCTGTTTTACGCAATCGAGTAAAAAGGCAAGTGGAAGCGAGGGTTTGTTCATTCTTTGTATCGAATACGGAATAGCCGATAACCTTTGCGGACGGATATTCAAACAAGTTCCCTCTTAGCCCTACGACGTAGGTGGAGCTGTCTTTCCCAACCCCATATTTTACCAGACCCGTGGTCCAGACAACGAAAAGATAATCGGCCTTGATCCTCGCCTGCATCGAATCCAGTTTATCTTGTTCGTCCTTCGCAAGCAACACCGGCTTATTCTCGTCCTTCCAGGCAACCTTTTTTATGGTGACAGGGTAGTTGGGGACCCGCTGTTCAATTTCTTCCTGGCCTATCACCCGGAACTTGCCTCTTCGCTTGACCTCTTCGGTGAAATATCCTATCACCCTGAGCGACGGTTCAGCGGCATCTCCGCTGATAACTGCAAGAGTTCCTGTTTTTATCTGATGCCTTGCATCCAGAGTAGCAAAAGGCTTGTGAACAGGGCCGCAGCCCGCAAGGATAGCAGATATGCCCAATGCCACGAGAACAATTTTGATGGAAGACATACGAAAATAAATAGCGCTTTCCATTTCTGTCTCTCCTTAAGCTCCAACGGCGGGTTTATAGAAGCGTTTATAGTTTCATGGCCTTATTTTTATAAATGTCAATCTTCTTTGACCGTTTGGATTGAAGATCACAAGATGAAATCAGCGATATCTAATTGGTGCAACTGTCGTTTAGTTCAGGAAGTACTCTATCCCTTTTCCCCGACCATATCAATCGCGTCAAATCACAGGAAAGTTCTACTCCCTCGTCCCATACTTCTGCATCTTCTCATACAGCGTCGAGTAGGCGATGCCGAGGAGCTTGGCGGCCTCTTTATACCGCTATCTCCAAGGCTATTTTGTCATAGGTTATGACCGGCGCCGTTTTTCGCGCCGTCTCCTTTTTTTGTATAAGGCCGATTTGCTCTAAATAGTTCACATCATCGGCAATGTTTTTGACGTCCCTCTTTGCCATTCTCGCCAGTTCGTTAATGGAAGAAGGTTTCTGCGCCTTGATAATGTGCAGCAGCTCAAGCCGTTTCGGCGTCAGGGCCTTTCTAAATGCCTCAAAGCTCGTGAAGTAAGTTCCCTTCTCCTCCGCAACTTTCCCTCCTCGCTCAATGGTTTCTCCCGTTTTTACAAAGTCGTCGAGAACAGACTTTAGGTCTTTGATCCCTACTTTGATCTTCTTCACTTTCATAATTCGTCACCTCTCCTGAACCTTTCAACATCATGGTAAAAGTCTTGCGCAAGCTGTCTGAGATTTATGAAGGAGTACGGCAGCTCTCTGTTTTCATAATGCCTGTGGTCTCCTTTGCCTTCCGCGTTGTCATAGCCGATCACTCGTTCACCATGTACAATATAAACCAGCGAGTATTTGTAGCCATGCGGTTTGTCCGTTGCCGGTTTTAATAAGCGCCACATTTTGACTTCGATGATATTTCCAAGCTCATCTACGGCCTTTACATGCCGGATTAAATGTGCTGTTCTCATGTATTGGTATAATATACCTATAAGGCGGGCATGTCAATAAAAGAGTACAGCCCGAAGACTGCGCTTCATGATGTTTGATTTTATGCAGATGGGCACCGGCGGCAGAAAACAGTGAGGAGCTAAGCGACGAAGCAATCTCATATTCGGATTTTTTCACCCAAGCCCATTCAAACAGACAAGAAGATGATCCGCCCTATTTAAGTTCCGACCGCATGCTTCAACGTGCGACCCATTCCTCCGCCGGTGTAAGCATGAATTTCTCCAGGGGGATGCCGTCTTCTCCGACCAGCAGTTTTCTCTTCGGCTTGAAGGCTTTTTCAAAGGCGTCCATGCCAGGAAGCCCCTCTTTATGCGAGCCGCTCTTGACCTCGATAGCAACAACGATCTTGCCGGACCGCAGGACGAAATCGACCTCCCGGCTTCGTTCGCGCCAATAAAATACATCGACGCCCGTTCCCGCGGCGCTGTTGATCAGATGGGCGCCGACCGCCGATTCCACCAGCCTGCCCCAGGACTCCCGGTCCTTCCGGGCTTCATCGAAAGCAAGCTGCGTTTGCGCGCTGATGAGCGCAGTGTTCAATACCTGAAGCTTGGGGCTCGACGCTCGCTCGCGGACCCGATGCGCGGCGAACTTGTGCAGGCCGGTCAGCATGCCGGCGCCGGCAAGCAACTCCAGGTAGTGGGCCAGTGTCGTCGTATTGCCGGCGTCCTGAAGCTGCCCGATCATTTTTTGATAAGAGAGTATCTGGCTGGAATGCGAGCAGCCGAGCTGGAAAAGCCGCCTGAGCAGCGCGGGTTTGTCAACCCGGGTCAGAAGCAGGATGTCGCGGGAAAGGGTCGTCTCGATGAGGGCGTCGCTGATGTAGCGCGACCAGCGCTGCCGGTCGGTGATAAGGTCCGCTGCTCCGGGATAGCCGCCATAATAGATGAAGCGGTCAAGGTCCCACCCGAAGGCTTCCCGCATCTCGGCGTAGGACCAGTGGACAACGGGAATGGTTTCGAACCGGCCCGCGAGGCTTTCGGTCAGCCCCCGCTCAATGAGGAGCGGCGCCGAACCCAGGAGAACGACCTTGAGGGATACTTTTTTACGGGTGTCGCTGTCCCAAAGCTTTTTTACCACTTCGGACCAGCCGGTCACCTTCTGGATCTCGTCCAGCACAAGGAGCGCCCCGCCCTTGCCCGCGGTCTCCGCTGCCAGTGACCTTCCTGTTTCCCACTGTTGTTCGATCCATGCCCGGCTCTGAAGGGTTGGTTCGTCCGCTGAGGCATACTGGACCGAACCGGGGTCTCGTCAGCTATCTGGCGCACCATCGTGGTTTTCCCTGTTTGCCTCGGCCCTGCAAGTACCTGGATGAACCGGCGCGGCTCCCGCAGTCTCTTCGCCAGTGTATGATATATGGTGCGATGATACATCCCTATCCCGTCCTCCAGAATGAGCGAAGCGGCCAAAGCGTGCTTTATCCCGTTAGAGGACATGCTCTCTAACGGGTTTACAAATTACTCAATACGTTGAGTTATTTTACTCACGACCTTGCGCAAAGTCAAGCATGGGCTTCCAACATACCCACGGCATGGTTTTTGACTGAACAAGACCCGTCACTTTATCCTTCGCTTCGTCAACCCGCCGCGCATTCCTACTTGATCAGTGCCATAAATTCTTTTGCGTTCCGGATCTTGTCAAAATCCCTGTCGCTTCGCGCCTGGTCCTTGAATTCAGGATGCGTTTCGACGGCTTTTTTTAACGACGCTATCGCTTCGCGCGTTTTTCCCTGTTCAGCGTATACGCACGCAATGTTGTAATAGGGGCTCGGCTCTTCCGGGGCGTATTCCAATTGTCTCTTGAGATATTTTATCGCCTCATCATAGTCTTTTGTCTGCTTGTAGCTGATCCCGAGAAAGAATTTC
>Ga0209641_10002018_pt1 | contig 17662 bp, 18 predicted proteins | sample RifCSP16_1_FD_184022 | JGI IMG/M metagenome (GOLD analysis project Ga0209641, IMG submission 184022) | Soil microbial communities from Rifle, Colorado - Rifle CSP2_sed 16_1 (SPAdes) (version 2) | ecosystem: Environmental > Terrestrial > Deep subsurface > Rock core/Sediment | place: Rifle...
CGAAGCTGTGGAAGAAGCGGCCGACGCGCCCCGACTCGGTCCAGTGGTCCTCGTGGTGGCACGCGAAGAGGAACTTGCCCCCGTTTCGCAGCGCCCCAGCCGAGGCACGGACCGCCGCCTCCGACATGAAGTAGTTCGCCACGATGTAGTCGATCGGGCTGCGCACGAGGAGTCGGTAGTTCGCGGAATCCGCGTCGGCAGGGATGAACGTTGCATTCGTGAGTCCTTGGGAACGAGCGTGTTCGCGCGCCATTGCAAGTGCATCCTCGTCCGTGTCGATTCCGACGACGCGTCCCCCGCGCGGCGCGAGGTGGAGCGCGAGCCGACCATTGCCCGTGCCCAAGTCGAGGATCGTCGCGCCCCCGAGGTCCTCCAGGTTCAGACGTTCGAGGAACATCCCCGAGAAGTCCGACCACTCAAACGTGCCCCACGTCGCGCGCGACTCGCGCAGTTCCGTCTCCACGCGCATCCGATTCGCGGGTAGCCTTAAGTCCCTTGGGGGCGTTCGCTTCGAGGATGGAGCTCACCCGCCACCGCCTCTACATCGGAGGCAAGTGGGTCGAACCGTCGACGGGCGAGTACGTCCACGACCTCGACCCTGCCACGAACCAGCCGATCGCGGAGACCGCAAGCGCGGGCGCGGAGGACGCGAGGGCGGCAGTCGAGGCCGCGCGCGCCGCGTTCGAGCATCCGGACTGGCGGGGGATGGACCCGAGCAAGCGCGGTCGCCTCCTGTACCAGCTGGGCCAGGGCGTGCGGGATGCGTTCGAAGAGATCGCAAGGCTCGAGTCGCTCGACGTCGGGAAGCCGATTCGCGAGGCGAAGGGCGACGCCGCGTTCGTGTACAAGACGCTCGAGTACTGGGCGGGGATGGCGGACAAGGTCCAGGGCGAGACGATCCCCGTCCCAGGGAACCGGCTGAACTACACGGTGCGGCAGCCCGTGGGCGTCACGCTCCACATCGCCCCGTGGAACTATCCGCTGACCTTGGCGGTGCGGGGGATCGCCCCCGCGCTGGCGGCGGGGAACACGGTCGTGCTCAAGCCCGCGCAGATCACGCCTCTCACCGCGCTCAGGTTCGCAGAGCTCGCGGAGAGGGCGGGATTCCCCGCAGGCGTCGTGAACGTCGTCACGGGCCGCGGGTCGGCCGTCGGGAGGGCGCTCGCGGAGCACGCGGACGTCGACTCGATCACGTTCACGGGCAGCTTGGAGACGGGTCGACAGATCCTGCAGATGGCGGCGAAGCACGTGACCCCGGTCACGCTGGAACTCGGCGGCAAGAACCCGAACATCGTGTTCGCGGACGCGGACCTCGACCGGGCGCTGAAGAGCACGCTGTTCGGGGCGTTCCAGAACGCGGGGCAGATGTGCTGGGCGGGGTCGCGCCTCCTCGTGCACGAGTCCGTTCACGCGGAGTTCGTGAAGAAAGTCGCGGAGCGCGCCGCGAAGATGAAGCTCGGGCCCGGGCTGAAGGAGGACTCCCAGATGGGCCCCGTCGTGTCGAGAGACCAGGAGCGCAGCGTGCTCTCCTACGTGGAGGTCGGCGTGGGCGAGGGCGCGAAGCTGGTCGTGGGCGGGCGGAAGTCTGAGGAGCCCGACTTGGCGGCGGGGAACTTCGTGACCCCGGCGGTCTTCGACGAGGTCGTCTCGGGCATGCGAATCGCGCGCGAGGAGATCTTCGGACCCGTTCTCACCGCGTCCTCGTTCCGGACGGTCGACGACCTCATCGACGCCGCCAACGCGGTCGAGTTCGGACTGTCGGCGGGGGTGTGGACGAAGGACCTGAAGACCGCACATGCGGTCGCGGCTCGCCTCGAGTCCGGCATGGTGTCGGTCAACGAGTTCCCCGTGACGTTCCCTCAGACCCCGTTCGTGGGTTGGAAGCACAGCGGGCTCGGGCACGAGCAGGGACTCGACGCCGTGCGGTTCTATTCCCGAGTCAAGAACGTGACAGTGAACCTGGAGTGAGTTGACCGATCTCCTGCGAGAGACGCAGCATGATGCCACCCTCTCCCACTCGAATCCCGGAAATGGCGATGTCCCGCTCCCGTTCCGTTGCCGGGCGTGCTTGGAGCCAATGGGGTTCCGGGACCTCCAGCGTCACTTCCGGGCCGCACACCCGGAGGCCCAGGCGGCTGTGGCGGCGTCCCGCGGTCGCATCGCGTTTCCCGTCCTTGCCGGCCTTCTCCTGCTCTTCTGGGTTTCAGCTCTTCTTTGGCCGATCGATTCCTGGCGGGAGCGTCTTGCGGTGGTCGGGTCCTTCTATCTCTGGGTCTTCTTGAGTTACGTCGGCATCCGTACCGCGAGAGCCGCTCGTTGGAAGGTGCTCCTCCGCGAGATCGCTGGATGTCCCGTCTGCGACGTTCGGGAACGCCGGACGGAGCTGCAGCAACACAGCCGCGATTACCATCCGGCAGAGGTCCGAAGGGTGCGGCGGGTCCAGACTACGTCTAAGTCGATCGTTCTCGTGGCTCTTGCCCTCGTGGTGGTCGAGCCCCTCCTCGTGGTGTTCGGCCTACTCGCGGCCGACAAGGCCCTATCCCTCGTTATCCTTGGAGCCATTCTCTACGCGGCTACTGGCGTTGCCTTGTTCTCCTATGTCTTGTTCCTTGAGCCTCGATACCTGGCACGCTCACGGGTCCGGTGGCGGCAGACACACGGACATGCTCCGTGAAACTCTGAGGCGACATCCTCTGTGTCGTGGCTCAAGAACGAGACCGTGAACATCGGGCGAAGCAATGAGGGATGGTCCCTCGTTTCTAGCGGTGTTCTCCCGGAGAACGGGTCAGCAGCCAATCCGGCTCCTTCGTCGAGATGAGTCGCTCCTTGGGGGGCGCGGCCGCTACCATCTGCACGCGCGGGTATGCGAGCGCGACGCGCGTGTCTTCCCCGAACCGACGCCACAGCTTCTCGATGATTCGGGTCTTGAGCGCCCCGCGCCGGTCGACGGGACAGAAGAACAGGACGGACACGTTGACCCCGGAGGTCGCCATGGAGAGACGGACCTCGGGTGTCCGGAGCAGGCTCTCCTCGAGATCCCGGATCGCCAGACTGTCGCGGTACTTCTCGAAGTTGTCGAACATGATCCCGCCGACGACCTCGTTCGCCGTCGACACCACGATCTCCTTCGCGACATCGATGTTGCTCTCGTACGTCACGAGCACTTCGACGTGGTCCCAGACGAACGGGAAGTCGCGCGTGTAGTTGCTCGTCGGCCCGTCGAACACGACGCCGTTCGGGATCTCGACGATGCGCCCCGTGTACTCGTCGCCCGGCATCCAGGCGCCGAACTCCTGAAGCTCCGTGGTCTGGAGGCCGATGTCGACGACGTATCCCTTGGTCCCGCCGACCTCCACGCGGTCCCCGATGCGGTACAGCTGGCGGTACGTGATGACGACCCACCCGGCCATGTTGAGGAGGGGTTTCTGCATCGCAAACGTGAACGCTGCGCCGAGGAGGCCGATTCCGAGTGCGGTCGTCGCGACGTCCGGGAGGAAGCCGAACAGGAGCACGAGGAGGAGGACGAACCATGTGACGTAGCTCACGACCTTCCACGTGGACCGCGCGTGGGCGACGCTGCGATCCCTCGGCCAAAGGAACTCGAAGACGCGCCCGAGGACCGCAAGGATCGCCCAACAGGCGCCCAGGATGAACGTCGTGATGAGCAGTGTGCGCACGAGGCCCCCCGCGGTCGGAATCGGGAGGTAGGGGAGCAGCGCGAGGAGGACGAAGGAGCTTGCGGCGACGAGCGCCCCGGCCGCCTGCCCCCGCCAGGCCGTGATGCCCCCCTTTCGGGGTTCCACGGGCGCTCAAGGACGGCTTCGGGTAATGACCCTTCCCGTCTGATTCGACTCGTTGGTTCTCACTCCCGGGAGCGTCCCGAGGCGCATCTCAGATCAACGCTACGTTGGGAGTTCGACGACCTTCGTCTGCAGCATCCTGCGCAGCTCCTTCTGGAGCTTCGTGTACTCGGCGAAGTCCGCGTCGCTCATCGAGAGCATCTTCACGAAGTAGACGAGCGACTGGCGCGTGAGGAAGTCGATGTCCTCCAGGCCCGCAATCTTGTCCGTGAGCTCGGACTTGGTGCCGAGCTGTTCGCTCCGACGCTCGACCTCCACAACTTTGGAGATCACCTCCGGGTCCGTGCGGACCTTCAGGCCGATCCGCGAGAGGCTCTCGAGCGCCTCCTGCGTCCGCTTCTCGGCCATCTCCTTGGCCTCCGATTCCCCGTGCTCGAGGTAGAAGATCTCCGCGCTCGCCCGGTAGTACGTCTCGATGAAGTGGTCGACGCGCTCCTCGCGGGCGACCTCCACCATGTTCGAGTCCTTGAGCTTCCGGATGTTGTGGTAGATCGCCTGCGGGGTCAGGTCGAGTTCGCCGGCGATCTGGCTCACGGTCATCTCCTTCGCGCGCAGCAGGTAGATCATCCTCCGTCGTGTCTCATCCGCGAGGACCTGGAAGATCTCCGGCCCGCCCTTGATGACCTTGAACGCTCTCATGCGTGCTTCACCTATGATTACGGATGTTTGTCCCGTCATATATCTATTTCGTATACACAAACGAAGACTTTAATAACCACCATCGCTATTACTCAAACGGACATTAGGACGGTGAAAACGTGAACCTTAACGACCCGACGCTTCGGATGGCGAGGACGCGATCATGGACCTCCGCGGCCCTCGCCCGCTACGTGCGGAACGAGTACGGTGACGATGACCCGACCTGGCTCCTCTCTCAGATCCGCGCCCCAACGCAAGGGGCCAGGTCCTTTTCTCCCTCCCGTCGACGCCGCCTCTCTGCCGTGCGCCGCGCGGTGCGCGCATTCGCGTCCATCCTCATGTGACGCGCGGCAAGATTGAAATCGGGCGCGCCGTTACGCGTACCCCGTGATCTACGTGGCCCTCACCGCCACGATCGTGGGAGATGTGGCGATCGGGAAGGGCAGCAGCGTCTGGCACGGCGCGGTCCTCCGGGGGGACCTCGACCGCATCGTCGTCGGCCAGCACTGCAGCATCCAGGACAATGCGGTCGTCCACGTGGACAAGGGTAGTCCAGCGGTCATCGGCGACCGAGTCACGATCGGCCACGCGGCCGTCGTTCACGGCTGCACGATCGCGAGCGACTGCATCATCGGAATGAACGCCACGCTTTCCAGCCGGGCGAACGTCGGGACCGGCTCCGTCGTGGCGGCGGGCGCGGTCGTGCCGGAAGACGTGACGTTCCCGCCCAATTCGGTAATCATGGGCATCCCCGCAACTCGTACGAAGGATGCGGAGGACCACCACCGCCTCCGCGTGGACCTATCCTGGCGCATGTACGCGGAATTGGCGGCTGCGACCCTGCCCGCGGTTGCGGACATGCCCGGAAACCCATCGAAGCGCGTTCGGATCGAGCTGGCGGATGCGTTCGAGAGGCTCTAGGGGCCAGGGGCCCGGGCGCATCGAGCAGGACGAAGCTAACGCTCGCGGACCGTGGCGACAAGGGCAAGACCGAGGATCGCGGTCGCCGCGATCATGAGGAACGCGGGCTGGAACGATCCCGTCGCGTCCCGGAGGTATCCCGCCAGTGCAGGCGAGATCGCGCCGCCGATGATGCTGATCGCATTCATGAACGCGTATGCGGTGCCTGCGAACCGAGGCTCCAGGATTTGCGACGAGAACAGGTAGTGTACGCTAAACGAAAACTGGGCAAGGAAGCCTCCCGCGACGAGTAGGGGGATGCCCGCGCCGCCCAGGGGAACGACGGCGGGGCTCACCGCCGCCAGGCCCACGAAAGCGACGGCGTTGACCCAGCGCTTGTCCCTTCTGAATTCGGTTTCCGCGAGGTGGCCTCCGAGGGGCCTCGACAAGATCCCGACCGCGGGGATGAGCATGGCGACGAGGGCCGCGCTCGCGAGCGGAAGAAGGCGCTCCTCCTCAAGGTACGTCCGGCTCCAGCCTGAGTAGAAGATGTACGCTGCGTAGCTACACGCGAACACGAGCCCGACCTTCCAGAGCTCGCCGCTCCGGAACGCACGCACGTAGTCCGCGAGGGCGAATCGCTCGTGGACGCGCGGAGGGATTCTGGCGGCGGCCACATGGAACAGAGGTAGGAGTGCGAGGAGGGGCAGGTTGAAGGCGACGAACGTGGACGGCCACCCCGCCGGACCCGCGAGGAGTGGCGCGAGGAGGTTGCCGAGGGCGACCCCGGCGGGCGGCGCGGAGAGGAACAAGCCCACGGCACGGCCCGGTCGGTCCGCAAACGCGCGGGACACGAGGAATGCGGAAGGAGCGAAGATGAAGGCGACAGGGACTCCCGCCAGGAAGCGGAAGGCGAGGAGGACGTCGTATCGGGGGATCGCCGCCATGACGGCACTCAATCCGAGGAGGACGAGCGAGGCGACGACGATCGTCTTCCGGGGATTGACCCGGTCACTCAGGTAGCCGCCAGGGATCTGGAACAGCATGATCGCGATGAGGTAGATTGAGATGAGGGATCCACCCTGCGCCTTCGAGATGCCCAGGTCGGCGGACATCTCCGGAAAGACGGCCGTGGGCACGATGTAGAACGCGTTGATGCACACATTCACGGCCCACGCGGCGAGGAGGAACGCGTATGGGCGAGACCCCGGAGCTGGCTCCATCCGGGCGGGGCGCATCCGCGCGTGCGATATAAGGGCGCGTGCGACGAACCCTTAAGGGCGCTTCGTGGTTGCCCGCGCGATGTCCTTCTCCGTGGAGGTCCCCGTCCGATTCCGCGACATCGACGGCATGGGGCACGTGAACAACGCCGTGGTCTTCACGTACATGGAGCAGGCGCGGTCGGAATGGTACCGCCACCTCATGGGCATCAAGTCCGTCGCGGAGTTCGACTTCATCCTCGCGCACGCGTCGTGCGACTTCAAGAGGGCGATCGGGTTCGGGGAGACCGTCGTCGTGACCGTGACGCTCACGAGGATCGGCGTCTCGAGCTTCGCGTTCGCGTACGAGATCCGTTCGAAGGAGAGAGACACCTTGTTTGCGACTGGCGAGAGCGTGCAGGTATGCTACGACTACGGGAACAAGAAGCCCATTCCGATCCCACCCGCGTTTCGCAAGAAGCTGAAGGCGGAGCTCGCCCGTCCCTAACGCGCCTGGGGCGCGTACTCCGTGATCCGTCGCTGCTCTGCGAGGTACTTCAGGATCACGCTCTTCGCGCGGTAGTTCTCGAGGCGCAGCCGCAACCGTGGGCGCAACGCCGCCAGCGCATCCTCGAGGGTCGGGAAGGTCGATGGCGGAGATGTGAGGGCCGCTCGGGCCAGCTCGCGGTACCGCCAGACGCCGAGGGGGATCCAATCCGGGTAGACTTCGAGGAACCCAACGACGCCTGCCTGGCGGCGCTCCCGCGCGAGGTATTCGAGGACGGGGAGGCGGACCGCGTGGTATGCGCCCTCGAGCTGGCGCGGATAGTCCGAGCGCCCGTGGAAGAACTCGTGGTCCTGCGCCGGCGAGCTGTGCGCGGAGAAGTCCCACGCCTCGAGCCCCTCGTACATCCACGCGGTCGGCGCGAGGAGGATCTGCACATTGTTCCCGAGGCCCGCGTGGCCGAAGACCCGGTACTCGTCGATCCAGGGGAAGTCGCGGACCTGGTCGCGGAGTCGCTTGCCCAAGATGTCGTCGACCGCGGTGATGCTCCACTCCGTCGGGACGAGCGTCCTCCGCTTGGCGGTGCCAAGCAGGCCCACGGAGAACAGTCGCGTGATGTGGCTCTGGGACACGCCGTGCCCGAACAGGTCCGTCACCCCCTCGACCGCGCGGAGGTCCGTGTCGTCCACGATCGCGTCGACCCGGCGCGGCACCTTCGGGTTCTCCGTCAGGACGAGCTTTCGGATGTCCGCGGACGGTCCCGTGGGCGACGCGCGCGCGGAGAACGGCGACTCGAGGACGGGCTTCTTCGTGAGCCACAGCTCCGTGTCCACAGGACGGGACGCCATCGCGCCCTCCTGCACGGTGCGGAGGAGCGGGTCAGGGTCCTGCGCGGCCGCGACCTTCCGAGGCGTCTTCCCCCGCACGAGGGAAAGCCGGAACCGCAGGATGTCCCACAGATCCTTGTCGACCCACTGCTCGGGCGCATCCATCATCGACGTGTCCTCGATCACCGGGGGCACGAGCGGACCTGCGAGCACGTGGGGCCAGCCCCACGATCCGACGAACGCGCTTGGCGGCGACGCACCGAAGAGGTTCGTCGAGGCCAGCGGCTCCTGTGCCTGGAACCACTTCCTCACGTTCGCGAGGTAGGGGCACACCGCAAGGCGGCAGTGCTTCCAGTCCCCGCGGCACACCCGGCAGTTGAGCTCTCGCTGCACCTCGTTGAGCGTGCCAGCGACATCCGGCTCCCCGTCCATCCGGGGCGCGGTACTCGACCTGCCCCTATTACTCTGGCGGCGAGGGGTTCGAGAGTATCTTCCGGAGCTGCGCGGGGTCTCCTGTCGGCGGCGCGCACACCATGCCCGTGCACACGAACGCGACGGGTCCGCCCCGGGCGAGGGGAGAGTCCATCATCGCTTTTGCCGCCTCCGGGACATAGGCTCCCTTCGCAAGCAGGACTGTCCGACCGGGGTGGAAGGTCGCAATGGCGGTCCTCCACAGCTCTTGCGTCCGAGGGTCATCTAATTCCCCTGTGATCACGACTTGGGCGGGGGAGTTGAGGAACCCGTCCAGGGCGAGGAAGTACGTGCCCGCGAAGAGTCCACCATACCTCTGGCACTCCGCTGCAAACGTTTTCAGGATTGCCTCCTGCGTCTGGCGGTACGTCTCTTTTCCCGTGATCCCGTGGAGCTTCCCGAACACGAGAGCCGCGATGGCATTCGCCGCGGGCGTCGGCGCATCCTGGATTGGCTTGTATGGGGCCTTCAGCGTCTCGACGCCTTCGTCGTTTCGCAGGGATGGAGAGAGGTCGAGGAACCCGCCGAGCACATCGTCCCACCAGTGTCCGCGCAGGAGCGCCGCCAAGTGCTCGGCGATTTCGAGGTACTTCGGGTTCGCCGTGAGGTCAAACGCCGCCAAGAGAGCGCGGGCCATCTGCACCTGGTCGTCGAGGAGGCCCTTGACCCGCCGATGCCCATCCGCGAGCTGGTGGTGGAATCCCTCGCCCTCGACGTACATCGCCTGCACCAGGTAGTCGAGCGTCCTCAGCGCGAAGTCGCGGCACGATTCCAGGCCGAGACCGGCGAACGTCTCAAAGTAGGCGGTGATGAACATCCCGTTCCAGCCCGCGTAGATCGTGCGGTCGACGAACGGCGCGGGACGACGGTTCCGGGCCTCGAGCATCGCGCGCCGCCCGTGGCGCAGGAGTTCGTTGACACGATCGAGAGGGAGAGCCGTCGCCTTCGTGATCTCCTCGGAGGCCTTGTCTGCGTAGAGGACGTTCCGCCCCGGGCGCTCTCGCATCTCGCCGACGTCGTTCACGTCGTAGTGGGACTCGAGGACCCGGACGGCATCCTTGTCCGTCACCGCGTCGCGGAGCTCCTTCCGGGTCCACGTGAAGTAGTCGCCGTCGTCGTCCGGCCCGACATCCGCGTCCTGGCTCGCGTAGAAGCCGCCGCGGTCCCGGTCGGACAACGTCGTGTCGACCCACCGGACGATGCCCTCTGCGGCCTCGCGGAAAAGCGGCTCGCTCGTGAGCATGAACCCGTGGGCGTAGTTCTCGAGGAGCGCGGCGTTGTCGTACGCCATCTTCTCGAAGTGCGGGACGATCCAGCGCGCGTCGACGGAGTACCGGTGGAACCCGCCGCCGATCTGGTCGTAGACGCCGCCGAGCGCCATCTCCGCGAGCGTCTTCACCGCCATGGCACGGAGCGAGTCGTCCCGCGTCCGCCAATACCGCGCAAGGAGGTACTCGACCGTCCCCGTGTGGGGGAACTTTGGCGAGCTGCCGAATCCGCCGTGGACGGAATCGAACGCCGCGCGGAGCTGCTCCTCGATCGTGACGAACAACGCTTCGTCGAGGGGCTCGCGCGCAACCATCGGGAGGCGCGCTCCGAGCGCGCGGTGCAGGGAGTCGGACTCCTTGATCGCTTCCGCCCTCTTCGTCTCGTAATGGTACGCGACGGACATGAGAACCCCCTTGAACGAGGGCCTCCCGTGTGCTTCGACCGGCGGGAAGTACGTGCCGCCGTAGAACACCTTACCCTCGGGTGTGAGGAACGCGGTGAGCGGCCAGCCGCCCTGTCCAGAGAGAGACTGGACTGCCCGCTGGTACCGCGCGTCCACGTCCGGCCGCTCGTCCCGGTCGACCTTCACGGCCACGTATCGTTCGTTGATGATTCTCGCGACCTCCGGGTCCTCGTAGGACTCGCGGTCGATCACGTGGCACCAGTGGCACCACACCGCCCCGATGTCGAGCAGGATCGGCTTGTCCTCCGCCTTCGCCTTCCGGAACGCCTCCTCGCCCCACGGATACCAGTCGACGGGCTGGGCGGCGGCGCTCCTCAGATAGGAAGAACGTTCCCCGGCGAGGCGGTTCTCGACCAATCGTGGCGACGAAGCGCGGGGCGGCTATGTGCCTTTGGGTGAGGATACCCAGGGAACGCCACCGTGACCCTCAAGAACTGGCCGTCATTCCGGGGGCGGTGTCACGATGAGCGAAATCGGGAACGCGTCGGTCCGCAAAGCAAAGCGAGCGCGTCGAGGGTCCACGAAGTACGGCGTGCTTTTCGTAGCCGCCCTGGTCCCCTCGATCCTCTTCTCCGCGTACGGGAGCACGGTCGTGAACTTCACGTACGATCGGGAGGTCGGCGGCCACGTCCTGAACGCGTATGAGGTGAACACGCCGGAGGCCATGATCGCGGAACTCAACCTGACGGTTGCCGGAATGCGCCGCCTCGGCCTCACGGAGGAACTGTACTCCGCCTTCTTCCCGTGGGAGCGGACGCCGGACCGCTCGATGGCGTTCCAATACCAGTTCCTGGACCAGTTGATCAATCGGACCGAGGCCGTCATCCTGTGGAGGACCCTTGCCTACAACGGGAACTCGACGCCGGAAACCCTCGGCGACGTGTACGAGCAGAAGATGGACAATCTGCGGAGCTTCATGACCGAGGGCTGCGGCGCGGCATCGGTCTGCACGGACTGGATCGCGAGGGACGTCTACTTCCTGCACGTCGCGACTCCCTACTACTTCGCAGGTCTCTTCTACACCGGGTCGACACTCACCGTGATGATGTCCATCGCGTTGTTCCTCTACGTCCGTGTCGCGGAGTACGGGATTCGGAAGGACCGGACGGGTGGCTTTGCCCGCGTCTTCGGGATGGAGACCACCATCATCCGCCGATACGTCATCACGCCTCTGTACGCACTGGGATTCCTCGCGATGGCGCTGCCATTCGTGCTATCCGCAATCGCATAAGGGGAAGTCACTTTCTGAGCTTCGCGGCGAACTCCTTGCGGAACTTCGCGACCTTCGGCGCGATAATCGCGCGGCAGTACCCCGCCCACGGGTTCTTCGCGAAGTAGTCCTGATGGTACTCCTCGCCACGGTAGAACGCGGAGAAAGGCGTGACCTCGGTCACGATCGGCCCGTCCCACAGTTTGGCGGCTTCGAACTCCCGGAGCACGCGCTCCGCGGTCGCCCTCTGCTCTGGCGTCCGGTAAAGAATCGCGGACCGGTACTGAGTGCCCTCGTCGTTCCCCTGGCGGTTGGGCGTTGTGGGGTCGTGGACAGAGAGGAAGACCTTCAGGACGTCCGCGAGGGGGATCACGTTCGGGTCGAACGTTACGTCGACGACCTCCGCATGCCCCGTCTCTTCTGTGCACACCGCCTCGTACGTGGGGTTCTTCACGTGTCCGCCCGAGTAGCCGACCTCCACCTTCGTGACGCCGCGGAGCTCTTGGAACAGGGGCTGGAGGCACCAGAAGCAACCGCCGCCAAGGGTGACGGTCTCGAGCGCATCGTTCGTTTCCATCCACGCTCTCCGGACTCTCGCACAGGGCCCCTGGGGTTAAGGTTTTCCCGAAATTCCGGCGGAATCGCGTCAGGCCTCAAGGGAACAGTGTTCGTGCGTTCTCCGATAGGATCTGATGCTTCGCCTGCTCCGACAACGGGAGCGCGCGGAACGCCGCCAGGTTCTCCGCGATTCCCGGCACCCCGGGCCCCGGCCAGTCCGATCCGAAGAGGGTCTTGTCCGAGATCTCCTCGAGGCGCGGGAAGTACTTCAGCAGGTGCTTCGGCGGGATGCTCGAGATGTCCAAGAACACGTTCGCGTGGCGGCGGAGGAGGAAGAACGCCTCCTCGCACCAGAACGGGCGTCCGCCGTGCGCGAGGAGGATCCTCAGGTTGGGAAAGTCCACCGCCACATCGTCGACCGCCAGGGGATTCGCGAATCGAGCGCGTGCCCCGGGGAACACGGAGGTGCCCGTGTGAATCATGACGGGGACGCGGGCGTCCTCCGCCTCCGCGTACAGCGAGCGCAAGGCGGGCATGTCTCCGTGGACGTAGGCGTTCGGTTCGAAGAGCTGGTGCGGGGGATGGATCTTGAGGCCGCCGATGTGGTCCTCCCGGACGAGCTTTCGAACGGCCTCCTCCGGCTCGGGCGTAAGGCGGGGGTGCACGGAGCCGAACGGGATGAGCCGCTCGCGGTCCACCTCGGCGTACCGCACCACGTACTCGTTGACCTTGTCCGTGTAGCCCATGACCTCGGGCGCGACGTAGTTGATGAGGCATGCGCGCTCCACCCCCACGGCGTCGAGGTGCTCGAGGAACGCGCGAGGGTCGTGGGCGATGCGGAGGAACACGTCGAAGTCCTGCCGCTCCCGCTTCATCCCTTCGAGGACCTCGGGCTTCAGCATCTCGAACGGCTGGATGTGGACGTGCACGTCCGTGACGCCGGGCACGCGCGTCCAAGGGAGGATCGTCTTAAGACGTTTCGCGGGCGCACCGGGCAACCCCCCTTTTTGAACGCATGGCCCTTACATCGCCCCTCCTCACATCGGGTAGGGACTATATTTCGCAGAGGGACATTAGGACATTCGAATAATCTTCATCCGGTGACAAGCATGGAAGACAAGCCGAAGAAGCTGGCCATGGTCGTGTTCTCCGGCACCGTGGACCGGTTGTTCCCCGTGGGGATCCTGGCGAGCGGCGCCGTGGCGATGGGAATGGACGTCGAGATCTTCCTGACGTTCTGGGGCCTCCAGGCGTTCGCGAAGCGCTCCCAGGGCATGCCGCCGAAGTTCTCCGTGGACTATGCGGACATGGCGCCCATGTTCGCGCAGGTCCTGAAGGAGAAGAACGTGCCGAGCCCCATCGAGACGCTGCGGACGGCGAAGCAGCTCGGGAACGTGAAGGTCTATGCGTGCACGATGACGATGGACCTCCTCGGGCAGACGAAGGAGGACTTCATCGACCTCGTGGACGACACGGCCGGCGTGGGCGAGTTCATGGACCGCGCGAAGGACGCCCAGACGACCCTGTTCATCTGAGGTGTTGGCCATGATCCAGGAGTCGGTCGCCGCCGCCCGTATCGTGGACGCTCGCGGGAGCGTGTGTCCCGGGCCGCTCATGGCCCTCATCGGTGCCGTTCGCGAGCAGGGCGTGGGCGACGTGATCGCCGTGTACTCCACCGACACGGGGTCGCGGAAGGACATCCCGCTGTGGGTCCAGAAGGCGGGGCACGAGCTCGTCGGGACCTACGACCGAGGCGGGTACACGGAGTTCGTCGTGCGGAAGAAGAGGTGATCCCCGTGAAACGCGTCGTGATTCTCGGCGGCGGAGTTGGCGGCACAATCGTCGCGAACCTCCTCGCGAGGAAAGTGAAGGACGCCCACGTCACGGTAGTCGACCGGACGGGCAAGCACGTGTACCAGCCCGGCTTCCTCTACGTCGCGTTCGGACGCATGAAGCCAGAGCGGCTCGTGAGGGACGAGCGGACGCTCCTCCATCGGCGGGTGAAGCTGGTGCTCGGGGACGCCGCGCGAGTGGACGCGAAGGCAAAGGAGGTCATCCTCCAGGACGGCGACGCGATCCCCTACCACTACCTCGTGATCGCGACGGGGGCGGAGATCGTCCCTGACGGAATTCCCGGCCACCAGGCGGCGCACCAGTTCTACAGCATACACGGGGCTCTGCGCCTCCGAGAGGCCCTCAGGAGCTTCCCCGGCGGGCACATTGTCGTGGCAATTGGCGGCGTCCCGTACAAGTGCCCCCCAGCCCCGGCAGAGGCGGCGTGCCTCCTCGACTACCACTTCGCAAAGCTCGGGCGGCGGGAGAAGGTCCGGATTCACTACCTGTCCCCCCTCGGCCGCGTGTTCCCAATCGAGTCGTTCTCCCCGAAAGTCCAAGAACTGTTCGAGCGGAAGGGCGTGAAGTACACGACGTTCTTCAACGTCGAGCGCGTGGACCCGATCGCGAAGGTCGTCCACAGCCTTGAGGGGGAGTCCATTCCCTTCGACCTGCTTATCCTCGTGCCGCCGCACCGCGGCGTCGCGTTCGCGAAGGCGAGCGGGCTCGCGGACGCGGGCGGATGGATTCCCACGGACAAGCACACCCTCGAGGTCAAGGGGCATGAGGGGTCGATCTGGGCGCTGGGCGATGCGACGGACATCCCGATCAGCAAGTCCGGGGCCGCCGCGCACTTTGAAGCGAAGGTCGTTGCGAAGAACGTCGCGGCGCGTCTGCGGGGGCAGACTCCGACGGCGCGCTACGGGGGGCGCGTGTTCTGTTTCTTCGACGCGGGATTCCGCCGCGCGAGTGCGCTCCGGTTCGATTACGGGCATTCCCCGCCGCCGATGGCCGTGTCGCGGAGGTGGTACCTCGGGAAAATGCTGATGAACCGGTTGTACTGGACCCTCATCCCGAAGGCGAGGGCATGACGACCTACAAGGAGCGCTTCGCGATTCAGGCGGACTTCTGCAAGGCGATGGCCCATCCCGTCCGCCTTGAGATCATCGACCGTCTCAGGAGGCACCCCCATCCCGTGCACGAGTTGTCCGCGGTGATCGGGGTCGGTCAGGCCAATCTCTCCCAGCACTTGGCGGTGCTCCGCGCGCGCGGCGTCGTCCGGGCCAGCCGCCGAGGCACCGGAGTGGTCTACTCCCTCGCAAACCCGAAGATCGTGGACGCGTGCAGCCTCATCCGGCAGATTCTCGGGGAGAACCTTGGCCGGCAGGCTGAGGTCGTCGTTCCCCGCTGAGACAATCCGTGCGGAACGTATAAGTCTCGGCGCCGAGTGGGAGCGTCATGGCGCGCAGGGGCCTCACGCTGGCCGAGAAGATTCTCTCCGCCAAGGTGGGGCGAGATGTCCGGGCGGGCGAGATCGTCATCTCCCCCGTCGACCTCGCCTACGTCCAGGACGGCACGGGGCCGCTCACGTTCCGACAGATGGAGAAGATGGGGATCGCGAGGGCCGTGGACCCGAAGCGCGCTGTCGTGTTCATCGATCATGCAGCTCCGCCGCCCCGGAAAGAGCTCGCCCAGGACCACGTATACTTGCGGGAGTTCGCCGCCAGGACGGGGATGGTCCTCCACGACATCGGGGACGGCGTGTGTCACCAGGTCGCGTTCGAACGGTACGTCCGCCCGTGGGACGTCGTCGTCGGCGCGGACTCCCACACGGTCATGGGAGGCGCCATGGGCGCGTTCGCGACCGGGATGGGGAGCACGGACGTCGGCGTCGCGATCGGGCTCGGCAAGACGTGGCTCCGCGTGCCGGAGTCGTTGAAGTTCGTGGTCTCCGGGGAGCTCCCGCGCGGCGTGATGTCGAAGGACCTGATTCTCCGGGTCCTGGGGGACATCCGGTCGGACGGGGCCGCGTACATGAGCATGGAGTGGGGCGGCACCGGCATCGAGTGCATGCCGATGCACGAGCGGATGACCCTGAGCAACATGGCGGTCGAGGGCGGCGGGAAGTGCGGCCCGATACCCTCGGACGACGAGACGCGGCGGTACCTCATCTCCCACGGCCGGGAGAGCGAGTGGAAGCCCGTCGCCCCCGACCCGGATGCCGTGTACGCGAAGACCTTCGAGTACGACGCGTCTACCCTGGAGCCCGTCGTCGCGACCCCGGGGAGCGAGGACAACGTCGTCCCCGTGACGGACCCGTCCTTGCGGGATGTCCCGATCCACCAGGTCTACGTCGGCGCGTGCACGAACGGACGGTTCGAGGACATCGCCGCCTTCGCGAAGGCCGTCCGCGGGGAGACGCGGGCGAAGAACACGCGCGTGATCGTGACCCCGGCGAGCAAGGAGGCGTACGTCCTGACCATCAAGTCCGGGCTCCTGGAGACGCTGCTCGAGTTCGGGGCGATGATCAACAGCCCCGGCTGTGCGGCGTGTCCCGGCGTCCACGGCGGGATTCCGGGGGACGGCGAGAACGTGTTGAGCACGCAGAACCGGAACTACAAGGGTCGGATGGGGAACCCGAACGCTTTCGTGTACCTCGGGTCGCCGCTGACCGCCGCCGCCACGGCGTTGTACGGCGTCATCACGGATCCGAGGACGGTGGTGTGATGGGCCGCGCGTGGAAGTTCGGCGACAACATCTCGACGGACCTGATCTCCGCAGGGCGGTACTACCACTTGCGTTCGAACCTCCCCGAGTTGGCCAAGCACACGCTCGAGGACGCGCGCCCGGAGTTCGCCGCGAACGTCAGGCCGGGCGACTTCGTCGTCGGCGGGCGCAACTTCGGGAAGGGCTCGTCCCGGGAGCACGCCCCGATCGTGATCAAGATGTGCGGCGCGCGCGGGGTCCTCGCGAAGTCGTTCGCGCGCATCTTCTACAGGAATGCCGTCAACAGCGGACTGCCCGCGATCGTGTGCGACGTCGACGGGATCGACGACGGCGACGAGCTTGAGGTGGATTTCGGGCGGGGGATTGTCCTCGACCTGACGAAGGGAAGGCAGCTTGCCTTCGCGCCCCTCCCTGCGATCATGGAGGCGATCATGGTGGAGGGCGGCCTCGCGGAGTACATCGTGAAGCACGGGGACCTGGTCATCGGGCCTTGACTACGCCTGGTTGATTTTGATCGCGAGCGTGGGGCACGCGGTCTCGCACGCCATGCAGTCGATGCAATCCTGCTCCCGGATGGGGTCGCACTTGTCGGTGCGGTAGTTGTTCCAGTCGTCGCTGCCCCGTTCCATGATCTTGTCCGTCCCGACGCCCTTCGCCCCGGGGTTGAAGTTCCACTCGAACACGTCGACGGGGCACACGTCCATGCACGCGCCGTCTCCGACGCAGCCCTCCCAGTCCACCGCCACGTGGGTCCCGTGGATCCCGAGTTTCGTCGGGTACGGCTTGTCCTCCGCGTCCATCCGCTGAACGCCCTCGCCCAGGATCTTGTGCCCGATGTGCTCGCCCGTCTCGGGGTACTCTGCCGGCTTTGTGAGGAAGTCCGGGTCGATGGGCTTCGGCTTGTAGTCGACCTCGCGCGACATGGCAATCCCGAGGGGGGAAACCGCACGCCCTCTTAGAGGTTCCGCACGGATGGAGCTAGGTCGCGACGGCCTTCGGCGCCGACGGCTTGCACAGGTTCGTCGCCTTCTCTAGGTATCGGTTGTACGCGATGACGGCGATGGACCTCGCGTACTCGCCGATCTGCGCCATGCTGCTGGAGATCCCGCGGAGGAGGACGACCGCCTTGACGTCGTTCGTCTCCCTGAGGACGAGGCGCCCGAGGTCCTGCTCACGGCCTTCGATGGCCTTCGAGAGGCGG
>Ga0209641_10002020_pt1 | contig 17655 bp, 16 predicted proteins | sample RifCSP16_1_FD_184022 | JGI IMG/M metagenome (GOLD analysis project Ga0209641, IMG submission 184022) | Soil microbial communities from Rifle, Colorado - Rifle CSP2_sed 16_1 (SPAdes) (version 2) | ecosystem: Environmental > Terrestrial > Deep subsurface > Rock core/Sediment | place: Rifle...
AATTTCCTTTTTTCTTAACTTAACACCTATGCCTTCAATCCCCTCCTTTGCAAAGGAGGGGAAAGAGGGGTGGTTAATTTGGTTGCGGCTATACTGCGCCTGGATTATATTGTATTCTTTATGACATTTTACCATAATCTTCTTTTCAAAAAGAATGTTTTTTCAAATGCAATATCAAAAAAGGATTTCTTCCGATGACGGTATTTTTTTTCCTCAAGTATCTTATCAATTGTTATAACTTTATTACAAACAAATTCTAAATCTTTCAAAAAAGCTATACATGATTCTTGTGTCATCATATTTGGATGCAAACATACCGTCCAGATACCGAAGGGTTTTTTTTTAATCCGCCAAAGCTGTTGGGGAATCCACAGAAAACCACCGTATTCAAAGGGTAACAAAGCTAAACCGTCGGAAATAACCCAGATGTCAGTTTCCATCTTCAAGGCGGTTAACGTATTTTTATCAAAACTATGCGCCGGTGCGATCCAAATAGTTGGTTTAATCCCATGAGAATGCATGATTTGATAACCATTTTTTATCTTTATCCTTTGTTCATCTAAAGAAAGACCTGCAAATTCACTATAATTATTTAAGGGAACTATACCTTTGTCTTTTGTCACATATACGTGCTTATACCCATGCATTGCAATAGCATATCCCTTCGTTTGGTAACGGTGTATTCTATTCCAAAAGTTTTCATCTTTATCCAGATAGCGGAGCGTTTCGTCTTCGCAGTCTGGGATTACTGCTACAATAGGGAGAATTTGTAATCTGTCAAACGCTATTTCTAACATATCCCAAATTTCTCTTTTGTCAGTTGGGCATGCATCATCTAAACGGATTAGATATTGAGATTGTAGTTTCATACTTGCCTATACCTTGTTAATAATTATCTTCGTTTCAGATTTTAAAGAGAAGAACAACCGATAATCAAATGGCTGTTTTGTATTCCATCTCGTATTCTTGATAAACACCTTCTTATCCTGGAATAAGAAAAGTGAAAATAATTCATGAAGATTAATGCGCTTGATTATTTTATAACCAGTTATGTTGTAAAGCCATTTTGCTGGCGTATTATTAACAGCAACAAAACCCCAGATTCGATTATATCCGAGTTTTTTTAGCTCATAATGAATCATGGAAAGGAATTTAACTGCATTGCCATGACCGCGATATTGGGGCGCTATAAAATAGTCAAACCCATAGACTTCGTCTTCTTTCAGGTCAAGATCAAACCGAAGAACGCAAGGATGGGTTATTGCCGGATCAATTTTATTGTTCACCCACCACCAATACCCAATCATCTCATTATCGAAAAAAGCTATAAACCCTTTATAATTATATTTTAAGTAGTAAATCGTTGCTATGGTATTCATTGTATCACGGTATTTTTCATTGAATTGTCTTATAAAAGAAGTATGTTGTTCTGTTATGGATTGTATTTGGAATTTATTTTCTTTAGAAAATTTGATTTCTTCATTCAAGTATTTTACAAGTAAAAGCTCATAATTTTTCAAGTATATCTTTGATATCGCAAAGCGCAATAGTTTCTCAAGCGCCTTCTTAAAACCAAACTGCTTATAAAGAATAATTAATTTCTGTAATTTCTTATTCATAGTAAACAGAGTTCATAATTCATTCCCGACAAGCGGAAACATGTGATCAAAATCAACTTTAACTGCATTTTACGAGTGCGGTTTTATCCACTTTGCCGGTTGAAGTTTTTGGTAAGCTATTTCGAAATTCAAAAGATTCCGGTATCATATACTTTGTAAGGTATTTGGCACAGTACTTTTGAATTTCGGACACTTCAAAAGTTTCATTATCTTTAAAAGACACAAATGCCTTGATTCGGTTACCAATTTCTTCATCAGGAATAGCAATGACAGCAGATTCCTTAATTTTTGGATGACTATAAAGCACCGCTTCAATTTCACCCAGTTCAATTCGATACCCGCGGCTCTTAATCATGTGATCCCTGCGTCCGAGAAAAAGATAGTTACCGTTCTCATCAAGCATGACTCTATCACCTGTCTTGTACATTTTTTCTTCAAACATGGGTTGCTTAAAGTTTGTTATAAATGCCTTATTTGTCTTTTCTGAATCAGCCCAGTAGCCTTGTGCTACACATGTTCCACGTGCATAGAGATCTCCTTCCATACCTGGTGTCGTTACAATGTCCCCCTGTTCACTTAAGGCAAAGACTGCCATATTTGCACAGGGCTTGCCTATGGGAATTGGTTTAATTTGATCGGGCGCCAGGTTTGTCACCTGATAAAAAGTAATGACGTTAGTTTCCGTTGGACCGTAAAGATTGTAATATTGTGCATGAGGAATAGCTTGCATTAAATTTTTAAGGTATTTTACGGGGAATACCTCCCCTGCAAAGAGAATAAGTCGTAAATTCTCGAATGTAAAACGCTCTAATTTACCGTGCAAAAGCAGCATAGAAAGAATCGAAGGAACTGAATACCAAACAGTAATCCGATTGGCATGAATCCATTCTGACAAACGAAAAGGAAAATAGGAAAATGCCTCCGGCACCAATGAGATTGTTGCACCTGATTTTAATCCTACAAATAGATCAAATATGGACAAATCGAAATGAAGAGGGGCGTGGTTAGCAAGCACATCTTTTTGACTAATTTTAAAAGTATTGTAAGCCCAGTTGATGAACGTAAGCGCATTTAAATGGGAAATCATTACTCCTTTGGGGTTACCAGTTGAACCAGAGGTATAGAGGATATAGGCCAAATCCATCCAATTGGAGTCATTTTCTGGAGGGCTGTTATCTTTGTAGTCAACTACCTCTTTAACAGAGATTATCTTTGCAGGATACCGCTTTTTTATATCTGCTGCTTCATCCACAAATATGATAACTTTAACAGGACTTTTTTCGTGAAATATCTGCTCTATATTTTCTACCTTATTCGAAGAGGTAATCAAGCATTTTATTCCACAGTTCTTTATAATGTAATCCAAACGAAGGGCCGGTGCTTTTGGGTCAATAGGAACATAAATGCCCCCAGCCTTTAAAATACCATGGATACTTAAAACAGAATATATTGATTTATCCATATATATTCCGACACGGTCGCCCTTTTGCACGTCATTATTTCTAAACACATGAGCAAGTTTATTAGAGAGAATATTCAATTCCCCATATGTAATGCTTTGATCTAAACAAACCACTGCTTTCTTATCAGGTAGTTTTTTAGCCGATTCTTCTAACAAATGTTGTAATAAAAAAATCATTTTCCCTCTCTCGCGAATCAGATCGTTAAAGCCCTAATCCAAGCAATAATGGCTTCTGTATATCGAAGGTACCAAACAATTCTTTCATAAGCATCAGTAATGGAAGTAATGAAAACCAAATTCAGCCGATTAAAGTAAATAAGGTAAAGTTCCCTGCAAGGAACTATGCACAATTACAACCCCATAAATTTAGCAATAATCAATCTTTGAATCTCGGATGTCCCTGAGTAAAGTTTGCTGCCGATGGCATCTCTCAATTCCCGTTCCAATTCATATTCAGTCGTATAGCCGTAGCCACCGTGAATTTGTATTGCATCCAGACAAGACGCTACCCAGCATTCACTGATGTGGAGTTTTGCCATAGCTGCTTCCATAAGGACAGATTTACCCTTTTCTCTTAACCATCCAACTTTGTATAGCAACGATCTGGCTGTTTCGAGACGAACCTTCATATCTACAATTTTACTGGCAACCAGTTGAAATTTCCCGATAGATTGACCAAACTGCTTGCGTTGCCTGGCATATTGAATACAGTTTTCCAGCTGCCGCTCCATTGAGCCAATAGCACTGGCAAGTATACAACTTCTTTCCCATTCCATACTCCGACTAAAGATGATGAATCCTGCTCCCTCTTTGCCAAGACAGTTTTCAACAGGCACTTCACAATTGTCAAGAAATACCTCTGCCATAGGGGAAGTTCTTATACCCATCTTTTCAATCTTTCGACTAACTGAGAGTCCTGGAAAATCTTTTTCAACAAGGAATCCGGTTATCCCATATACCCCTTTTGATCGGTCCACGGATGCGAAAATCAACATCACGTCAGCAATCGTACCATTGGTAACAAAAATCTTGCTCCCGTTTAATAGATACCTATCCCCTTTCTTTTCGGCAATTGTCCTGAGGCTATAGGCATCGGATCCGGAGTTCGGTTCTGTCATCGCATTGCCACCAATAATTTTTCCTTTACAGAGTTTTGGAAGATATTTTCGTTTTTGTTCTTCGGTTCCAAAAGTAAAGATTGGTATCTCGCAGGTCCACATGTGGGCATTAATGGAGAAAACAAGACCGTTATCCTTACAGCCATAACCCAAGCTTTCCAATGCATAGACAGTAGTGAGTGGGTCTGCTCCAATTCCGCCGTATTCCTGTGGAATTGGAAGACCATGTATTCCAAATTCTCCGCACTTTTCCCAGCCTTCCTGATTAAATGTCCCTTCTTTATCATGTTCTATGAGATCATTGTTTAACTCTTTCTGAGCAAACTTAGTGATCGTCTGCCTAAATTCAGTTTGCTCTTGAGTCCACGAAAAGTCCACGGTTAACCTCCACGCAGCAATTGCGCATCAATGTAAGTAATAAGTAAAGTATAAAATCAAATTTTCACTTATTCTGCTTCTTCAGGTTTTAGAAGCCTTTGTTCCGGCAAATTGTATCTTATGCCTTATGCTTTATGCCTATTTAACACTTTCATTCAACAACTCTGCAATGTCCATCACGCGTATCTGATCATCCCCCTTAACACTTGCTATTGCATCGCTCATCATATTCAAGCAAAACGGGCATGCTGTAGCAAGCACCTTTGCCCCGGTGTTAATGGCTTCTTTTGCACGAATCCAGGAAACGCGCTGCTCTGGTATCTCATCGAACCACATCCTTCCTCCCCCGGCGCCACAACAGAAAGTCTTCTTCCCGTGACTGGGCATTTCATAAAATAAATTGCTGTCTATACTCTCTTTTACTACTGTTCTCTGCGCAACAACATCGCCATTCACGCGAGCCAGATAGCAAGGATCGTGCACCGTAACTTTTTCACGTAATTTGTTTTTTGTCTTAATTTTGCCGTCCAGGATAAGCTCTGCAAGCAATTGCGAGTGATGCTGCACTACAAAACTTCCGTCTAATTGTGAATATTCATTCTTAAATGTGTTATAGCAGTGTGGACAAGGAGTAACGATTTTCTGTACGTTATATCCCTTAAGCGTCTCAATATTTACTTTTGCAAGCTCCTGGAACAGAAATTCGTCACCTATCCGTCGGGCGGCATCGCCTGCGCATTTTTCCTCATTGCCGAGGATGGCAAAATTTACGCCTGCTTGTTTCAGCAATTGTACCGTCGCCTGTGCAACTTTTTGTGCACGTGGATCAAAGGAAGCCACGCAACCCACCCAGAGCAAGAACTCGAATTCCGGATTTGAGATCACCGTTGGCACATCCAGCCCCTCAGCCCAGGCAACCCTATCTTTCTGTGTTTGGCCATAAGGATTGAATTGATTGCCAATACGCCGTAAAGCTTGTGCTGGAGGGCCGGTAATCTGTCCATCACCCACAAGATTACGGCGCAAATCGCTGATTATGTCCACATGACCAATGAGCACCGGGCATTCGTTTACGCATGCCTGGCACATAGTGCAAGACCATAATGTCTCAGCGAGTATCGTATTACCGTGTAACGCTCGTCCACTTTCACAACCCATCAGGTTCTTCAAATTAAGTATAACTGACATAGGAGATAACGGTTTGTTCGCTGCGTATGCCGGACAGACATCCTGGCAACGACCGCATTCCATGCACGCATCGAGACTGAGCAATTGCTGTTGTGTAAACTGATTGACCGTACTCACACCAATGTGACCGGTCTCTACGATATCTTCCATATTAACAAACGCCAGTGTCCCAGACGATCGGGATGGACGTAACGCAACGTTTAACGCACCAGTAAAAACGTGGAGAAATCTTGTAACAGGAATCATCGCAAAGAATGAAACGATAAACCCAACATGAATCCACCACATTGCAAGATGAAGCGACTGGGCTGTTGGCTGAGTTATCCCACTGAAAGCAAGCTCAAGCCACCAACCGATAACAGACCAGCGTGCGACACCCGGCTCCACATTTGTGTATTGCAGGCGAAACGCTTCAAGGAAAAATCCCGTAATACATATTACAAAAAACAGGCAGAGCAAGACCCAGTCGAGAGAATTGTGACCAAGACTGGCTGATCTGAAAGCTGTACGACGTAACAACGCAAGTGCACAACCGATGCAAAACACCACGCCGAAAATATCCATCGTCAGTTCGTAGAACAAATAATACATCCCACGATGAAAATGCACAGGTCCTCTGTCAGCGATAAACAACAACGTAGTTCCAATAGACAGGACGAAGAACCCGGAGAAGAGTAACACGTGAAGAATACCACCCAGAGATTTTCTGTGTACACGCTTTTGGAATAGTACGTACGTCACCAATCGTTTTGTCCAAATACGCCAGTTATACTCAAACTCTTTCGGTATTCCACACCGCCACAACCGGGAGCGACGCCAAAGACACCATACCGGTACAGTGATACCTATCGAGACGAGAACGTAAAACACCACCTGCATCCAGGATGCGATGTTACCAAATACTTCACGAGTGGGTTCCATAGCTCTCCCTTATCCTGGGCTTATTGACCCTGAATTGCTTTCATGAGTTTCGGTACAATTTCATATAAGTCTCCTACTATCCCGTAGGTTGCTACCTGAAAAATTGGGGTGTCGGGGTCTTTGTTAATTGCAACTATCACTTTTGAGTCTTTAATTCCTGCCAAATGCTGGATTGCGCCTGATATACCAACAGCAATATACAAATTGGGTGCAATGACTTTACCCGTCTGGCCAATCTGCCAATTGTTCGGTGCAATTCCTAAGTCCACAGCAGCCCTAGTGGTCCCTACAGCACCATCCAAAATGTCAGCAAGGCCACCAATCAATCTGTCAAACGTTTCCCGGCTTTTGAGTGGTCGTCCTCCAGAAACAACGACTCGTGCTTCGTTAAGATCGGGGCGTTCTGATTGGCGATCCTCCCGTGAAACAAACTCCGTTGCTGTGGGCAGTGACTCCGTTGTGATGGATACGAGTTCAACCGGACTGTTAGATGGGATATTTTCGGGTGCATCAAAGGCGAAGTCCCTCACGGTGAGCACACGCACGTTGCCGTCAAGCCTGACTGTACCAGTCGCATTGCCCGCATACAATGGCCGCCGGAAAACCACATTCTTATCTTGCTTTTCAATACCGATGACATCGGTTAGCATTACTGCGTCAAGCAATGCTGACACTCTGGGGAGTATATCTTTCGTGAAGGTTGACGATGATGCAAGAATAGTGCTTGTACCGTGGGTTCTCGCTACAGATGCTATCACGGATGCGTACTTATCTGAAACGGGATGGGCCAATGCTGCGGTATCCACAGAGAGAACACACTTGGCGCCAAACGAAGTGAGGGATGCCGCAAGAGTACCCAAAGAGTGTCCCAGTATAAGGAGCGAAAATCCGCCGAGTTGTCGTGCAAGTGTTATCGCATGGAGTGACGAAGCTTTCACGTGGTGAGAATCATGTTCTATCAATACAATCGTTTCAGTCATATCAGTTCATAGGCCTTTTGAGTAAACAATTTCAATTTCAGCCTTTCATAAAAGATGATTCAAAAGTGAAGATAGATCTTCAATAAAGATTATTAAATACCTGACACCATGGGTTAACCGGCATCATTGTCTCCGTGACGCAGACAACACATTGAACACAAATGCAGCAATAGTATGTAAATTCGCGAAGTTGTCTGGATTCACCTGTTCAAGTTCAATTTCTATATTGAATCTCTTTTCTAGAAAACTAATGAACTTCATAATTTCAACCGAATCAAGCCGCCCACCTTCCAATAAATTGCTATTTCGGTCAAATGCCGATCCTTTGTAAATTTCTTCTTGAACATAATTGTAAATTGCATCTTCAATCATTTCATTACTCACGCGGGATCTCCTTTCTTTTCTTGAACACCTAATATACCGGCGGCATTCTTTCCCAATATTCCCTTAATTTCGTAACTTGTAAACTTCTTATCATCATCTACAAGAAATTTTTGAATGGCCTGTATATAACTACTGTTATTTAAAGAAGACGTGCCAAATGGCCAGTCTGTACCAAACAGGATACGGCTTGCCCCCATTGTGTTTATCGCATACCATATATCGTGCATAAATCCATAATAGTCAGTTTTACATCGTCGCTGCATGAGCGAACAATCCACATAGAAATTCATTTTCGTTGCTCCAATAGCACATAACTGGTGGAGGAATCCATTTCCTAAATGTGCGGCTATGATCTTAACATCAGGAAATTTTGCACAAAGAGAATCAAGTGCATCAGGATTACCGAAGACGCCTTCAAATGAGGGACCAGCAGCAAATCCAGAATGAACCATTACTGGCAATCCGTATTCCCTGGCAATATTCAATACCGATATTGTCTGGTCGCTTAATAATGAAAAACCTGCTGCAGGATATAATTTTATTCCTTTAAAATTCCACTCGTTAACGCATTTTTTGATTAATTGCTGTGCATTCTTTCTCCGTGGATCCACACCGGCAAAAGGGATTAATCTTCCATTGCTTCGAGAGGTAATTTCTGCAATTTGCTCGTGCTGTTCCTGAATGGATACGGCTGGTTCACCCAAACTTATACCCCAGTCAAGTGGAAGCACAATGCTCCTCTCGATGCCTGACATGGACATCTGTTGAAGAATCCGTTCACCCGAGGGATCACACAGCGATTCAATATAGTGACATGTTTTACCTGTCAGTAACGGTCCTCTTGTAGTCTTGTAGAACTGCCCAAGCCATTTCCACCATTGCTCGGGTATCCATGAATAATCAAACAGGTGTACATGTGCGTCAATTATCATGCCCGTGAAACCCGGTTTCTCTGCGGTTTGCCTGAATCATTCAATTCGATAGACTCGCAGATTTCTATCTTTTTAGGAATCTTGTATTTCTCAAGGTAAATTCGACAATGTTCCACAATATCATCAGGAGTCAATTCGGAAGATATTGTTACTACTTTAGCCATAATAATGCTTCCGTAGATATCGTCTTTAGCCTCATAAGCAAGCGCATCTCTGATAAGAGGGTGAGAGAGAAGTGCTTCTTCAATCTCCTGTGGATATACCCGTTCTGCCCCTATCTTTATCATATCATCTATACGTCCTTTGAGAAAAAGCCGTCCGTCGGAATCCAGATACCCGACGTCACCAGTTCTAAAGCCATAATCTGTAAAACGTTCAGAGGCAGACAACGTATCTCCATTCAGGTAGCCCTGGGCAATATTAACGCCGCTTGCAAATATCTCCCCGGGTGTGTATGGTGGACATGATTGCAGATTAGAATCCAAAATCTTCAAATTGACACCCTTGTTTGCCTTTCCTACAGAGAGAATATCGTCGTTTTCACATGATACTTTATGATATGTCAAGCGAGGCACTTCAGTGAGGCCGTAGGTATTATAGATGCTTGACTGTGGAAGCAGGTCTTTGATTTCGCGGATAAGAAAAGTTGATGCAAAGGAACTTGAGAGTTCAATAATTCGTATCGTCTGAAGATAGGGCTGAATCTTGTATTTCCCATGGCGTAGAAGTACGATGAAAAATGATGGCACGCCGGGGAGTACTGTAACGGCATATTTTTTCAGCGCTCCAAGAAATGGTCCAATCATAGTTGCAGTTTCTCCAGTCACAACCTGCGCTCCAACGATTAAATGAGCGAGGAGATGGAGTAAGCCAGCACAATGGCAAAAACTCATAGTCACAAGAACAACATCCCGCTCGGTGAGATTTAACATATCGTGAATAATTGAAACAGACCATTTCAAACTTTCAGAAGAAAGTACAACCCCTTTTGGTTTGCCTGTGGATCCCGATGTGTAAATGATTGTACCCATTTCATTTCGAGAATCAATTCCTTTCTCTTTTTGAAAAAATGGTAAAACTAACAAAGAATTTTCGCTATCATCCGTTTTATGCCATACCTGGAAAGGAATACTTTCTTGCTGCCATGCATACCATTTGCCAGGTTGTTCAACAACCAGGACAGAATCAAAACTACAATTTTCTTTGTATAATAAATCAAAGAGTTTCTGTGTCCCCAGAAAACCATGCACTCCGGAATCTTGAATAACATATTTTGCCTTTGAGACTGGTGAGGCAGGGTCGAGAAGTACCGGCCAACAGCCATATGCAGCAACACCAAGGTAAGCTACAACAAAATCAGCAGTATTTTCCAGACAGATACACACCCTTCCACCAGGTTGTATACCGGACTGTGCAAGGTATCGCACAATGTTGTTTGTTGCGCTGAGAAGGGAAGACCGGGAGATTTCATGCCCTTTTTCCAAAATTGCAGATGCTGATGGGGCATCATTCATTCTCTGCGTTAAGTATTCAAGCAACCATTTCATTAACAAATATCCTCATGTACATGGTGAATATTATTTCAGATTGGAATCAGGTTTTTTGCAATAATTCCCCGCAAGATTTCACTAGTTCCTTCAACAATAGTACACAACCGTGCCTCACGATAGAGCCTCTCAATAGTAAAATCACAGATATATCCGTATGCACCAAAAATCTGCAACGCCCGCGATACGATGCGTACTGCAGCCTCGCTGCAATAGTACTTTGCCATTGAAGACCCGGCAAGGGTATTGTTACTCAGATCCTGCCGCCTCGCCATCTCTTCGAGTAATAGTCGTGAACATTCCAGTTCTGTGGCGCTATCAGCCAGATATTCTTGAATGCTTTCAAATTCTCCGATCCGTTTACCAAATTGACGGCGCTCACGAGAATATCTGAGTGCTTCGTTAAAGGCAGATTCGGCTATACCAAGCGCTAATGAGGCCATTGCAAGCCTTGAACATTGCAAGCTGTTCATAAGTGTTAACATGGCCTGTCCTTTTTTCCCAAGCAAATTGTTCTTATTAAGCAAAATGTTGTCCAGAATAATTTCGCTTGTATCCGACCCCTTGAACCCCATTTTCTTTTCGCTTCTTCCTGCTGAAAACCCTTTGCAAGAACTTTCAACAAGGAATAAACTTTTATTGAACATGCTTTTGTCATCGCTGGTTTGTGCAAGAATAGCGACAATCTGCGCTTTGCTTCCATTCGTGATAAATTGTTTCCGACCGGTAAGGTAAAATATATCATCTTGTTCAACTGCTTTGGTTTTCAATTGTGAAAGGTCTGACCCCGCGTCGGGTTCGGTCATTGCCACGGCTCCAAGCCATTTACCTAACGACATCTTAGGAAGATAACTCTCTTTTTGTTCTTCGGTAGCGTTAATAGTAATGAGGTGTGCACAAAAGGAATGAGAGAGTAACGTCAACGCATGTGAACCACTTACAGATGCGATCTCTTTTATTGCTCCATAATATGCACGATAGCTCTGAAAACAGCCGCCATACTTTTCGGGAATAATCGTTCCCATGAGGCCAATCTCACCCATCTCACGTATTGTATCCGCATGCCATTGTCCCTCTTCATCTATAAGGGAACTAATTAACGCAAGACGTTTTTGCGCAAATTTTCTGGCCGTTTCTATAATAAACATTTCTTCGGTTGTATAATCATTCATTGGCTCACATTCCCTTTTTTTCCAATAAGCAGTGAATTGACATTAAAAAGAGACATTCTCTTTGCCTGGATTTGATCAAAACCAGCATCTCTCAAAATCCGTTCTGTTTCTTGAAAAGTATAGTTCCTTCCCCAGGGGAAAATCAAGAGTGTCAGGAGATCATGGAAAGATGCGTACAAAGGACTTGTTTCATCATTGTTGAGGAACATTGCCTGAACTACAATAATTCCTCCCGACACCAAACTTGAATATGCTTTTTGAGCAATTTTCAGGCAGCAATCGCTCGATTCCTGATGGAAAACGTGTGAAAGAAAAACGACATCATAAGGACCGCCAAACAAATCATCATTATGATAATCGCCTATTCGAAAATGAATACGCTCTCTTATACCCTCTCTTTGAAGATTGGTCCGTGCGATTTCAAGGGCTGGAGCAACATCGTAGCAAGTATACTCCAGATTTGGATATGCCTTGCATATCATTGATGCATAGATACCTGGTCCGCATCCTACATCCAGAAAGGATGTGCGCTCAGTCAAATCGAGATAATTAAGAATATCGCGCCCCCGATACTGTGCATAGTCTGTCATTCCCTCAATAAAAGTTGTATAATAATTAGCATCACGCTGCTCGTTGGCATTTTCAACAGCACTGTTTGTTCTTACAGCCTCCTCTAATCGGGAAAAGGTTTTGTACCATATCCGGTACAACGACAGCAACCGGTTCATAGAACAATCGTTACCCGTACACAAAACTGGTTTCAGCGCTTCGATGTTAGTGTATGCCCCGTCGCACTTTTCTAAGTAACCTGCCGCAACCGCAGCATTAAGTAAACGGCGAAGAGACTCGGCAGGAACAGATAATATCTGTGCAAGCGTTTCGTGGCGGAGAGGCTTATCCCTTAATGCATCAAATACACCAAGCGAACTAAGGGAGAAAAGAATTTGTGATTTCCATGCACTCATAACATCTCTGGTAATCTGAAGCTGAGCCGATACAATATCTTTATTAATTTTATCCATGTTTTTATGAATAGATTTAGAATTCGAAATCCGATAAACGACTATAAGTAATCGATCCTTTTAAAGATTTACGACTTATTCAAAAACCACAAAAAAAAATTTCAATGCGGTTCAGATAACCTTTGCCTCATATCGCAACTTCGAGACAAGTTCTTCAACTGATGAGACACGAACACCCACTGGCCGTTTGGGAGGTGGTATTATACTTAACAGGACTGACTTTGGCTCAACATTCACCCCGAGTTCTGCACAACAAAGTTGTTTTACAGATTTACTGCGAGCACGCATAAGACCAGGCAAAGAAACATACCTTGGTTGATTCAAGCGGAGATCAGTCGTTACTACAGCCGGTAGCGTAACACGTATAACCTCGATCCCGTAATCTGTTTCACGCGTACATTCCGCACGTTTAACCCCTTCGATGAATTTTAACTTTGATACAAATGTTGCCTGCGGCCATCCCAGAAGTCCGGCGAGCATTTGACCCGTCTGGTTTGAATCATCGTCGATTGCCTGCTTGCCTAAAATTACCATGTCGGGCGCTTCGTGTTCAACCACAGCTTTGAGAATTCTGGCTACCGCATACGGGTCGAGCGCTCGGTCATCCTTAACATGTAATGCGCGGTCTGCCCCCATTGCCAATGCAGTACGAATTTGCTCCGAACAGGCTTCGTTGCCAATGGTTACGCATACAACCTCAGAAGCCTCACCACGCTCTTTGATGCGTAATGCCTCTTCGATGGCAATTTCATCAAAGGGGTTGACGACAAATTTAATGCCATGAGTTGAAATGCCAGTTCCATCGGCAAGAATTGTAATTTTTGTGTCCGGATCGGGAACGCGTTTAAAAGGAACAAGAATCTTCATTAATTTATAGTATTACTTTTCGATGCTAGATATTTCTTTATGCTATCAATATTTTGAAAGTTTTCTGGTATAAGATCCTCATCAGTAACCTTGATTCCAAATTTTTCTTCCATAAATGTGGCCAATCGTATGATGCCCATGGAATCGATAACTCCTTGCATAAGAAGGTCTTCATCTGATGCAATTGACTTTTTATCGAGATCAAATGCAAGTTCAGTAAGTATAAATTTTTCTAATTCCTCGGTTACGTTCATTGGTAAGCCTCCTGATAATTCTCATAATTTGAAAAATTCTTTGCAATAGAAACCAGCGCCGCCATTAGTTTATATATATTGATCCAAATTGTTATTCAATAATATCGGCATTTTTTTGTCCATTTTTACTTATATGAGCCATATTTAATAAATCGGATTTTAGGACATTTAAAAGAAAGTTCAAGCTTTAAATTCAATAAATCTGCATATTTTTGCTAAAAACGTCAAAGCTTTTTTTTAAAGATACTAATTAACTGGAATGCTTTTTTTGTAACTTCATAAATTTTTGAATAAGATCTCTGGTAAATATAATGCGTCACAAGGTTCCCGCCTAAACCCTTTTTAAACATATTTATTCTTTCTTTTTGTTCGTCTTTTTCCTTTCCAGTATAATATCCTCCCTGATCAAATTCTTTTATCCCTTTTTCCTTGGCATATTTTATTGCTTCCCAAATAATTAACCTGTTTGCGTTACTAATCAACGACGATTCTTCTTTATTAACTTCCAGCCGTTTTGATGCACCTATTAATAATCTTATATTATTTTCGTCTTCTAAATAAAGCTGTCCACTAATAATTTTCCCATTTATGTCTGCTGTAAACAAGGTGCCATATTTTTTCATAAAATTAATATCAACCAATGTAAGAGGCGCACCTTTGCGTTCTTTAAATGCATTGTTTATTTCGTAAAATTCCTCGTAATTTTCGTTTCGTTTTATTTTTACTCCATCCCGCACAGCTTTATTTATTCGATACTTGCAGTTAGAAGACTTGCTCATATTATTCAATATTGCATTTAAATCTTGTGTCAAATCTATAACTAATGTGGTAAATTCCTCACAAGCGAACCCCTCCAATACTGTTTTATTTTTACAATCACGGAAAATTACGCCATGATATCCTTTTACATCAAATGGATATTCACAGAACCAAATTTCTTTCGTTTTAAAGATAAATTTCTTTTTTTCGATTTCCAACATTTCTGAAATTACTCCAAATTCTATATCAACTCAAAGAGTTTACAGTGCAATTACTATAAAGTAATTCTGTAAGATGGTCATAGGTTGATTCATAGGAACAATTTGCCAGGACAAAATCTCTTCCCAAGTTTCCAATTTCTTTTGCCATAGAGGTATTCTGGAGAAGATTAATAACAGCCTGGGCAAAATCGGTTATCGTGTTTCTAATCAGAATACCATGACCTTCTTTCAGTTGCATTCCATCCACAGATGCTTTTGTAACAACAACCGGAATACCCATGCTTATAATCTCTAACACCCTTCCTCTTATCCCAAACCCAACCAGCATGGGGCAGACAGATACCTTACTCATTCTCAGATAATCACGGACGTCCTGCACATAGCCTGTTACCGTTATATCATCATTCTGTTTTGCTAAATTAAGCACCTCCTGAGGTGGATTTGATCCAACAATAAGCAGTCTGGCATTTCTAACTTCCTTTTTAATTAACGGAAAGATATCTCTATAAAAATAAAAAAGGGCATCTATGTTAGTTTGACTGGACATACCTCCATAAAAAGAAATAATATTTTCAGATAATAGATTTTTTTCCAGGGGAATATAATAATGTGTATTTACTCCGGTAGGGACAATTAATATTTTATTCTTATCTAAGTTTTTCCCGAGTATTTGTTTATCCTTCTCTGTCACTGTAATAATCACATCGTACTTATTAAGTGTTGAAATCTCCTGGTGGCGATAATTTTCTAATCGCCTTTTACTACATTTCCCTAACTGCTCACATCGTTGATATTGCACATCGTTTGTATCTACAACTTTTAGTCCTTCAGCCCAATCTAAAAGTTCTGGCCAGAACCAATACTCAAAAAAACAGATATCAAACCTGTTTGTCTTCAACAGTTGCATGGCAACTTTTTGCAAACCGCAATAATTCGCATAAAACATGTCCTTTGGAATATCCTTAAAAAAGAAATAAAGCCAATACTTAATTTTATAAAAATATTTATGAAGACTACTCTTTTTATTTTTGGCAAGAATGACACAAATATCTTTGCAATATTCATTAAATTTATCGACATAAATCAAATCTTTATCAGATGAGACCTGAGAAACTAAAGTGATATCAAATTCCCTGGATAAACTTTTGATGATGTTGAACATCCTCACCTGGTTTCCGCAAAAAAAAGGATACGGTAGCAGGGTGGTAATAAAAAAAAGCCTTTTCTTCTCCATATAGTAAAGTAATTATAATAGTAGATTATTTATAGCCTGATATACAGATTCGGGAGTGATTGCATCCATACAGGTTGGCGATTTATCACAATCAAGCTTATAGCATACAAGACAATTCATGTCAGGATATATTTTAGACCCTCTATTATATAAGTCTATTTCATAATAGGATGTTGGGCCAAATAATACCACTAACTTTTTCTTTAAGGCAATTGCGAGATGCATTGCTAATGTATCCCCTGTTACAACAACGTTTGAAATATTTAAAAGCGCTGCGAACTGACGTAATGAATTGTTACTACCTGTACCAATTACTAATTCTGTATTTGCCTTTTTTTTCAAGTAATTATTTCTTTCCTTTTCTTCCGGGCCTCCGTAAAGCAATATCCTGACATCTATTGAATCCTTTATCAGCAAACGTATCAAAGATAAATACCCTTCCTCTGTCCATTTTTTTTGAGCCCAGCGTCCGCCTGCACCCGTATTTAGTCCAATAACCCGGCATGTTGATTCAATTCTATGATTTTTGGCAAATTCCACTGCAACTTCTTTTTCTTTTGGAGTTAAATTGAAAACCAATTCATAATTGGAAGGATTCAGGTGGCATATATCCAGAATAATTTTCTGGTAGGTATTCGTATTGGCTTTTTTCAGTGAATCGTTAACCCCCATTTCAAACCACAGCGCAGCTTCCTCATTAAAAGGATAAACATAACCTTGTTGATGGTAGCCAAAGCCCAATTTTTCACGACTTTTTGCAGATGTGGCCAAGCGGGCGCTGGTGGGTGAGGCATCTGGATTAATAACAAGATCAAATTCTTCAGTAAGAAGCATAAGGGTGACATTCTCCTCCAAACTCCACAATACATCTATGAACTGGTTGTTTTCAAGGAGAGGAACAGATTCTTTCTTTGTTAACCAGGTTATTTGTGAATTTGGGTACTTTTCTTTCAACCCTTGAAGGATGCATGTTGTCCTCAATACATCTCCCATTGCATCGAGTTTTATAACGAGAATCTTGAAATCTATATGAGAATAATACGAACAACCATTACACGTTACCCCCTTCTGTTTGTGATAAATACAAGGGCGATCACTTTTAAAAAATCTGCATTTTATTTTAAGAGAATTTAACATGGGTATAAATTATTTTATAAATTTTCAAAAGTTTTCTTTTTGCTTTAAAGAGAAAATCTCTTAAATAAAAATCTAGTTTATTATAATGTTTTAGTTTTACGTATAATCTCTCTTCATTTGCCAACTGAGCATTCTTAACATGATATCCACCATAATTGAATTTAGCAATAATACGGTCAAAATATGCTATCACGTATTTATTTGACAAAAACACTTTTAATAGCCAATCATAATCAGCATTTATTTTATATTTAAGATCAAATTTGCCAATTTCATCAAATAAAAATCGTTTCGCAAATATTGCTTGATGACATAGATTTCCATGTATTAAGTTTTTTCTGTTAACTTTGTCAAACTTCCTTAGCACTTCTGAAAACTTTGCTTTATCTTCATATATTACATTCCCATACAATAGCGAAAGGCCTTTGGTTTTTTTAAACTCTGATACAACGTCCCTAAT
>Ga0209641_10002021_pt1 | contig 17654 bp, 12 predicted proteins | sample RifCSP16_1_FD_184022 | JGI IMG/M metagenome (GOLD analysis project Ga0209641, IMG submission 184022) | Soil microbial communities from Rifle, Colorado - Rifle CSP2_sed 16_1 (SPAdes) (version 2) | ecosystem: Environmental > Terrestrial > Deep subsurface > Rock core/Sediment | place: Rifle...
TTATCGGTCTCGCAATCTTCCTTGCAACCAATTGGCTTGTAATTAAGGGAGGGCCTATCACACGTAGCGGGAAGGAAATTGTAGGTCCACATTTACAGCTACTAAGTCAATTCTTTATCGGATACAAGGTTTCGTTTCTAGGGAGCATTATTGGATTCCTCTACGGTTTTGCTATAGGCACGCTGGGAGGAGCGTTGATTGGCTGGATCTATAATTGGATTGTTGATCTAAAGAAAAGATAAAATTGTATTGAAGTAACGATCTATCTTAAATTCATACCGCATCTTATCCAAAATAAACAACCTTGGCTACTGCAGTCCTTGACCTAGAATTCGAAAAACTTCCACCTGAGATTAATGGACTTGATCGTTACAGCCAAGCCCTAATTCTGATCCGGCTTCGTAGACAACCTGTTGGCCAGACGTTACTACCGATCATTGATGGCCGTATAAGCGGTTTTGAGATTCGAGACGCACTGATTGACGCCGCTGGCTGGAACCTCTGGGAGCGCTGGATATACAACTACCTTGGATTGGATAGTGCGCAATTTAGCAATTCCAAGTTTCCTACTGCAACTGTAGCTGTTTGTACCCGAGACCGACCTGAGGAATTGAAGCGTTGCCTTGAGGCGCTTATGCGCTTGCCAGACGATGGCCAGGAGTTGCTTGTGGTTGATAATTGTCCGTCAAACGAAGCTACGCGTCGCATTGTAACGAACTACGGTCGTGTACGCTATTTACGCGAGGATCGCCCGGGGCTGAATGTTGCTCGTAACCGGGCACTGCGTGAGTCACAGCATGATATCATTGCCTTTACCGATGATGACGCTGCACCTGACCCAGATTGGCTACGAGCGCTCGTCCGCAACTTCGACGACCCCCTTGTCCTATGTGTCACGGGATTGACAATGCCACTAGAGTTAGAGACAGATGCACAGGAGTGGTTTGAGTGTCACAGTCCCTTTGGACGAGGTTTCAGACGTACTGTTTTCCATAGCTTTAATCTCAACCCGATGGCAGCAGGGCAAGTCGGCGCGGGAGTCAATATGGCTCTACGACGAAATGTGTTGGAGTTTATTGGCCAGTTTGACGAATCACTAGACGTTGGGACGCCTACCCGTTCAGGGGGTGATAATGAGCTATTTGCGCGAATACTGGCTGCAGGATACCGCATCATCTACGATCCGGCAGCACTAAGCTGGCACCGTCATAAGCGCACACGGAAAGAAGTGCGTCAGACATTTTACGGCTATGGCGTGGGGGTTTACGCTTCATTAACACGTAGTCTACTAATCGAGGGCGAATTGAGTACGCTAAAGATCGCATTGAGCTGGTTTTGTAACAGTCAGCTACCAGCGCTAATCCGTTCACTTTTCCGGCGGTCGCGTAGTGTGCCTCTCGATCTTCTCTTAGCTGAGTTGTGCGGCTGTGCAGTTGGCCCCTGGGCTTACCTTTCCTCCCGCAAACGCCTCCGTACTAAAGAATGAAGAAGGAAGAACTATGAACAGGGATATGCCGACCATCAGTATAATCATTCCAACACATAACCGTAGCGCGTCATTGCTGAGGACACTCGATGCCCTCCGTGTACAGACTTATCCCCTTCAGCAAGTGGAGGTTTTGGTGGTAGCCGATGGGTGCAGCGATGGTACAGTAGAGGGGCTACGGCACTATACGGCTCCGTTCGCTCTTTATTTTATCGAACAAACAAACCAGGGTGCCGCCGCAGCGCGTAACCACGGTGCAGCCTATGCAAAGGGGCAGTTGCTTCTCTTTCTGGATGACGATGTTGAGCCGACGCCGCCACTAATCAAGTCGCACGTACGCGCTCACCAGAATCGGCCCAGCCGGGTCGTCATTGGCCCTTATCCCCCTGTCCTTCAGGGTCGAGCCGATTTCATCAACATTTTTATGCGGACATGGTCAGAGACCAAGTTCCTCGCCATGCGTCAGCCTAGCCATCGCTACACTTACCGAGATCTCCTCAGCGGCAACCTCTCACTCGAAGCGGAACTGTTCACCCGCCTAGGCGGGTTTGATCCCGCCTTTCGGAGCTGTGGAGGTGAGGACTACGAGTTCGGCGTGCGTTTGATCAAAGCTGGCGTGCCTTTTACCTTTGCCTCAGACGCGCTATGCTACCACTACAACCATGAGACCACGGATCTCGACCGCTTATTTGAACGAATGCGACGGGAGGGGCACTCCGATGTGCTAATCGGCCTCCGCCACCCCGAGCTGCGGCCGACGCTCCCAATAGCTCATATCGAAGCGTATTGCGCCTCTCTAAGATACATCATGCGCACCCTTGCCCTCACTCTCGCCTTTAGATTGCCTAAAGCGGGTGACCTATTGGCCATCCCCCTCCGACGCGTGCTTGATCTCCTAGAGCGAATTCGTCTACGTGGCCCCTGGCTATGGCTCTGCCGTGGCCTGCGTGGCTATTGGTACTGCCGGGGTGTCGCGGAAGAATTAGGCACCCCGAAGGCCCTGAACGGCTTTCTTAGGAACAACCCGAACTGCGCCAACATCGATGCCACCGAAAGCGAGATCGACCTCCATGACGGGCTAGAGGTGGCGGAAAAGCGTCTGGACGAAGAGCGACCGGCTGGGGTCCGTATCCGCTACCGTCAACAATCCGTAGGCAGAATCCCTCCACAACCTGGTGCCGAACGTCTCCGTGGCGTCCATCTTCGTCGGATTCTAGCGACTGAATTTGCTAAACCACTCCTTAAGGCACTCGCTGTTGAAGGCACAACTAACGAATTTATTAACGCCGATCACCTGCTAGCAGACTTTAAACGAGCTGTGCTTTGTAGCACTCATGCAGGAGATGTTACAGACCATGCCCTATATTTAGAACGACCGAATAAAAAACATATTCAAAAAAACCAACTGATTTAAGAGAAGGTATTATTGGTAATATCAAATGTAAATTTGCTACTGCTAGACAGGTAGACATCGGCATCATGAAGAAGCTTGTCTTACTAATATTTATTTTCTTCATAGTATTATTAGTTCTAGAGCTTGCCTGGCGAATTTATTTGTTTCGAATTGGAAGGGGTTTCTTCGATGATCCCAGAGAATTTATAAGTCCTTTCTTTACCACCTATGAAGAACCTAGGCCATTCATAACCAGCGCTGGATTTGAGTTTCGCAACGGTAAGGTGTCTCTACAAAAACCGTCTAATGAGATTCGAATTATATCTTTTGGCGGTTCGACAACAGTCAACGCTCGGGCCGGCATTAGCTACCCTGAAATCCTTGAGAACAAGCTTGCTGAGAATGGAAACAGTTGTTCGGTTCGGGTTCTTAATGCAGGTGGCGATGGCTATTCAACCGCTCACACTCTTGTGAATTTGAGCCTTCGCAACCTGGATGTTAAGCCAGACATCATCACTGTTTACGAAAACATTAACGATTTGTCGGCAATATGGTTTGGTGATGGTGTAACGTCAGACTACGCAAATAAATATAATACGGATTTCTATCTTGATTTCCGTCATCGTACTGGGGTGATAGCTGAACTAACGAAGGTATCAAGACTAGCAAGATTCGTTGCCTCTAAAGTTAATGCGATCGCATTCCCTGCCCATGAAAATTTTCCAAACCGTGATTACACCCGCGGCCTAGAGTATTTCAAGCGCAATCTTCGAAGTATCGTGGCCATAGCAAAAGCTCACAAAATTCGGGTAGTTCTTGCTTCACAAGCGGCGAGATCAGATTTTAGATCTCATCAAGGCTTCGTCGCATACAATAATGCCGTAAGAGCACTCGCCGAGGAAGAAGGCGTTGTGTTCATAGATATTGCCAGTGCCTTGACGGATGATGACTTGTTCCTGAATGATTCTATCCATAATAATCGAAAAGGCGTAGAAAGGCTTGCTGAGGCATTTTACGGTCCTCTTAGCGGTTTGGTGGAACAAGTCAGAAAGGAAAAGCAATGCACCGTGAATACGCCATAAATTTAGGGAAACGGAACAGAGGTCACTCTATTTTTAAAGTCTGTCTTCGGAGGGAATGTGGCTCATGCCTTATCCTAAGTATATCATAGTACGGTAGTCGCTGTTTTGTTTGTCGGTTATTCTGCCATCTTATGGTTAGATATAGCTAATGTTGCTCATTGCGCCGGAAATGATAAGAAATATCATATTTATCGTCTGTAATATAACTACACCATTAGTTAATAGACCACAAAGAGGGTGTCTTGCAATTTCAGGTGATTAAAAAATTTAATGTAGTTAGATCACTATTACCACTTCTTCGCTCATACCCCTGGGCAATCCCAGCCATCATCACGTTAGGGGTTTTCTCCTCCCTTGCCGAAGGTATAGGAATCAGTTTATTCATTCCTTTCATCCAAAGTTTTGATCAAACGAATTACAATTCAAGCACTGGAAATTGGTTGGTTGATTCACTCGGTCAATTGTTTAATAGCGTTCCGTCCGGATATCGTCTTTTAACCGTTTCCATATGTATCTTCGGGAGTGTTCTGTTTAGGGCTTCCACCTCCTACAGCAACAGCATTCTCTTTAGTTGGCTGGACGCGCGCATTAGTCATCGGCTGCGGTCTGACATTTTCGAGCAGCTCTTAACGGTAAGCTACCGCTTTTTGGAACGCACTGAATTCGGGAAAATACTCAATACCCTGTCCTCCGAAACCTGGCGCACCAGCCAGGCATTGGCTTATTTCGTTAACTTAATCATCACATCCTGTACCCTTGCGGTCTATGTCACACTACTGCTGCTTATCTCCTGGAAACTGACACTGGTAGTTAGTGTAGCCATGTTGCTGATCTCGATGATCGTACGACAGATCACACGACACGTGAAAAGTCTTGGTAAGGAAGCAACTCAGACCAATGCCGAACTGACTAACCGGATGATTGAAGGAGTTGAGGGGATGAAAGTGATTCGTACCTTTGGTAGGGAGTCGTATGAACAAGAACGCTTTGATCTAGCTTCAGAGCGGGTAAGCAAGGTATTTATGAAACTCAGGCTCATAGCAGAAGCGGTATACCCAGTGTACGAAGTCCTTGCAGCAGCCCTCCTAGTTTCCATACTTTACAGCACCTTCCGTACACCCGAGAACCTACCCGCACTCTTGGTCTTTGTTTTTGTTCTATACAGACTACAGCCTAAGGTCATGGCATTAGATGAAGCCCGTGTAGGTCTCAATTCGCTAGCGGCTGCTGTAGAGGAGGTTACCTCATTGCTGGATCGTACCAATAAACCTTATCTTATTTCAGGTAAGACACCATACCAGCTACTGAAAAAATCGATCTCCTTTGAAAAAGTCACCTTTCACTATGACCCATCAGAAAGACCTGCGCTTCAGGACATTTCAATCCGTATTCCATCGGGTAAAATTACGGCGCTAGTGGGTCCTTCAGGCGCGGGCAAATCTACACTAATTAAACTTATCCTTCGTTTATACGAGGTTACAGAAGGCGAGATCTATATAGATGATTACCCCTTGCGAGCTTTGGACCTAGCTTCTTGGCGTAGCGGGATCTCTCTGGTAAGCCAGGATATCTACATCTTCAATACAACTGTGCGGGAGAATATCGCCTATGGACGCCTTGATACTACAGAAGACGAGATTATTGCGGCGGCCAAGCACGCGGATGCCCACAACTTCATCAGGCAACTTCCACAAGGCTACGACACTAAATTGGGCGATCGAGGCGTCCGGCTCTCAGGAGGCCAGCAGCAACGGATCGCCTTAGCTCGAGCCATCGTGCGCAACCCAGAGATTCTGATTCTAGACGAGGCCACTAGTACGCTCGACAGCATTTCAGAACACCTGATTCAAGAGGCTCTGGACACCCTGAGCAAAAATCGCACGGTGATAATGATTGCCCACCGCCTCTCCACCATTGAACAAGCCGACCATATTATAGTCCTGGAAGAAGGACATGTCCGTGAACAGGGGGATCTCCAGCATTTGCTAAAACTCAACGGCCTCTTTGCCAGGCTCTACGAGTTGCAATACTGGAGAGCCCTAAACTCAAGAAACCAGTGATTTCCTATGCCCTATACTATTATTGAGATCGAAGTTACGCAACCCCTACCGACCATCTCGATTTCTAGGCACGATACGGGTATTGCTGTGCTCTTGAGATACAAGGGCAAACCGATCGATTTCTGGATGGAGGTGCTCCCAGCCAATAGCATACTCACACCTGAGGATCTGGCCCGACGGATTAGTGAGAAAGCTGGGATCAAACTGCTTAGCGAAATTATATGGGATGAGCTGGTACCTACCGTTAAGCCAACAGGGCTTCCCTCTCTGACCGTTGTTATCTGTACCAAGGATCGCCCTGAGTATTTGGCCCGATGCCTGGAATCCTTGAGATCACTCCAACCACCCGCTTTTGGCACTCCTGACCTCTTTGAAATTCTGGTCGTGGATAACGCACCTTCCGACCAACGTACACGGGAGTTGGTCGTCTCGTTTCCCGAGGTGAGCTACATCTGCGAATCCAAGCCAGGGTTGGACTTTGCGCGCAATCGTGCACTTCAGGAAGCAAAGGGCGAACTGCTAGCCTACCTTGATGATGACGTTATAGCAGACCGCCGTTGGCTTGCCGGACTTATGGAGGCATGGGCTGAAAATCCGGATGCTGCGGCCTTTACCGGACTAGTATTGCCCTACGAATTAGCAACTGAGGCTCAAATCATGTTTGAACAGAGAGGAGGATTCCGCAGAGGTTTTAACAAGATTCGTTACTATGGCCAAAACTTACCAGGCAAGCACCTGTATCCTTGTGGGGCTGGAATATTTGGAGCTGGTGCCAATATGGCTTTTCGACGAGATATTCTACTAAAACTGGGCGGCTTCGATGAGGCCCTGGATACCGGATCCCCTCTTCCTGGCGGAGGGGACCTGGATATATTTTACCGAGTGATTCGGGCGGGCTACCCCTTGGTATATGAACCTCAATATTTGGTTTTTCATCAACATCGTCGTGAAGTTGAGGCGCTGCGTCGTCAGTATTGGAGTTGGGGCTTAGGCTTTATGGCTTTTGTATCAAAGTCCTACCAAACAGATTCTTACCAACGTCCGAGGTTTCGCCGGCTTATATGGTGGTGGTTCAAATACCAGTTGCGCCAGCTAGGAGAGAGTCTAATGGGTCGTCATGTATTACCACCTGGAATGATTCTGGCAGAGCTTTGGGGTGGTGTGATGGGACTGTTGAGAGAGTATCCCCGATCGCTCAAGAGAACCGAGAGAATTCGAAGACAATTCCCTCATGATGATGTGCTACCACATCAGCAGTTTGGATGCCATCAAGAAAATCGCGTTTCACTTCAGAAAAAATCTATCAATGTAATGAAATAGAATCTCTATTATGAATCATCACATTTCAACCGGTTTGATCATTTGTACTTATAATAATGCTGCGCTACTTGACCGAACGCTGACAGCGATTTGAAAACAGCAGATTTCACCTCATGTAAATTGGCAGGTTTTAGTTGTAGATAATAACTGCACTGATGAAACCGTAGCGGTTGTAGAAAAATATATACAGTCAGGCAAGATACCTTTGCGTATGGTATCAGAAACAAAGCAAGGTAAGACCCCGGCATGCCTCTGTGGAGTCAAGAACAGCACTGGAAATTGGATTGCCTTTGTGGATGATGACTGTCTGCTAGCAGAGAATTGGGTAGAGGAAGCTGCCAGGTTTGCCTTAGTACATCCGGACTGTGGAGCCTTCGGCGGTAGGGTTATTTTAGACTGGGAGCTACCACCCCCGGCATTCGTTTTGAAATATGGTTACCAATTTGCTCAGCAGGATCATGGAACTTATACCTTTAGATAAAAATAAAACCCCTTGAACCTAATTGAGTAAATTGGGAGGTAACTTCCTTGAGCACATTCAAGCCATGGAAAGTTCTTCACCTCGAGTTAAGCGAAGGCATTCCTGTGCTTCCCTTAGAACCAGGCATTCACGGATTCTTTATAGTGTTTTGGTGGCATGGCATTCCCCTTGGTCAGGAAGAAATTGCAGCCGATCAGTTGCCTATGCCTACTGCACAGCTAGCAAATCTGGCTGTTCAAGCTATAACGCCAGTTTTAGGCGATCAGCTTTTGCCTCAGGGCTTCGAAGCGCCACTTTCTGAGTACTTTATGCATCAGCCACAGGCAACATCCCCAAATTTTCTATCCCTACTGGCATTAGAGCACCCTCTACGCAAGCTTCAGGAACATTGGTCAAGCCCTGTAGATGACTCTGTCTGTCAAACCGTTTCTGTTGTCATCTGTACTCAAGGCCGCACAGAGCAGTTGGCACAATGTTTGCACTCACTCCAAAATTTATCACATCCGCCACAGGAAATTATAGTTGTAGACAACCTGCCTAGTAAAGATAAAACTCGACAACTCGTCTCCCAGATGTCCGGCATCGGTTATATATCAGAACCACGTCCTGGTCTCAGCGCAGCTCGGAATACAGGCATTCGCCATAGTACAGGCAACATTGTTGCCTTTACCGATGATGATGTGGTAGTTCATCCAGACTGGATCGCTAGACTACAGCAAAGTTTCCAGAACCATAGAGTTATGGCTGTGACTGGGTTGGTATTACCAGCAGAGCTAGAAACAGAATCACAACTAATCTTTGAAGATCTAGAAATCTTTAGTTTTGGATATCGTCCCAAAACCTTTGATCAAAAATTCTTTCAAGCAACCAAACATCAAGGCGTTCCTGTTTGGCGCATCGGGGCTGGTGCTAATATGGCTTTTCGCCGCCAAGTTTTTGAATTGGTAGGAAACTTTGACGAGCGGTTGGGGGCAGGGGCATCGGGTTGTAGTGAGGACTCAGAACTCTTTTACAGGGTCCTAGCTGAAGGTTGGACTTGTCGTTATGAACCAACGGCAGTAGTTTACCATTACCACCGTAGAGAACTAGATGATTTGAGACAGCAGATGTATCAATACATGCGAGGGCATGTAGTAGCCCTCTTAGTCCAATTCGCTAGGTATAAGCACTGGGGAAATTTGCGCCGCCTATTTTTGTCTTTGCCTAGACTTTATACCAGATTATTTCTAGTTGATCTGCTCAAAGGCTTTGAACCAAGACGCAGTATGTTACTTGCTCAAGTTTTGGGTTGCCTAGCCGGGGTAAAGTTTTACTTACAAAATCGTATTCGTTTCCAAGATAGACAATTATAAAACATCAATCCTTTGCTCTTAGCCTTAAGCTATGTACAAAACTTCACTCAGTCAATTTTTAGCCAAAAATCCATTTTCCTACCCCTTAACCCTGGGTTTCTTTTACCGTGAAAAGATGCGTGCTATTCATCATATTGCTCCAAACCGACCCTTACAAAATATTCTAGAAGTTGGGGGAGGTGAGAGTGGTCTGACCGCCTTGTTATATCCTAAGGCAAGAATTACGAACCTTGATCTGAACCCACTATACACTTATGCTCCATGTAATCAACAAAAGCGTGTCCGCTTTGTATGTGGAGATGCAACGGCTCTTCCCTTCAAAAGTTGTTTTTTTGATGCGGTAACACTGTTCGACCTTCTGGAGCATGTACCCGATCACAAAAAAGCAATTTCAGAAGCCCTTCGTGTGTTACAACCGGATGGATTTCTCTTGGTAAGTTCCCCCAATGAAAACTGGCGTTTTCCTTATTATAGTTTCATGAAACCTATCTGCCCGAACGAGGCCGAGATGTTTGAGGAGTGGGGCCACGTTCGACGCGGTTATTCTTTGCACGAGCTCGAGGACCTGATCCGCCTGCCCTGTAAGAGCTATGCCACTTTTATTACCCCCGTCACCGTTCTATGCCACGACGTTTCTTTTTCGCGTTTATCTCCCCGCCTTCGTCGAGGCATTTGTGCTGTGTTCAGCCCAATAACGTGGTTAGGCTACGTTCTCCACAAACCTGCCAATACAGGCACTGAAACCGCATCGGCTTGGCAAAAAGCGGCGAAGTAGTTGTGAAAAGTGTAGCAGTAGAAAAGTGTTGCCGTTTGTCGTCGCAAGTGGCTTCCAAATAAGAACAGAGAATTTCTTCAAGTGTTTTAATGCCATTTCATCCTTATATCATATCAACGCGGAAGAAATATCACACCAATTCACAAAACTAATTCCTGGGGCTAAGTCAGATTTAGCAGATAAGTATTGTAATAATAACCACTTATTATCTTAATCTCCAGGAAACTGAAAATACTCGATGATGAGAAGGGAAACTCTACAATCTTATCTTTATCTCGCTGTAGCGCTTTTGATAATAATAGGTCTTATTAGAATATTCTCAACTTATAGCGTCTTTTGGCAAACTTGGGATGAACCATCACATATCGCGGCAGGCATGCAATGGCTTGATGTAGGAAAGTACACTTATGATGAGATGCATCCTCCCTTCGCACGGGTGATGTGCGCCCTCGGTCTATATCTCGACGGCGTTAGATCCACAGGTCTTGATTACAGGACCTATGAAGGAAATAACCTGCTCCATTATAACGATACATATGAACGGAATCTAACACTGGCCAGACTGGGGGTTCTACCCTTCTTTGTCATAGGTACTCTAGTTGTCTGGATATGGGCAAGGTTGTATTTTGGAGGACTTACAGCTCTGTTGTCAGTCATTCTCTTTACAACGTTACCTCCCGTTCTAGCACATTCAGGACTCGCCACGACAGATATGGCTTGTGCAGCTACGTTTATTGCCGCAATATTCGCATTTTACCTATGGCTAGACAAACCTACTTTCCTGCGCAGCCTCCTAGTAGGGATTACTGTAGGGCTTGCAAGCATCGCGAAATTCTCAAACTTGGCATTCCTTGCTGTATCTGGATGCCTCATTGCAATACTCTACTACTTCAATAAAAATAAAGCTGAAGATGATAAGCTTTCTCTTAGGCTTAAGCAGTGGATTGCCGCTTCTTGCATTGCAGTCTTAGCTTGCTTCCTGGTAATCTGGGCTGGATACAGATTTTCCTCCATGCCCCTGTCCAGCCTTGAGAAAAAAATACATGTAAGAATTGATCGGATTGTTGGTACCGAGGGCATACTCCACGACGTTTCATATTTCGTTGCTGATAAGATTCCTATCCCTGCCCCTGAGTTCTTCTTAGGGATAAAGAAACTTGCTCAGCGCAACTCGGGCGGGCAATTAAGCTATTTACTTGGTGAAGTTTACCCAAAGGGTTGGTGGTACTATTTCCCGATTATTATATCTGTGGAGACGCCGCTACCTTTTCTAATATTGGCTGCGATCGGTGTCATCGTAATCTCAAGACATGTCTTTTTTCAGCGAAGAGATATCAAGTTATTAACTCCTGTAATCGCTGCGGTAGGTATCCTAGCAGCATCCATGATGAGCAATCTTAATCTTGGCATTCGACATATACTCCCAATTTATCCGCTGTTAGCAATTGTGGGTGGCTATGGCGCAATCATGCTGTGGCGATTTCGTCAATCTCAGGGTGTTGGACCAGCATTACTTACAATATTACTCGTCTGGCAGATTACATCGTCATTCGCTGTACATCCAGATTATATAGCCTATTACAACGAGATTGCAGGGAGACACCCTGAAGATATTGTCCTTGGTGATACAGACTGGGGTCAGGATCTCAAGCGTCTAAACGAGACACTTAAAAAGAGGGGGATAAATGAGTTTTCAATTTGCTACAATGGGAGTGCAGACATTGATAGATTAGGACTTCCTCCAAGAAAGGAACTTATTCCATACCAAAAAACAACTGGCTGGATTGCATCCGACCTCCTATGCAGCAAACTGGGAGCGTGGAAGCCACCATACGACCAGTTTTCCTGGCTTGATGAATATGAGCCTGTAGAATTAGTAGGAAAAAGCATAAGGTTATATTACATTCCCGAGTAGGCTTTGTTGTCCCTCTTATTTTATGAAACAGGAATGCTAAGTAGATTATGAAGCAAGATTCGCCTTCTTTAGTATATATCACGCAGTCAATCAGGACAGATATTATCAATATTTTAGTGCTTATTGCCCTTTGGGTTACGATTACAATCCTGGTCAATCCAATTGGTGATTTTCCACTAAATGACGACTGGGCTTATGGATATTCCGTAAAAGTTTTACTAGAAAAAGGTGATTTCCAGCTCTCAGGCTGGGCTGCTCCGAACCTATTTTCTCAGGTTCTTTGGGGAGCGCTATTTTGCTTGCCCTTTGGTTTTTCGTTCACAGCACTTCGTTTCTCAACCTTAACCTTGGGATTAATAGGTGTTATAGCCACATACGGACTTCTTAGAGAGTTAAATTCGAGCCAGAAAATTTCTTTGCTTGGAGCTTTGGTGATCGCAATAAATCCAATATATTTCGGGCTTTCCAATACGTTTATGAATGACATCCCCTTTTTTGGATTTGCTACTTTGTCTCTCTATTTTTTGTTTCGTGGACTTAAACACGACTCAATTATTGAAGTTGCGATTGGCATTTTACTCACCTGTGTAGCCATCCTGACTCGTCAACTTGGATTAGCAATTCCTCTAGCATTTGGATGTGGTTACTTGATAAAAAAAGGAGCAAATATACAAACTTTTATAAAAGGATTTTCCCCAACATTAGTAGGAGTTGGCATCCAGCTCTCTTATCAAAAATGGTTGCAGCTTACAATGCGCTTGCCCGATAACTACGGCATCCAAATTAAAACGTTGTATGAAGAACTTTATAGGGGTGTAAGTCATACACTTTCCAATTTTACCACAATTACACTATTTTCTTTGGTATACCTAGGATTATTTGTCTTTCCCTTTTTGATAATACTACCTCCCCTAAAGTTCAAGGAACTTTCTTCTCGGCAACGAACCCTGACTCTTTTATCTTCATCAACTTTTTTTGTAGTTATAATGACGGTATTAGTCTTGAAAAAGCTACAAATGCCATTGCTAGGAAATATATTTGTAGATTTTGGACTTGGTCCCGTAGTATTGAAAAACAGCGGTATACCGAATGCTCCGAAAATCCTTTGGATAATCTTAACAGGCATAGGAATAGTTGGGGCTGCTTTACTCCTTCAGTTTTTGTTTCATGCATCAGTACAAATTTTTGATAGGCATACGAGGCCTGAATTGATAAATAGAAGATGGATGACAATATTTATTTTTTCCGCTTTATGCATCTATTTTTTCCCACTTGGTTTTATGGGATTCAGTCCCTTTGGTTTTTATGATCGATATCTTATTTTTTTGTTGCCATTGTTGATGATGGCTGTTTCGGTATCCACTTCAAACATTAGCAACAAGAATGTAGGATACATGTCAACTTCTTTTGCTCTAATAATGATGATACTCTACGGGGTATTCACTATTGGAGCAACACATGACTACTTATCATGGAACCGAGCTCGGTGGCAAGCCTTACATAATTTGATGCAAGAAAACCACATATCGCCTGACCATATAGACGGTGGAATGGAATTTAATGGTTGGTATTTATACAACGAAAAGTATGAGTACGATCCTACTTATGTAAAAAGTTGGTATTGGGTTGACAATGATGATTACGTTATTTGTTTTAAACCTCTTACTGGTTATGAGGAAGTGAAACGATATACTTTTAGAAGGTGGCTTCCTTTGGGGGAAGGTAATATTCTTGTATTAAAAAAAACTACTGATGTGTCACATTAAGGATTAAGGCAACAATAGTCTTCCAGCATCTAAATTACTCATGACAAGTCAAGAAACTAGGTCGATCCCAATAATATGTGCTTGATCCGTCTGTCCTGTAAGAGCTATGCCACCTTTATCACACCTTAAATCCTTTACATTTCTTTCCACGACATTTCTTTCTCGCGCTCACCTCTACTTCTGTGTCTAGGCATTTGTGCCGCTTTCAGCCCGCTAACATAGTGTTAGGCTACATCCTCCACAAACCTGCCAATACAAGCACTGAAACAGCATCAGCTTGGCAAAATGTGAGATCAAGATAGTCATGTGTGTCTACAATAGACTACAATCGTTGAAGTGCTTTTTAGTGCATTAAAGTTATCAGGGAGATGAGTCAAAAAATAATACAAGATAGAAACAACACATATGTTACTATCCAAGACTGTTTATTCCTCTGTATCGTTGTTCTGCTCTCACTATGCCTTTACGTTGGAGGTCTTGGTTTCTATAGCGATGATTGGTCTTATCTAGGATACTTCAGTATGTCTGAGGATCAGTCCCTCTATGGCCTCTCTCGCTCTGCTTATTCACCTTCGAATGCTATGCGTCCAGTCAAGATACTCTATCAGTCAGTGTTGTACTGGTTGTTTGGTCTTAACCCACTTGGATACCATCTGGTCAACAGTGCAGTATTGCTATCGGGCATTGTGCTGTTTTATCTGGTTCTTAGTGAAATTGGCAAAGCTCGAGTAATCGCCCTCGCTGTGCCCGCGGTTTATGCTCTACTCCCACACTACTCGACTGACCGCTTTTGGTACGCAGCTTTTCAGACTAACCTGAGTATGACCCTTTACTTTCTAAGTCTATTCGCTGACATGAGAGCGGTAAAAACCAATGGGTCGCGCCTATGGGGTTATAAGTTACTCAGTTTTCTGAGCCTACTCGGTAGCACACTTGCCTATGAAGTTTTCCTACCCCTGTTTCTCCTGAACCTCTTGCTAGTGTGGTACTACGGACGCAAACGTTATGGGTTGATTACAGGAAAACAGTTAAGCCGAGTGAAGTTGGCGGTATTATTTGGGAGCAATCTGCTAGCGCTGATATTAGTGTTAGTTTTTAAGGCGCTGACAACGACCCGCGCTGAAGAGGTAGGCTTCTTCAAGTATCATATCATCTGGTTTGCCCGGTTACTCAAGAACGCCTTAACGGCAAGCTATGGCGAATACGGGTTTGGCTTACCGTACTTAATGTGGAAGATTTTTCATCTGTACCCTAATTGGACAGTCTTTGCAGTGGGAGGCGGGCTCGGCCTTATTATATTCGGGTATTTTTACCGAATAGCCAGCCAATCGAAAGCCGATCTGACCGATCAGCTCAAAATGCTCATGTACATAGCCCTTGGGCTAGTCGTTTTTGGGATAGGGTCTGCTATTTTTCTGACCAATTATAGTGCTATCATAACACCAACGGGGAAAGGCAATCGCATTGCTATTGCTTCAGCGGTAGGAGTGGCGTTCTCATTGGTGGGTACGTTAGGGTTATTAAGCACACTCGCGTCTTCAAAACAGTTGCGTAGACTCTGCTTCTGTGTTCTGATAGCCATTTACTGCATGTCTGGATTTGTAATCAATAATACACTCGCTTCATTTTGGATAGCTGCTTACCGTAAGGAGCAAGAGGTCCTGGCCGATATTAAGCAGCAGCTTCCGACCCTGCCTACTGAGAGCACCTTGATCCTCGATGGGGTATGTCCTTATGTTGGACCAGCAGTTGTGTTTGAAGCCACCTGGGACTTGACTGGGGCATTAATAATGCTCTATCGTGATTACACCCTACGGGCAGATGTTGTCACACCCAATTTCAAGATCGAGGAAGATGGCCTTTACAACATATATGGTGACCACCATCCATACGGCGAAACACTGTTCATCTACAACTTTGGCCGAAAGACAACTAACCGGTTGACGGATGTTAATGCCGCACGTCTTTATTTTCAGACTGTAAACCCTGACCATGGAAGCGGTTGTCCCCCCGGCAAAGAGGCGTATGGGGTGCCGGTTTTCTAGGACTAAAGCTAATTCAAGGTTGGTCTTAAATAATAAAATTATAGTTCTCAGCGATTGAACGCATCTAAGATTTTCTTACGAATCACACATTATGCGGCACGATTTGCTGCTAAATACAGAACCATTCTAAACGAGTAAATCCCCCGTGGATTATGAATTACCAAACATCGGCTAATTGACAAAAAGAAGAGGTTGAATAGTTGAATAATGGAATGTGCTAGTAAAATTTGTCATGGAGAAATTCGTCAAGCGATTATGCAACCGGGGTTGACGGTCGCTTTGCTTCCCTGGGGCGACCTGATAGAAGACTTTTTGGATGGCATCGGCGTTTCGCTTGAGGCGTTCTGCAAAGAAATGACAGGCGGCTGGCTCTTCAGCTACATTGATGCTCTTCGGCTCGTCGGGGTGCATACCGTAGTGTTCTGCGTTTCGGCCCGCGTTAAGGCACCTGTTCGTTTCACAAACGTGCCTACTGGTAGCACTATTTGCGTTTTGCCTGCACTCAAGAGCTATCTCAGTCTTCGACGCCGAATGCTCAAACCGTACGGATGGACCGTAGAGGAAACCTTTGGCGAGGTACAGGGTATACGCCGTCGGATTTACGCCATACTAAGAAACGTAGTGCCATACCTGGCTACTCCCCTGGGCCTACTTGCCCGCGAGATACGGCGCGAGCGCTGCAAAGCAATCTTGTGCCAAGAGTATGAATACGCACGCTTTGACACTTGCGTGGCGTTAGGGAAGGTGTTAAGTATACCTGTTTTCGCAACGTTTCAGGGGGGTTATTGGCATCTAAGCCGCTTCGAAGATTTACTGCGTCCGCTTACAATGAAAGCTTGTACAGGTCTGATAATTGCCCCGCAGACCGAGGTCAATAGGGTCCTTGCCAAATACGGGGTGCCTTCCTTCAAAATAGCGCGTATCTTCAACCCGATAGACCTGACGATGTGGGGTGCTGTAGATCGTAATGAAACGCGTGCTGCACTCGAAATACCTAGCGCTTCTCGGGTGGTGGTATGGCATGGGCGTGTGGACATATATCGCAAAGGACTGGATATATTACTGGATGCATGGAAAAGGGTGTGCAACGAACGCACAGGGCAGGATCTAAGGTTGTTGTTGGTTGGAACAGGTAACGACGCCGACGAACTGCACCGTCGCATCAAAGCGATGCAATTGCAAGGCGTGATGTGGATAGACAAGTATCTCCTCGACCGTGGCACAATTAGACGCTATCTCTCCGCCGCCGACGTTTATATCCTCCCATCACGTCACGAGGGGTTCCCAGTGGCGCCGGTTGAGGCAATGGCCTGTAGCCTACCCGTAGTGGCGGCTGATGCACCCGGAGTGTCCGACATATTTGAAGGCGGTGAGGCCGCAGGTGGTATCGTGGTGCCACGAGGTGACGCGGCAGCACTGGCACTGGCGCTCGGCCGTGTACTGGATGATCCGGCTTGGGCTTGCGAGTTGGGGATGCGTGCACGACGCCGTGTGGAATCCTGTTTTTCGCTTGAGGCGGTCGGCAAGCAACTCCGAGACTTCCTTTCAGATCGTGGGCTAGCAATAACCGAGAGTCGAGAACAAGTAGATTGAAGGACAACACACCTTGCTAAACTTAGCATTAGCAATATTTTTTTTCAACGAAATTGTCGTACGCCACTGATAAACATAAAGAATATTACCAATGGCTGGGTGAGAAATAGGACAACAAAAATATGCCACACTTTCCGAAAGAAAAATTCCTGCTTGCTGACTTAGGCAAGCTTTTTTAGAATCAATAGAAGTTTGATTTAATTTAAATAAGATTAATAAGTCGTTTTTAAGTGTGAACACAAAACTATGAGTATCATACTAGTCACTGGATCGGCAGGTTTAATTGGTTCCGAATCAGTACGATTTTTCTGCGATCGCGGTTATACCGTTGTCGGTATTGATAACAACATGCGTCAGTTCTTCTTTGGTGAAGACGCCTCAACAGA
>Ga0209641_10002022_pt1 | contig 17653 bp, 11 predicted proteins | sample RifCSP16_1_FD_184022 | JGI IMG/M metagenome (GOLD analysis project Ga0209641, IMG submission 184022) | Soil microbial communities from Rifle, Colorado - Rifle CSP2_sed 16_1 (SPAdes) (version 2) | ecosystem: Environmental > Terrestrial > Deep subsurface > Rock core/Sediment | place: Rifle...
TAGAGGGGGATACAGAGGAAAACGAACAGAAAGAGCTTCTTCATTTGTTACCCTTTCGCAAATTGTTGGTCGGGTCGCTGACCCGACTAGATTGGACGAGACTGTGTCGGTTTCTTCCACGTACCCGGCGGACGGGACAGCGTTCCGTCCAACATACTATTCAAGTGAGCAAAAGGCAACGGGTCGACTTGTGCAAATTCTGATTTGAACATAACGACGTCTGCGCCATCCGGACATGGGGAACGCGTGTTGCCTTTCAACGGGATGATAGCTATTTTTTGGCGGTCCTTGGTATTGATGGAGGCTGCCCCTCGTGTTTATCCTTCAGTTTGTTGAAGGAATCGTCATCGGGTTCCTTATGGCGGTGCCAATCGGGGCGGTCGGTATTCTCTGCATTCATCGCACACTCGACAGAGGCCGACGGCAGGGATATATTACCGGCCTCGCGGGCGCCTCAGCCGATTTGCTGTTTTCACTGGTCTCCGCATCCGGAATCAAGCTGATTTCGGATTTTATCACCGATTATCAACATGAGATCCGTCTCATTGGCGGGATCCTGCTGTTGCTTATGGGTGTCTTTCTGATTCGCTCGTCACACAGGCCGGTCGTGGAGCAGGAAAATGCGATGGATGAAACGAAAATGTACTTTTCGACGCTCATTCTGGCCATCACAAACCCGCTGGTCATGTTCTCCTACGCCGCGGCTTTGACAATCATAGGAGCTGCGAAACTTGACTACGGTACTCTCTCGGTCCTCCTTGCAGGTGTTTTTGTCGGATCATTTCTCTGGTTTATGCTCATCTCGAATCTTGCCCACAAGTTTCGAACGACGATAACTCCGGAGAAACTGACCGTTTCCAATCGTGTGGCCGGAGTGCTCCTTATCCTCATCGGTGCTGCCGCCGTGTGGAACGGGGCACAAGGATTAGTTTAGATATGAACTACGTCGATTATCTATTCTAGAGTCTCTTTATGGACCTGAAACCGAACAAGCAAAGGTCGCGGGTACTGCCGGCAATCCTCCTGGTCTCTCTCCTTCTCTCCCGGAAGGTTCATTCTCAGACAACGTGGCAATCTGCGCCCAGGGTCGATATCGCAAAGACTCTCTCAGCGCTTCTGCTCGAGGAGGATACGGACGGTGATAGAAAAATCACTGTTGAAGATTCCCGTGTCGGGGGAACACCCCGGGGAGACAAGGTTTTCTGGCTGACTTCCACTGCCGGTCAACGGCTCGAGATCGCTGGAACGCCGTATCTTTCGAATCTATTGCAAGAACTGAAGCTCGCAATGGATCAAGGTCTCTCGGAGACGGCGTTAGATTCCCGCAAAGTCTTCGAGCTGCCTGCCGATAGGATATCACGAATGATCAGGGAATTGTATTGGGATGAGCTGACAAGGTCCATTGATGAGAATGGTTTGCAGGACATTCTTGGTGACACGAAAATTTCCGGGAGCAGAGGCCTTCAGTACTTGTATGTCCCTGCTTCCGATCGTACGGCAGTTTCGTACTTCCGGCGCATCGCGGACCGATTCCCGAAATGGAAGCTTGAGATCATAGAGCTGCCGGCGAATCGGTCGCCCGCTTTCATGCGCGAACTTGCGGGCAGACACGGCCTTCTTTCGCTGGGCTTGGTCGTGCGGGATTCCACAGTCAGTGGTGTTCCCTTTGTGGTCCCCGGAGGGCGGTTCAATGAGATGTACGGATGGGACAGCTATTTCATTGTACTGGGATTACTGCATGACGGGAAAGTCTCACTTGCGAAATCCATGGTGGATAATTTTGTCTATGAGATTCGGCAATACGGTGCTATTCTCAATGCGAACCGGACCTACTACCTGACCCGCTCGCAGCCTCCCTTCCTCACATCGATGATTCGTGCCGTGCTCCCCTATCTGCCTGACAATCCTGAATCGAAACGGTGGCTCGAGGGAGCACTCGAGGCGGCCATGGGGGAGTACGAGAATGTGTGGATGAATACCGACCGGTTGACCTCAACCAGGTTGAGCCGGTATTTTGATTCGGGGGAGGGACCCGCGCCCGAGGTCGCCGAATACGGACCGGTCTACGAGCACTACGCGAAGCGTCATCAACTCGACGCCCGGGAGCTTGAGCGGAGGTACAAGTCGGGGACAATCGTCGACTCGGAACTTGATGCCTATTTTGTCCATGACCGGGCCATGCGCGAATCGGGACACGATACGAGCTACCGGCTTGTGAACCGCTGTGCAAATCTTATAACCATTGATCTCAATTCGCTGCTCTACAAGATCGAAAAGGATTTTGAAGAGATTCTCCGGACTTCGTTCGGAGGGTCGCTGAGTCTCGGAGACAGAGTAATGACCGCAGAAGAATGGGGAAAAAGAGCCGAAAGTCGAAAGGACGCTGTCGACAGATTCCTTTGGGACGATCAGGCCGGTCTGTATTTTGACTATGACGTCGCCAAAAACCAGAGAACGGGCTATGTGAGCGCTACGACACTGTATCCGCTCTGGGCCGGATTGGCTTCCCGTGCGCAGGCGGAGAGTCTGGTGCGAGAAGCAATACCGTTATTGGAAATGCCGGGAGGCATTGCAGGCAGCACGGTGGAATCCCGCGGACCCATTACACCAGGGCGGCCGGAGCGTCAATGGGACTATCCATTTGGCTGGTCCCCGCATCAAATACTTGCTTGGGATGGCCTGCAGCGATACGGGTACGGTCGGATTGCCCGTCGGCTTGCCTACCGGTGGCTTTACACAATAACGGTGAACGCCGCTCATTACAACGGAACCGTCCCCGAAAAGTATGACGTGGTCGAACGGACGCACAAAGTATTTGCCGAATATGGAAATGTCGGCACCACCTTCTCCTACATCACACGCGAAGGATTCGGCTGGACCAATGCCTCTTTTCAGATTGGATTAGATCTCCTCACGACCGAATTACGAGAGAGCCTGAACCGACTGGTCCCCCCGGAGTGGATACCCGGTCTCCAATAGAATCCTGGCTATGTCTTATCCAGGGGATTATCTTGCGTGGATGTCCACCCTCATATTGCCTGCTGAGCCAAAAAAACCTACCTTTGCATCACCCAACCAACACAAGGAGGCTTCTATGGTCCCCATCATGTCCCTCTGGCTCCCGATATTGCTCTCGGCGGTCTTTGTCTTTATCGCGAGTTCTCTCGTGCACATGGTCCTTCGTTATCATGCCAGCGATTTCCGTACCGTGCCGGATGAGAACGCTTTCGCGGATGCTGTTCGAAAGTTCAACGTCCCTCCGGGCCCGTACATGTATCCCTATGCGGGCAGCATGAAAGAAATGAACTCTCCGGAGTTTCAGGAGAAGATGAAGAAGGGTCCCCGGTTCATGCTTACCGTATGGCCCACCGGACCAACGAGTATGACGGGAAGCCTTGTGCAGTGGTTTCTTTACTCAGTAATTATCGGGATTTTTGCGGCGTACGTCGCGGGACGAGCATTGGGCCCGGGCGCGCACTATCTCGCTGTGTTCCGATTTGTGGGAGTAACAGCATTTGCATGCTATGCGATTGGGGGCTGGTCCGATCATATTTGGTACAAGCGCCCATTGTCCGTGACTCTGAAAAACACGTTTGACGGGCTCGTCTACGCCCTTCTGACAGCCGGAACCTTCGGCTGGCTGTGGCCGGAATAGTTTCTGCAAGTGGGCAGATTCCCGGAATCAGCGATGCATACACTTCGCGCAGATTCCGGGAATCTTACGCTGCCTTCCTCATGAATCAACAATCAAGCAGTTCACGATTCAGCTACCTCGCCGTCAGGACGGGATTTCTCCTGGCCGGCCTCCTTATCCTTGCGACCATCGTCCCTCACAGGGATCCGTGGCGAATGATGAATGTCCTTCGGGTTATCAATCCCCCTTTGTTCATCGATGTTCATCCTGCTGGCATGAGCTGGAATTTGCGTATCTCGGAATTCATGGCCGCTGTAGGGCTCGCTGCGGGGTTTCTTATTCCCGTGATTGCAGTTCCTTCACTCCGCACTGCCTTTGTTTCATTCAAAAACAAGAAAACGTACTTCTTCTCGGCAATTCTTGCTTTGGAATTTTTTCTTTTTACGCTGATCCCTGTTTCAAACGATTACATCCATGATGCAAGATCTGTGATGCTGTTCCTTATGATGGGGTCTCTCGGAGTAATGTATTTGTGGATTGGACTGATTCCGGGGATCGCGCCCCTCCTCTCTATCGATTCCCTGAGACAGGGAATTCTCGGAACTTACAATTCTTGCCGCTGGATCGCTCTTGAAAGCCCCTTGGTTCCTTTCTTGGTAACCCTTTTCCTCATCGAATTTGCTCTGACCAACGCTGTCTCCTACTATGTCTTTGAACATATTCCGCACGTCAACGACAGTGTAGCGCAACTGTTTCAGGCAAAAATCTTCGCAACGGGGAACCTGACCGCTCCCACGCCTCCTCACAAGGAATTCTTCGAATACATCCACATGATCAGTAATGGCCAATGGTATTCACAGTACCCACCGGGGCATCCTTTTCTCCTGATGCTTGGCGTTCTTGTCGGCGCTCCCTGGATTGTCAACCCGCTCCTTGGTTCGATGAGTATCATTGCTCTATACTTTCTCGGAGCAGCGCTATACGGAAAAAAAGTGGGTCGGTTGTCTGCCATACTTGGGATTCTTTCTCCTTTTGTACTCTTCATGTCGTCGGGGTTTATGAACCACACTGGCGCGATGTTCTTCTTTATCCTCTTCGCTTTCTATTTTGTCAAACTCCTCCATACTACCAGGTTTCTTCATGGGGCTCTTTCAGGTGCTGCGCTCGGGATGCTTGTGACTATACGTCCATACAGCGCTGCAGCCCTTGCTTCTGTATTCTTGCTCTACGGGCTCTATTGCATCATGCGCCGTCCGGGAGAACTCTGGGCAGCGGGAGCCGGATTTGTGCTGGCGCTTCTCGTATTCACAGGGCTTCTTCTCACCTTCAACTCGCTTACAAACGGAAATCCTTTCGTCTTTGGATACGAAACGCTGCACGGTGCACGGTATCGTCCCGGGCTCGGGAGCGGATTGTGGGGCGGACCCCACACGATCGCCCGCGGTCTCCTGCAGTCGATCACCAATCTGAACGGGCTCAACAAATATCTCTTTGACTGGCCGGTACCGTCCCTCCTGGGAGTCCTCGTACTTTTTGTATCATTGCCAAAGAATGTGTGGGACTATATCCTCGTCGGTACCTTCGGCGCCGTGGTTGTCGCATATTTCTTCTTCTGGTTTCAAGACTGGTGCTTCGGACCGCGATTCCTGTTCGAGGCTTCATCCCTGCTTCTCGTCCTCACGGCGCGGGGGATCGAGCGCATACCTCTTGTCGTCACCACGATCCTCGGATTCTTATTTTCTCTTCGGCGAATTCGTATCGGAACCTTTTTTTTCCTTTGCCTTCTTGTGGGCATAGGCCTGGGGACAAACATTCCACCGCATCTTGGACATTACGGTGACAGCTATTGGGACGTTAACGGCGATGTTCTGACTGCCGTCAGGCAAAAGGGAATCAAGCAGGCAATTGTTTTTACACGGACGAACTTCGGGGATGTGTTTTCGGCAAACTCGCCCCTGCTCGATGAGGAGCTTATTTTCGCGAGGGATTTTGGGGAACGTAACTCCGTGCTTATGAAGCTTTTCCCCCGACATGCTCCCTATTTAGCTGTGGGATCTGATATCCGGCCATATAAACAAGAGTAAGGCTCTCGGCATGCAATCAAGAATACTCCATCTCTCGATCAGAATAATGTTCCTCATTGTAGGGGTCCTTATCATACTGACCATCATTCCGCATGAGACTCCATGGAAGCTGAGTAATGTCGTCCGTGTGATCAATCCGCCGTTGTATGTTGATATCAATCCAGTCGGATGGGGGCGGATATTCCGAATCTCAGAAATGGTTGCCGTTCTTCTCTTGCTCATCGGCTTTGCGTTACCATTGAGTGCGATACATTCTCTCCGCCAGGCATTCGTGGCCTTGAAGAACAAGAAATTAGTGTTGTTTTCAGCAATTCTTGCCACCGAGTCATTCCTGTTCACGCTAATTCCCGTTTCAAACGATTTGTTTCACGATGCAAAAGCCGGTTTTCTCTTCATGATGATGGGACTTCTCGGTGTTACATATGTGAGCATTGGAGTCGCTCCCATCGCTCGCTGGCTTGTCTCTTTTGGTTCTCTCAAAGCGTGGATCCTGAAGCTTTACGGCATCGCTCGGTGGATGATCCTCGACAGCCCTCTCATTGCTTTCCTGACAGTCCTTTTCATTGTTGAGTTCACGCTCACGAATATCATTTCTTACTTCGTCTTTGAACACATTCCCCACATCCAGGACAGCATAGCGCAGGTTTTTCATGGCAAGATCTTCGCCGAAGGGCACTTGACAGTCCCTTCGTCGCCACACAAAGAGTTCTTTGATTTCCTCCATGTGATCAACAATGGTCGATGGTATTCTCAATATCCTCCTGGTCACTCGTTGCTCCTGATGGTGGGGGTCATCATTGGAGCACCTTGGGTGATAAACCCGTTCATCGGGTCATTAACCGTCGTCGTGTTATATTTTCTCGGGAAGGAACTTTATAGCCCTGTGGTCGGGAGGCTTTCAGCATTGCTGGCAATTCTGTCACCGTTCATTCTTTTCATGTCATCTGAGTTCATGAATCATACCAGCGCTCTTTTGTTCTTCGTTGTTTTTTTCCTTTTCTTCGCGAAGGCTTTGCGCAGCGGGTTGTTCCTCCATGGAGCGGTGGCAGGGTCGGCACTAGGCTGGGTTGCCTGTATCCGACCCTACAGCGCAGCGGCTCTCGCGTTCCCATTCTTAACGGTTGGCCTGTTTCAATTCTTGAAGCGGTTCCATGAGGTTAAGAAATCAATCTTCGGCTTCTCCCTTTTCTTTTTGCTTTTTATGGCGGCCCTCGCGGGCTTTAACGTCCTCACTAACGGAAGTCCATTTGTTTTCGGTTACGAGTTATTGTGGGGAACAAAGGCGAATCCGGGTTTTGGACGAGGCGCCTGGGGCCCCCCCCATACTCCGCTGCTTGGACTTCTTCACACGATCAATAATTTCAACGGCCTCAACAAGTTCTTGTTTGAATGGCCAATTCCATCCTTGCTGCCCGCAACACTCTTGTTTTTCACAGGCAGAATTAATCGATGGGATGTCCTTCTTTTTTCGACCGTGTGGTTCGTCGCAGGTGCTCATTTCTTCTACTGGTTTCAGGATTTGTGCTTCGGACCGAGATTCCTCTATGAGGCAAGCGGTCTGCTGCTCGTCCTGACGGCCCGATGTATTGAACAGCTTCCGGCTCTGTGGAGCGATGTTTTGGGCTTTACGACCTCTTTTGTACGTGTGCGGGTGGGTTCGGCCGCTATTTTCTTGTTCTTGATTACACTGGGACTTGCAATCAATCTTCCGCCCCATGTGAAATTCTATTCGGATGACTATTGGGGAGTGAATGGAAAACTCTTGAAGGCAGCGGAGAAACGAGGGATATCGAGGGCCGTGATTTTTGTGCGATCGTATTACGGAGGGGGATTTGTCGGAAACGATCCGCTTTTAGACAACAGTGTCATTTATGCGAGAGATCTCGGCGCAAAGAACAAACTTTTGATGGAGCTTTACCCTGCGTATGATTACTATCTTGCTGTGGAAGACGACCTTCAGAGGATTGTAAAAGAGTGAGAGAACCGGTATTTACGAGGAATGCACTGCTCGGCGAAGACAGTCAGAGATATAGTCAATTTCATCCTCCCGCAGCTCCGGGAACATTGGCAGTGAAAGTACCTGCTCGGCATAAGCTTCTGAAACAGGGAAAACGCCTTTGGGAAGGGCCAGATCGAGATAGGCCTTTTGTAAATGCACCGGAAGGGGATAGTGTATCCCGCACGAAATACCTTTTGCCCTCATCTCATCCATGATCTTCTGCCTTCCCTTCACTCTAATAACATAAAGATGATAGATGTGAGTCATGCCTTCACGCTCCTCCGGAAGCTCTATCCCTTCTATTCCGGAAAGATATTTTCTATAGAGGTCGGCGTTCTCCATCCTTTTCTTGTTCCACTCATCAAGATGTTTCAGTTTGGCCCGGAGTATTGCTGCTTGAATGGTGTCAAGCCTAGAATTGTAGCCCTTCAGTTCGTGAAAATATTTGATCCGCTGACCATAATCCCTAAGGAGCTTGATCTTTTCGGCTAATTCCGGCTTGTCAGTAGTCATTGCTCCTGCGTCGCCAAAAGCGCCAAGATTCTTTCCGGGGTAGAAACTGAAGCAGCCAACATCCCCAAATGTTCCTGCTTTCTTTCCATGGTACATTGACCCATGAGCCTGGCAAGCATCCTCCACAATCCTCAGATTTTGCTTTTTGGCTATTGGTTCAATTCGCTCCATGTCGGCCATCTGGCCGAAGAGATGGACCGGTATGATTGCCTTGGTTTTCCTTGTTATTGCTTTTTCTATTCCATCCGGGTCGATCGTATAGTAGTGTGGATCGCAGTCAACAAGGACCGGCGTCGCTCCTGATTCCGATATTGCAAGGACCGTGGCAATAAACGTATTCGCCGCTGTAATAACTTCGTCTCCCGGCATGATCCCAATGGCTTTCAGGGCGATTTTCAACGCGTCTGTGCCGGACGCCACTCCAATACAATATTGTGCACCACAGTACGCGGCAAATTCTTCTTCAAATTCCTTCACCTCTCTGCCAAGGATGAAAGCCGTTCTCTCCATCACATCATGGAGCGCCTTTTCTATCTCATCTCGTACGCTAAGGTAGTTTCTCTTCAAGTCGACAAACGCTATTTCTTTCAAAGAGGTCTCTCCTGCTTTCTTTGTATTGTTCTCGCCGGGTTTCCTGCTACAATACTGTTAGGGGGAACATCTTTGGTGACGACAGCCCCCGCACCTATGATTGAGTTATCGCCGATAGCCACCGGCATTATTGTAGCGTTAGACCCTATGACAACTGAATTGCCAATTCGCGTTTCTTTCCAGAATTCTCTCGATCTCGGCGGGCGTACGTCGTTAATAAACATGACGCCATGCCCCACGAAGACATTATTCCCGATTGTGACGAGACTGCAAACAAAAGAATGGCTTTGAATGCGACAGTTGTCGCCAATTTCGACATCATTTTGTATCTCAACAAAAGATCCGATCATGCAATTCTTTCCTATCGTGCAGCCGTACAGGTTGACGAAATTCCAGATTATCGTATCGTCTCCAATACTGCAGTCGCGTATTAGCTGAAATTGTCCTTTGTTATTCATTTCCCTTTTCCTTGTATCATGCTGTAGAATATTGGCCTCGAAATGCTCCACCAGCTTTTGAAGGGAACCATCTTGGAATACGACTTTCCCTTCGGCCAGTATTTGGGGACCGGCACCTCCTTGAACTTGAAACCCTTCTTGATCGACTGAAGAAGAAGATAAGGCTCGAGTTCATATTGCTCCAACCACTTCTGACGAAGGTTTATCGTTTGCAGAATTGAGGTTTTGTATGCCCGAAATCCGTTACTTGCGTCTGTGATCCATTTCCGCGCAGCCAGACTGAAAACGAGAGAATACCCCCTCGTGGTGATCAGCCTGAATTTTGGGATATCGAGCTTTCCGTACAAATATCGCGATCCCTGGATGAAGTCATAGTCCTCGTCAACAATCGGTCTAACAAGGGATTCGACGAAAGAGGGATCGTCCTGGTCGTCTCCTGCAATTACCACGATAATGTCATAGCCATGCTCTGCCGCATATTCACACCCGGTTCTTATTGCCCCCCCCGCACCCGTGTTGGCGGCGTGTTTAAGGACTTCGGCACCCGCTTCTCGTGCCTCCTCTGAGGTATTGTCTTTGCTTCCGTCATCCACCACAAGGATCTTGTCCAACATAGGGGCCCGTGCCACCGCTTTTCGGACGACTTCACCGATCTTTCCTTCTTCGTTGTAGGCCGGTACAACCAGGATGAGTTTCTTATTCTTAATCATTCAGGTCAATCGCAATTGTCCGTTTTTCTTCCAGGCTCCTGCCGGCGTATTCGATGAGCTGTACGATCTTGTTTCCGATATGAGCCCCTACTTTGGGTTGCTTGTTGTTTCGGATACAATCGACGAAATGAAAGAGCTCCTCCTTGAGCGGTTCTTTTGCCGGAACAAAAAGCCTGACGTCATCGCCCTCCTGGGTAATGAGCCTGAATTCACCGTAGGAATCATACTTAGGGACGATCCCCTTGTTGTAGATCTGGATTTCCTGGGTCAAATAGTCCAGACTGAGGCTCTTCTTGTCCCCGATAATCCACAGCTCCCTCACCTTTTTCGGTGTCAGCCAACTTACTGCAATGTTCGCCATAGTGTTATTGCCGAAGCGTAGCGTGCAGAACCCGACATCCTCGAATTTGCTGTTGTTGTAGCTTGTTCCAATAGTCGTTATTTCGGTAGGAAATTCATCGAGGAGGTAACAAAAAGTATCGAAATCATGCAGGGCAAAATCCGCTATCACGCCGCAATCATTCCTCGGGGTCATAAGTCCCATTCTTGTGCCGTACATGAATCTGATATTCCCGAGAGTACCCTTCTGTATCTCCTCTTTGACTCTTTCGACGCCAGGGTTGAACCGAAAGATATGTCCTACCATCAAAATCCTGTCCTTGTCCCTGGCGAGTTTCTCAAGCTCTTTGCCGTCTTTTGAGTTTGTGGTAAACGGTTTCTCTACGAATACGTGTTTGCCAGCCTCAAGGGCTTCCCTCACAAGCACATAATGCATGCTCGCCTGTGTGCAGATATTCACTGCAGCAATATTGATATCGTTAATAATCTCTCGGTAATCGATGGTGTAAGGAATTTTATATATTTCGGCAAGTCTGTGCATGTTGGCTTCAACCAAGTCAGAAATCTTGAGCACGCTAACGCCGGGCAACTCGCTCAGAACGCGAACATGATTCTTGCCCCACGTACCAACTCCTATAACACCCAGATTTACCATGGTATTTCTTCTTCGCCGTGAATTCTTCTGTGATTGAGATACAACAATATATCATTCTGAAACTGATTTACAAGGAAATCCCTTCCCGCACACTGTCGGTTCTTCAGAAATCGATTCATGACCGACAATCAATCATTACAGATGACAGTAGTCTCTTGATTCCCTCGGATGACCTCAATCAGTTTTCAATCGAATCGTGATGGTCTTCGTTTGAACCGCTTGCTCTCCCCCAAACGTTATGCGCAAAACAAAAGATTCCTGGCCTTTCATCAATTCCGCATTATCGACAGAGGCAATCCTCGAATCCGGATCGACAATCTGAAGAAGATAAATCCCGGGTGATCCCTCACATTCTATCACGTAATTTCCTTCTGAATACTTTTCCGAGATGATCCGCAATCCCCTTGAGGGCTTTGCGATCGCAAGAGTCGGCAGTTCCGGTGCTATTCCCACACCTCCACGATGCATCAACACGACTTCCGCTTCCCTTTCCAATTTTAGTTCGAAGGAAGGAGATTCATCGTAGGAGCGCACCAGCTTTCCTGACTTAATCGTCTTTTTGCCAATCCGAATCTCCTCCACCACTGTTCCCAAAGGCATTATTGGCTGAAACGTGATAACCAGAGATCGTTTCTTATCCGCTTTGAATGAGAACATCGTACGGTTTTGTTCCCTATGCATTACGCACTCGACAGAAGCGGCACCAACTCTCATTGAACGAACACGGGTTGTTCTCCAGTGAGGCGGGAACCATGGTCTCAGTGTCAGCCGGTTCGTCCGTGCGTCAACCCGATATCCCAGCATCCCCTCAAGCAGCGGCTGAAGAACCATGCTTTCGGACCACGCCTGATGCGAGCAGACTCCCGCGGGCTGAAATTTCTCGCCGTTCAACACTTCTTCGACATACCCGGCCGCCCAGTGCCGATAGACCATCATGGTGCTCACCGTGTGTAAAAAACCCTGAAGCGGGCGATGGGATGTAAACTCTGCCAGGGCTGTCCAACCTGTGAACAGCGGCCATACGCTCCCGTAGTGATATCCCTCAGGATTGAACATCGGGTTGTCCGATCCGATGATCCGGACGCCCCAATCGGTTGTGAATGCCGACGACGCATAGGCATCAAGGCACAAAGCTGCGTTACCGGGATCAGTACAACCGAGGTATATCGGGACCGCCGGCAGCATCGTCTTTTCTGTGTTGAAAGTGCCGTCAGCAAATTTCCCGAAATTGTAGAACTGCGTTTTCTCGTTCCAGAATTCTCTTTTAATCCTCCTCCGCACGTTTTCCGCCTCTGCGGCCCATGCCTTTGCCAAAGAAAGCTTCCCGAGAGATCTGGCAACAAACGATGCCTCTTGAAGCGCGGCAACCCAACATGCGGCAAGATAGAACTCCGTATGAACCGGAAAGAGCTTTCCACCTTCCACCCAACCGTGGCCGACGTTTGTGTTCTCGATCAGATGATCGTGATCCGTGTCCGTGGAAAAACAGAACTCCACCGATTTCTGCATCTGTGAAAATTCTCTCCGTACAAATGTTGAATCATCTGTCGCGCGGAGGTAGCGTCCCATCAAAATAATGTACAGAGGAGTTGAGTCTGCAGCATCATAATGGACATGACCGCTCGACGTCATTTCGTGCAGGATCTTTCCGTTTAAGTCCTGATGGGCCCCAAGGAAACTGAGAGCTTCCCGTACCCCCTTGTGATCGCCATACCCAAGCATTGCAAACGCAGTCCAGCACGCATCGCGGCCGAAATACCACGCATAACCGGGCCTTCCGCTGATTTTCTGGCCGCCGTCCCATCCCCGTTCGGTTGTCCCAAATCCCGCCATGAGCGATGTCCCGAGCGAGGGAGTCTCGACGAGAAACCTGTCGGTCCCGGCAAGCGCCCAGCGATATCCGTCATTGAACGCAGTGTTCGGAGATTCGATGAGCGTCGATGACTCAAAGAGATTTTTGAAATGTTGGACCTGACGAGAAAGTATCTCGCCGGGGAATTGAAGAATTTCTGAATACGTTTCAAACGCTTCCTTCTTTCCGGACCCCGCAAACACCACTGAAAAGTCAGCGCTTTTTCCCGAGATGGCGAACCGCATACCCACCGCTACTTGCACGGCATCCGTCGGGATTCCCTTCATTCCTGATGAAGTGCATTCAATTGCAGAGAATTGTCCTGCGATCCATTCTTCGGGCGCCCGGGATGCTCCCACGAGAGACACAAGCGTTTCCGGCTCATTTGACACAACGAATGCGTTCAGTCCGTCGTCCCAACCGTACGTTAACGACCCGGTCGCCTGTTCGGAATGAGGCCACATGATTCTCTGATCGATCGAAGCCGTTAGGAACAACTCAATGGCATGATTCGAGTCTATATGATAATGAACGATCCCACCCGGCTCGTTTCTTTCACCCGCGATCGTCTCCTCAATCCTGAGCTCCCCCACTGAATACACGCGCGTAACCGATTCGGGCCGAACGGTCACGCGCGGCTTCAATTGATCGAACCACTGCACATCACCGGACCCGATCCTAATTCCTGTGCGCACGTTGCGCAGCATTCGGAACGGATGGGACCAGATTTCCTGAATGCCGCTTTCCTCCTTCCCCATGATCAGGATTCTCCGGCCACCCACGTCAAAGAAGCCGTTTTGAAGCTGTTCCGGCTCCCGAGTGATAAAGAGGCCGCTGTTCTCCGACCAGAGAGTCTGAGAGACTATTGCCATCGCCTTTGATGAGGATGGTTTTGGCGCAACAGTCCTGGATCCAAACTGCCAGTAGGTTTTTAAGCCACGCATCTTATCTTTCTGACCGAGATAGGTAAAACAATTGCGGGTGAATTTTTCGAGATGAAGACGAAAGCGGTCGCGCTGATCGGCAAAAAACAGATACGACCCTATTGCCAGGACCTTCCCTTTTCCCGCGTCATACTCGGTTATCACGCGCCAGTCTTCATTCAACTTGATATACTGCCGCTCAACTGCAACGATCCTTCCATCCTTTGGGCTGACTGGTGATGAATAAAAGGCTGCGGAGAACGGAATACCTTTCTTCGGGTTCCATGTGAAAACCGCTCCCGCAAGATCGTTAAACACCGGATGACCCTGATTGCTCCCAAAGCCACGAATATCGGGGTAATCTTTGATCCACGATTCCTGATCCCATGCTCCTTTTTGCACGACGTTCGGAGCGACTGACTCCAGGCCCAGATCCACGACGTACTGTGACGCAAGGAGGGAGAGAAGCAGTGAACCGCCATGCCGGACATACGCATCGATCGCACGCTTGGCTTTCTCTTCTCGCACGTCGGGCGGAAGTTCGGCGGCGTCATCGTAGTGCCACCAGAGGAGATCGAACCGATCGAGAATATGGGGGGTTTTGGCAATTTCCGAAAACAATATCCGTTCCGACTTGATTCCTTTCTCTTTCGAAATCCATGTCCATGCAGAACGGTCTTCACCCTTGCGCGGTGTTTTTGAAATGGTGAGATATCCGATTCTGATCACTGCAATTTCACTTCCATCATGTAATTGCGTTCGAACAATTCGTGCCAGACCCAGAGGTCGGCCGTCGTCTGCAAACCGATCCGGAGTCCGATTTTTTTTCCGGGATGAAGATCAAATCCATAGACAGGTAGTCGGGGAATCTTGGCTGTAAGGACGTACGTATCTATTCGCGTGCGCAATGGTGAAAAGATCCCCCGGCCCCTGATTCGCACCGGCCTTCCCGTCACTTCGATTCCTTGCTTTTGCACGTCCACAAGAAGATCAGAGTTCTTGAGGATATCGCGCCGATCCTTGGGTGGCTGGATCCAGTGTGAACAATCCCTCAGATAGAAACTCGCAACACTGAGAGAATCCTCGTAGGCCAGAATGCGCGACTGGATATTGTCAAAGCCATGGAACCATCCGTCAGCGTTTGCGTCGACCTGGACCAGGATATGAGCCGGGCGATCGGCCTCATATCGGACATAAAAATATCGGTCGTCCCACCCCGCGTATACGTCGGCAAGAAGATCATTTTGCTGAACCGAACCTACATAGGTTGATGCTATTCCCCGTTTGACGGATCCGTTAAATTCATACAGCGGTTCAGGATCCGATCCGTCCGGAAGATCGTCGTCATCGCTATCGCGATTGTCGAGCTTTGCCCCAAGCGAAGAGCCTGCCATGACTTCTTCAAGATCGGCAAGACCGTCGTTATCAGAGTCTTGCTTTGATGGGTCTCCCCTCAGTGATCCCTCGTCTAAAGGCAACGATGGATCGTCGTCGGGGACTCCATCGTGATCAGCATCTTTGGTTTGTTCAAGAGGCCCAAATGCAAGCCCAAGCCACGCCTCCGGAGGCGCGCGCCTTATGATGTGAGCATTGAAATCAAAATCCTCGCCGAATCTCCCCTCCATTTTCCACGGCAGATCGCTATGATAGTAATCGGGAAAACCGCTTGCCTCCATCAGTGCGTCGAGCTGATGGTGGAACTCGTGGGTAATCAGCCAGTCCTGACGGCTGAATGTGTCCTGAAAAGGATTTCCCGTATAGCCCGCCGTCTTCCCGTAGCGCCACGGTGCAGGAACACCGTAGGTGCCTCCCCCATAGGCCTGCCGGATTTTGACGGAATCGGCTGCGGAAGGATCACGTTGTGTGCCCCTGCGGGCAGGATAATTCACCCAGGCATAGGGACACAGCAGTCCGGCGTATTGTTCCGGTTTCTTTCCGAACCGGGCAGCCTGGAGTTCAAAATCCTTCGTCACCCTTTCGTTGGGCGAAAGCCAGTACGGATCCTGATCACCGACATCGTGAAGCCAGAGAGTATCCTCCACAATTGCGAAATCAAAGTTCAGCATGACACGACAGGCAGAGTTGCGGAAGAAGAATTCACTGTTGAAATCGGTCGCTTGTTTCAGATATAAGATCTCTTCGTCAGTAAGCGTGCGGCCGTCAGGAATATTCGGAAAATGGTCCTTCGGATATTTGTCCCGATAGCTGACAGTTCGGTACACCATATACATGAGCGGGAGTCTCGTGTACGCCATCATCGCGGAATCCTCCGGAGGTGTCGTCATTCGGTAGAGACGGGAATAGGAAGCCGACAGTGGAATTGTCCTAAGAACTGGGGAAAGATAATACGAATACCGAGTCAGAGGCCGAAGCCCTGTGACTCGAACGCCGTTGAACATGCCGTCGTTCGAAATGAACGGCGAGATTTCCGCCTGCCTGAAGAAATCCAGTTTGGCGGGTGCATCGGACGTTCGGGCCCATATGATTTCAGCTTCCGTGGGAGAGCTGAAACGAACAGTCGGTTCAATGTCGTCGAGACTGTTCCCGACAAAAACAAGCCGGTCGAAGTCGGCAATGACAAGCTGGTCGCTGCCGTAATGATCCAGGCTGAGCGGCCCTCGGAATCCCCCGATGGACGCGGCGCTGAAGGTCTTTATGAGCTTGCGTTGTTCATCGAACATCATCACAGCATTGATGCCGGGATCCGTTACGTACAGAACAGGTTTGCCGTTCACTGTACCTCCCGTAACAGACGTCGGCGTTGAAATCCTGTCGACAAGAGAATCAACGAGTGCTCCGCCGGAATCCATCACAAGGATTCTGCTCCCTTCGATGATAAACGTATGGTAGCCGACGACTGCCTTCCAGGGGGTTTGAGGGGCAACATGAATCAGTTTTTCCCCTTTCAGTCTGCCCTTTCCATCGAGCGTTTGAAGAAGACCCGCTTCAGGACTGTAAATAACCACGTCATTACCCTCAGACTTCACATACCGCACATGCTGAAACCGGACTTCATCGCCTGCCAGGGGCTTGGGAAGCGGCTTCTGTTCCGAAGAACCGAACACCCTCACTGATCTGAACTCTGCGATTCCATCCGACGCCTGCAACCCAAGATACCCGGACCGGAACATCATTACCGAATCGACACCAAGGAGCGACCCGTTGACAAAAACTCCGTATCGGCCTTTTACAGGATCGATGTCGATCCGGAGTGTCAGCCATTCTGTAGGGGGGAAGGGGGACTCGAATGTGTTGGTGGCATGGTATTCCCCCGCGCCGTTGAAATAGCCGGTGAGAATACTCTGATCATCGAACCGAATCATATGAGAGAACGGCTTGGAGGTCATAGCGTCGAGATGAAAGTAGATTCCCGCACGCGAGCCGCGCATGGCAACCTCAAAGGAATACGGCGTCGTGCCAACAGCATAGAATCCCGAGGCCAGCAGCTGGTCGTACCCTTTTGTTACACAACGGAGTTCGGATCCCGTAAAGCTCCATTCTGCAGAGCCGGAAACCGGGAACCACTGCGTGGTTGATTGGTCGAACTTTTCTTCAAACCATACGGACTGGGCAAGCCCGGAAGAAACAAGCGCAACGAGGACGAAACAAGAGAGGAGGGTTCGGTTCATTCGGACGAACGCTTCTTCCAAAAGTAATACACGGGAATGCCGAGTGCAAGAAAACCAAGGCCTGCCCATGACTCCATCGGCTTTTCGATGAGCGTGTTGATGACAAACCACAATGCAATGCCGATGAAAAACAATGGTGTGACAGGATACCAGAGGGTTCTGTAGGGACGCTCTGCGTCAGGCATTCGTTTTCTGAAAACGAAGACCGTTGCCGCGGCAAGTCCGAAGAAGATCCAGTCCGTGAAGACGACATAGGAAATCAAACT
>Ga0209641_10002023_pt1 | contig 17651 bp, 33 predicted proteins | sample RifCSP16_1_FD_184022 | JGI IMG/M metagenome (GOLD analysis project Ga0209641, IMG submission 184022) | Soil microbial communities from Rifle, Colorado - Rifle CSP2_sed 16_1 (SPAdes) (version 2) | ecosystem: Environmental > Terrestrial > Deep subsurface > Rock core/Sediment | place: Rifle...
ACCAGCTCCAGCTCCAGCTCCAGCTCAAGCTCCACAAGGTATTCAGTATAGCAGCGTTCATCGTCTACCAGCTCCAGCTCCAGCTCCAGCTCCTGCTCCAGCTCCTGCTCCTGCTCCTGCTCCTGCTCCAGCTCATGCTCCTGCTCCAGCTCCTGCTCCTGCTCCAGCTCCAGCTCCTGCTCCTGCTCCAGCTCCAGCTCATGCTCCTGCTCCAGCTCATGCTCCTGCTAAAGCTCCAGCTCCAGCTCAAGCTCCTGCTCCTGCTAAAGCTCCAGCTCCTGCTCCTGCTCCACAATCCATATAGGATAGCTTGGTTCACCTGCTCCCGCTCCCGCTCCAGCTCAAGCTCCCGCTCCCGCTCCAGCTCAAGCTACAGCTCCTGCTCCAGCTCATGCTCCTGCTAAAGCTCCAGCTCAAGCTACAGCTCCTGCTCCAGCTCCCGCTCAAGCTCCTGCTCCAGCTCCCGCTCCAGCTCCTGCTCCTGCTCCTGCTCCAGCTCCCGCTCCAGCTCAAGCTCCTGCTCCAGCTCCACAATCCATATAGAATAGCTTGGTTCATTTCGCTTCCTTGGGCAGGGCGTGACTCCACTCTGTTGCATCAACGACGCAGCCAACAGAGATGCGAACATTATTAACGAACGGCTCAACCTCATTCGCAGTCCCTGTTTTGAGAAACTCATTGAATCTCCCATCGTCTGCTATCCATGCGGCATCGGAAAGTTCAAACCATGCATCATTACATTTTACGCATTTCCCTGTGTAATGATGAGTGACGGTGCGGATGAAATATGCTTTTCCAACTTCCAAGATCGGTTCATTGTTCATGTTTTTCTCCTTTGCTTTGTCACCACAAAAATTCTATCCAGCATCCATTTCAGGATAAACTTCATGGCAGCATTGTTTTTATGAATAACCCCCCCCAGCATACGGTATAAATTTCATTTTCCTTCTCCTTTGGCCCCGCTTAGGTTGGCCTCATGCAGGTTGGCCTCATGCAGGTTGGCCCCGCACAGATCGGCCCCGCACAGATCGGCCAAGCTCAGATCGGCCCAGCGTAGATCGGCCCCGCGCAGGTTGGCCCAACTCAAGTTGGCCCCGCTTAGATCGGCCTCATTCAGGTTGGCCTCATGCAGGTTGGCCTCGTGCAGGTTGGCCTTGCTTAGATCGGCCCCGCGCAGGGTGGCCTTGCTTAGGTTGGCCAAGCTTAGATCGGCCTTGCTTAGATCGGCCAAGCTTAGATCGGCCTCGCTTAGATCGACCCCGCTCAAGTCGGCCTCGCCCAAGTCGGCCCTGTACAGGTCGGCCTCGCGCAAGTCGGCCTTATTTTTTAAGGCCCATTTTACCGCAAGCCCTCGTTTTTTTCCGATGGTGTCTTCCGCTTTGGCATCTATATCCGCAGTAAATTGGATCTCGTTTGTAAGGTTATTTTTTATTTCAAATTTAATCATTTCTTTTCCTCTTTTTCCTCGCTGGCGCTACAGACACCATACGTTGAAAACCGCCGTATGGTTCGTCTCGCGAACCTATCAACCACACACAGTTTCCTTGTTTTTTGAAGCGTTCTTTTATAATTCGTATCCCGCACCAGTGACAAATCAGCAGAGTATCCCCATCGGGATAACATTTCTCCATGTGATGCCAATTCAACCTATGGACCATCACCATAAATTTTCCGTATAATAAAAAATACCAAAGTTTATTTATACACTTTTGAATCATCATTCAAAATCCTCCATGCTCCTGCTCCAACTCACGCTCACGCCACTTCCTCCCCAGCTCCAGCTCATGCTCCAGCTCCTGTTCCTGCTCCTGCTCCCGCTCAAGCTCCTGCCTGCGGACCAGCTCGGCCTGAACGTCTAGCCCTTTTCTTTCCAGTTTTCGCGCTTCTTTTTCTTTTTCTTTTTCAAGCCGCAATCGTTCATTCTCAGCGTTCATTTGTTCAGAGGCGATTTTTAATTTCTGATCTCGCTCAAATTGAAATATTTTGGCTTTGATGTTCGCCACCGAAATTTCCACCGGTTTCAGTTCGTCGGCCCGCGCCTTGATCAGCGCTCTATGGGCTTCGTAGGCACGTTGCACGTGAGGATCGAACCATGCTCCTATGCGATCCTTGAGATCAAGGCAGGCCCTCATAAAGCGCATGCCATGATCTCTTGTTTCCACGCTAACGATTTCGATTTTGTCAACGTGCATTACTAAGTTGCTGCGCTCCGTTGACAGTGCGGTTTCTAGCGTCAATTCTTGTGTCATATTTTTCTCTCCTTTGTTTTTAAACTTTATTTCACATCGCAAAACGGGCAGTAGTGCTCCAATCCTCCAAGCGCTTGATTCAGCTTCCATCCAGAAATCTTTGCTGCATCGAAAATCTGGTGAAGTTCATCTGACATGAAAATTCCATCAAGTTCTGTGGAGCAATTATCGCAGGTCATGGTTATGGATCCGTAGTTTTTATGTATCATTGCTTCTCTCCATTTAAACGGCAGCCCTCCTGTCGTCGTTTAATTTTTGAGGGCGACCGCACACATGACTCCGAAACATCGCCGTGGATAAAGCGGCAGACGACAGCGGAGTAATCGCTTAAACCTGCCCTTTTCCTCCACTCACACGTTCGTAAATCGCATTGTACTGATGCACTGGGATTTCCTTTGTGCTTTCGATCCCGTAGTCGGCAAGAATTTTCCGAACGTCTTCCTCTGATTTTTTGTTTTGGCCTGCTGCTGACCACAGCGCCTTAACTGCGCCAATTCCTGCGACGGCTCCATGCCCTAGCTTTTTTGCCGGTTCCTTGGCTTCATTGGCGCCAGGAAAAACCGCCTGCGCTTCTTTTACAGGATCCGTCGACGCTACAGGCTCTGTAGTTTGGGTCGGCGGGAGCGCGAGCTTTTCTTTTATCGCAGATGTCCGGCTTTGTTTCGGTGTTGATGTCTCGATGTCCACAACATCGTTTCCAGCCTGGTCCATTTCTTCCTTGGCGTAGAGGCCATGTAATTCACCAGGAAATGCTTTCCGCAAGGCGAGCGCTTCTGCGCATTTTCCCAACATGAGTTCGGGCATTTTATTCCACATAAACCCGGCCTTTCCACCAACGGCATACTGCTCCCACCTGGCCGTCGCCGTGAATGGACATCGAAGGCCTTGGACGATTTTGTAGACGCTTGCCGTTGCAGATTTAATCTGCTTTCCATCGTACACAAAAACAGGATCATCGTTACCAGCGTACGCTCCAGATGATTCGGCGCGCATTCTGAAAAAATCAATGCTCGTGATCGGCGTATAACTCCGCTGTCCTTGGGTATCAGTCCTAACCGAAAAGTGTAGGAGCTTGTCCAGCGGATGAATCCCGCGCCGCAAGTTATCGTTAAGAAAGAGTTTCAGTTCCGTTTCTGTAGCTCCTTTGGCCACGGAATTTTTTATAAGGTTCAATTCTTCAGGAGTGATATTGATTTTAACGATGCCATATTATTTTCCACTTTCCACCTTTCTTTTCTTTCTTGATGCGCATGACTCGGTAAGTCTTCTCCAACACTTGGTAAGCTTTCGTGGTTTGTTGAAAATACGTGAGCATGCCGCCAGTAAACGTTCCGCCGTCTGCTTCGCCAAGCCCTTCGATGATTTTCTTTTTGGCGGTTTCCTTGGCTTCGCTGGCCCCTTTAAAAATCTCATCAGCCTCTTGGTAGGCGGCAATGAGATCGTCAGGCACCTGCACCGTTAGATTCGGTGTGCGCTTGATGCGCTTCAAAACGTCCATGCTGATTTCGCCGTTTTCAACTGGCCGCTTTTCGCAAATGTGTTTTGTCCACCAATCGGAAGCACGATTCCAGAGCGTGTTTACAAGCTCCTGATCTTCGTGGATCACATAGCGCACAAAACCCTTGCCGCCGAGGAGAGCGTGAATGTAGTGCTCATCGCGCAGATTATAGGCATTGTGGCGGGCTAGACCGATGTACCACATGACCTGAATGAGATATTCCTGCGGGACTTCGTCCGTCCCCGGTTCGCCCCATTGGTCAGACAGCCTTCCAAAAAGCCCGGAAGTTTTAATGTCAGTGATGGACGCCGGCGACGCCTTCAAAGCCGACATATCAAGCTTGTCCACGTTCTCAAATAGCAGCATCGCGTCCAGGTTGGCCCGCATGAATTTGGATGGACCCTCCATGGATAAATCCTCGACATAGGCGATAGCCCCAACATCTCGCGCCGCGCGCTTTAAAAGCGGCTTTTCGAGATCGTCACCAAGGCTGGCCGCCTCGGATTGAAAGTCTTCATTTTCTAGTTTTCCTAGCTTTTCTAGCTGGACTTCTTTCGGGGTGCGCCATTTTGAGAGGCCGAGGATTGCAGCGACATCGCTGCCGCCAAGATAGAGCTTTCGCTGCTCGCGCTGTTCTTTGGTGATACCCATATGATTTCCTCCTTAAAATCAGCCTAACATAACCTGCATATGAAGTCAAGGAAAAAAGGCTGCCCGCATTTCATCATTCAGTCGGTTCATCTGGTGACATCTCCGATGTATGTTCGTATCCTTCTGGAACGGTTTCCTCGACTGTATCTTCCGGCTGCCCTTCTTCTCGTTTACGTTTTTTGTTCGGGCGTGCGGCAAAATCCATCTGCTTGCAGACGAGCTGCGTCCTCGTGTACCACAGCCCTTGATATTGCCATTTGTTTGTCTTTGTGTGGCCCTGGATCACAACGCCCTGGCCCTTCTTTAGCCACTCTGCGGCCAGCTCCCCCTTTTTTCCGTAGCAGATGACGTTGACAAACTCGACTTCGTGTTTTGGTTTTCCTTCCTTGTCCACGTAATTTCCAACGACGGTATGGAGCACGAACGTGCAGATGCAAACGCCGGACGGGGCATATTTGACAGTTGGATCCTTGATAAGCCTGCCCGAAGCAATCATAAAATTAAGACTCATGGTAAGGCTCACTCCATTCCGGCCATTTCTCCGGCCTGTTTGAATTGATGCACTTATAGATCATGCCTGCTTTGATGACTACGCCATTATTACAGTTCCCGCAATTGCAGTAATTCCGTGGATATTTAGGTTTTGGATAATCTCGATCGCCCATTTTTTAACCTCTCATAAAATAATCCCGATCTGAGAAGTCCTTCTCTTAGCGATCTTCACGTACTCAGGATTAAGTTCGATTCCAACCCATTTTCGTCCCAATCTCTCGGCCACGAGTCCAACGGTTCCTGAACCAAGAAATGGATCAATCACCTGGTCGCCTACTTTTGATCCCGCGAGGATGCATGGTTCAACAAGCGCCTCTGGCATGACCGCGAAGTGGGCTTCGGAATAAGGTTGTGCACTAATTGTCCAGACGCTCCGCTTATTTTTTCCGATGACAGACCAATTGACATTTTTATATGCCTCAGAAAGATTTTTGCTCGTTCTTGTACCAGATACATGTGATTCCTTTCCATGAATCTCCCCTGTTCTTCTTAAATCCGTATTTCTGTTTTTTTCATCAAGCAGCTCAGTTCCGATGCTTACTCCTTTTTCCTTTATCGCATCCGCATCGTAAAAATATCTCTCCGACTTGCTAAGTAAAAAGATGTACTCATGGGCTTTTGTAGGCCGATCCGTAACGCTCTCTGGCATCGCATTCGGCTTAAACCAGATAATATCCGATCTCAAGTACCAGCCATCGGCCCTCAGCGCGAAGGCAAGCATCCATGGAATCCCGACAAGATCCTTTGTCTTTAATCCAATGCATTTTTTATCTTTATGAACATAAGATATTTTATCATAGCGAAAACTCCGTCTCACATTGCCATGCAACGTGCTCTTTCCCGTGCCGTTCTGACCGGACGATCCGGAAACGTACTTGTCCCCGATATTGAGCCATAACGTACCATTGTCATGGAGCACGTTTCTTATAGCCCTGAAAACCCTTACCATGTTTTCCACGTACTGCTCCGGCGTATCTTCAAGCCCTAGCTGACCTGTGACGTCATAATCGCGAAGCCGCCAGTAAGGAGGGGAAGTCACGCAACACTGGAATTTCTCACCTTGATCGGAAAGAATTTTAAGGCCGCTAAAAACATCACAGTTTAAGATCATGTTTTTAATCTCCAATCTTAGAGATTATTGCAGAAAGTTCTGGTGTCTTTTTTTTAATCAGCTCTCTCAACGAACGCCTGGGCTCGTGAAAGCCCGGGGGCGTTTCGTGTTTTTGTTGTTTTTCTGCCTCTTCTCTGTCTCTTCTCTTCTCTTCTCTGTACTCGTTTTCGTGATCCATTTTGACGCTATCTTCGCAGTATTCCAAGAAGTTTTTTTCGAATAGAGGACCTAACTTGACCCTATGGTAGGTGTTTAGGAGCCTAGATAGGTACGAGATGTCTTCCGGAATTCGGTTTTTGCAGCGTGATGCCACCCCCCATATCATGATGATCTGGTATCGATGGGTCTCAGATAGGCTCATAAATTCCCTGTCCTGAAATAGATCAGTGTAGAGCTTTATCCATGGCGGGCGCTCTTTTTTGAAGTGTTGAAATTTCTCAAAATTCTTAACGCGAAAATATCGCATCAAGCCCTCCCTGCGCATAATATTTATTGACTTATTCTGGTTGTTTGAGGTAAGTAGAGACCTGTTCAGTCTCAGCTTGTCTCATGTTCTCCCATGAACAAGTTCCCCGGTTGTTGTCCCAACAGCACCGGGGTTTTTTTTGGTAGCTCCTATTTCTGTGAGCGTTCAATCGCTATAAGTTTTTTTCATGGCAGAGTCAAGTTTTTTGTTTTGGCCTGCGTACCCAGTTTTCTCCGAAGCGCTGCAATGCGAGATATGCCCTAGCACCTGGTCGTTCGGGTTTTAGTTTTTCATTCAGTAAGTCGTACTCAAGGTGTGACTGCCAGTAGTGTTTTCCATGCGTTCTTGTTACAATAAGCGGTTTATGTTCGGCCTTGATGACGAAAAAAGCTACCGGCTTCCAGCGCTTTTTGATGCGCTCCCGGCGTTCGTACATTTCCAAATTGATGAATCGCCTATCCAGCATGTGTCCTGGAAAGTCCATGTAGCCCTCAGATTTTCTGGTGCGTTCGGTGCGCTTTAACTTAAACGGCAATCCCAGCGGATCATAAACCTCAATCAAGCCAGCCTTCATCACCGTTTTCTTTAGCGGCCGCCTGGATATCTGCAAAATCCAGAGGGCGATCTTGAAAAACGTAACCCCCGCAGCATTCGCTTAGGTATTGTTTTCCAGTGCCTGGCATGGGTTCGTAGTAATCACCCTCGCAAGATTCGCCGCACGATCCGCAGTATGTGTGTATCATCGGAACACCCCCTTTTTGTACATCAAACAAATAACAAGCACGATCGTCAGAGCAAGAAGAATTCCAGGAAATGTTATGCCGGCATCGTTGCAATCCACCTTCTCAGGCGCCAAGTCCCAACGCTGGCCGCCGATGTAGCAGTCATCCATGTTGCACCTTCTTTCCCATGAGCTTTTCAATCCACTTCGCGCACTTTTCGGAACAGCAAAAAACAATCCGCCAGCTGAACAACCGCGGAAAGCCAACGAAGGCTTTTTTTCCGAGCATTATTTCTTTGCCGCATGCATCGCAAAAAGAACGTCTTGGCATTGTCGTTTCAAAAAACTTACACATTTTTTTCTCCAATTCTTGGAGGCGCTATCATGAAGCGCTTCCCCCGATATTTTACCAGCACAGCCTTTTGTGAAATCAGATAGGCAAGACAGCCGTCGGTGTCGATTGGATAATCCGTGGGGAGAGAGGCCTTAATCTCCCCAAGCGTAAGCGCCCGCGCGGCTGCGCGGAGCGCATTGAGCATCAAAATGAGGCCAAGTCGATCGGTGATAGGCTTATTTTTTAAACTCAAGCTTGTTTGCTTCAAGGCTACCCTTCGTTTCGTTGATTTTTTTAATAAGCACCGCCACCGCCGCGTTGAGCGATTCTAGATCGCTACGAAAAACTGCCAGCATCTGCTCCATGCGATGCCATTCCCGGCGCTGCTTTTCTTTGATCGATTCCAAATGGCTGTCAAGGTTTTTCATCGCGCACCTCATGCAGTTTTTCCTCTAGCGCCTCCAATCTGTTCTCTAGCACCTCAATGCGCTCCTCCAGGATTATTATTATGCTCTCAAAGCTGTTTGAGTAGTCGTTAAGAGCGTCTCTCATTTTTCCCATGTTACATTCCCCCTTTCAGGGCATGATTTAGTTTTTCGATTAGTACGCGGTAATTTATTTGGGCATTGCTATTTTTATATATCGTGGCGGTATCAGTTGCCTGAATTTCTTCAATTCTGGCCGAGTCCGCCCATGCCTCCAGGCGTTCCTTGACTTCCTGGATTAGTTGTTTTTTGTTTTTGGTCACAAAACCTCCTTGCTTTTTTTCCCAATTTCTTGGCCAAACGAACGATCGGGTTTTCCAGCGCCATCTGCTTGCGCTTTGCTCGCTGTAGCGCCGCCGTTTGCTTGGTGATGCCGACTTGAGATCCAGCGAGTTTTTTAGGTTTCATTTTTTCTCCTTTACATCGCCAAAAATAAGATCTGTTGCTTTTTGCGCTTGGCCCCCTGCGCGCACAACCATTTTCGGATCGCCTTTCAAGACGCCTAACCAATTTTTTATGTAGGCTCCACTGTTTTTGAGCGTGACCTGTTCAAGCCTAAGGCGCCCGCAAGACATAGCAGCGGACATTTCAGCAATTAGTTCCTCGAAGCTATACACAGGGTCGCCAAAATAGTGCTGCTCGGCTATTCCTTCCCTGGCCAGGCGCTTTTCGTGACCCGTCGAATGCCCGCATTCATGAAATAGCGTGCTGTAGTATTCTTCCGGCGTGTCAAACGCAGATAGTGCGGGCATGTTGACGCTATCCTCTGATGGTCGGTAAAACGCGCGAGCACCGCCCGTATGCAGCCCTACCTTTTCGCGGCCAAGGTAATCGTGAACAATCGTCTCAGCCGCGTCAATCGGCTTATGCGCCACGGGCTTTATCAAGGCGTCTACGATCTCTTGCTTGCGTGCCCTGTCAATATCCGCCTGGTCGATATTAAAGACCGTGTAGTACCGCATGATTGGGAACGTTTCAGGTTTACCGTCAGGGCGCGTCACCACCACGCCGTTTTTCTTGCGTTCAAGAGCCTTCCAAAAAACAACAGGAAAGCCTTTTTCACCTTTTCGGACTTGGCCGCCCATGTCATTTTTAATCTGATTATAAGTTGCGTAGATTGGCGTTTCAAAGGCCGCCAAAGAAAGCAGGACAGTATTTATGCCCCGATATTCTGTCCCGCGTATATTCAATGGCATGCCGCTTTTCCACGGCTTGCGCCATGGGATATTCCCAGTTTCGAGGGATGCGATGATCTGATCCGATATAATCTCATAGACAGTTTTTTTATCCATACGATTTTCTCCTCTCTTTCTCCCCCCGACTTGGGACGGGGGTTGTGCATTAAGCGGGGGATTTCCCCCGCCCCCTCTGCATTAATCGCGCACAATGCCGCAAGTGCAATCCTCAGCGCCGCATAACTCGTTTTTTAAGCGGCGGAGCGTCCGAACCGCGTAAGTATGATTGTCGCCGTGTCTCATTTCGTAAAGCCAGTTTAAGACCGTCAAAGCGCCGGAGCCGATCGCAAAAGCGACCCGCTCGTCCACCAGGATTCGGGCTTTGGTGTCATGAAAACTATTCTCCAGCGTGATGTAGGTTTTTTTGTTGGTCATTTTATCCACCTTTCTTTTGCCCCCCGACTTGGGACGGGGGTTGTGCATTAAGCGGGGGATTTCCCCCGCCCCCTCTGCTGCTAGAGAGAATATCCATTTGAGCGCATTTTGCGAACGCTTTCCAGTGCTGCCGCCGCTTTTTCAAACCCAAAAACCAAGGGAAAAGCCGCAATAACGAGACTGGCTTCACAGTCTTCCTCAAACCAGTTTTTCGGGCAATACGCGAGAGATCGCTTTCGCAATTCCTCAGGCATTTCCTTCAGTTTAGATACGCTCACGTGATATCCACCGTGGCTTGCGGTGCTCACAAAAACAAGCCCCTCTGCATAGACCGTTTCCTTCTGAATTTTTCCCCAAGGCGAGTATTTTTTGGTCATGATTTTTTATCCACCTTTCGTTCTACCCCGGGCTTGCAACCGGCGGCGGCGCATTAAGCCCCCAGTGGGGGGCCTGCTCTGCTAGAGTCCGCATTCAGTGCATCCGCTTGTGTCTTCTTCCACGGAAGATTCCGATGTATGGCGGCCGCATGCTCGGCAAAAATCGCTGTCATAATCCATGTCGGCTTCCTGTTCTGGATCATCATAATATTGTTTTTTGTTGGTCATATTGCCTCCTGTTTGCAATTAAACTTTTCGGCTAAGTCATCCACGTCTTCCAGCGTCGGGATATCGATCGGCAATTTGATATAATCCCGCGGAGATTCAGAGTCATCAGGATGTGAGGTTTCCATATCTGTAAAAATCCAGCGCACAAGTTGGCGCCTCGCTTCTATCTGTATATTTTTATCCATACGATTTATCCTCCTGCTAGCAGTATATGCTAAAGCTATACCAGCTGTCAAGGGGATTATGATTTATTTTATAAGATTATGAAATATCGATTGAAAGATGGTTGAGCAATGAGGCGCAAGGTGGCACGTGGCCCTCGGATCACGCCCAAAACCACGCAAGTATTGCAGCATCGGTGACAATTTAGGGCGCTAGCTCTCCTAAAATCCATGTGACAATTTTCGTCCTGGCCACGGCTTAAGGGGGGGATAAGGGGGGGGATGCTACATACTCTAATATATGTATATATAGTAAGGAGGGGAATTAGGAGGGGTTAGGATTTAGCACTCTAATTCTAATATAGTGAGTATATATCCTATCTATATTTTTAGATATAGGTTGAGATTATTATTCCCATATTCCTTCGCTTTTCCCAGTACTTACACCCTAATATCTCAAGTAAACTACATAAGCTAAGTGGTAGCAATCATTAGCTTTCTTGAAAATGAGAAAGTGAGTTAAGTATATGATATCATTCAGGGTGTGTTCTCAAATACTACACTTTACCTGTGGATAACTTATTCTCAATAATGATAATCATCTAAAAGTGTCTGTAAACCCTAAATAATCTGCCCTTTGGATGCATAAACGTGCTCTGTGCTCTGATAAATAGGGGATATCATGGCAATTCTCAAATGTGAGAGGGGGGACCCCCCAATGGGTAGGGACATTGAGGGTCAACGTTCCCCACCCTTCCGAATCAGATATCCCTAATGAAAAAAGGTATGTCTCTAAGGGGCGATATGGTAGGCGTTGAGTATGGAACAGGTGGTATTGGAGTATGAGCCGAACTACTGGCAGGATTTAATCAGGAAGAATCTGACGCAGAAGAACGTCTTGGTGTGTCATCGCGGGCTTGGGAAGACGACCATGGCGTTGCCGCTTTTGGTTGAGGACGTGTTGACGAGTGAGGTTCCTAGGGCGGAGGGGTTGTATATCGCGCCGTTAAGGGACCAGGCGAAGAAGCTTGCGTGGATGAAGCTTTTGATGCTGGTGGAGGGGATTCCAGGGGTCAACAAGAACGAGAACGATTTGCGGGTGGATTTGCCTCCGGATAAGACGATTTGGCTTCTGGGGGCTGATAATCCGGATAGTATCCGTGGGCATCACCCCGTAAGCGTGGCGTGCGATGAGGTGGGGCAGATGCGGCCTTCGATTTGGACGGAGGTCTTATTGCCTGCGTCATGGCGCCACAATGCCCGCATGACCTTCATCGGGACTCCCAAAGGCAGGAATCTCTTTCATACGCTTCACGAATCGGCCTTGGAGGAAACGAAGGCGGGCAATCCAGATTGGTTCGATATCGTCGTGAAGGCTTCGGAATCAGGCCTGGTTCCTGCCAAGGCCCTTCAAGAGGCCAAGAAGCATATGGGCGAAGACATGTACGCCCAGGAATACGAATGCTCTTTTCTGGCAGCCGTTGCTGGCGCCTATCTGTCCGATATTCTCAACACGCTCGATACAGGTGGATTCCTCGGCGATTTCCCTTACGATCCACTTTGTCCGGTTTATACGGGCTGGGATCTTGGCCTCGGCGAAAATCTCTGCGTGTGGTTCGTTCAGCACGTCGGTTCAAGATGGCGCCTTATCGACTTCCACATGAACCCGCCAAGGGAAGGGGCTGAGTATGCAGCGAGGGTCGTCATGAACAAGCCTTACGCTTACAAGTACCACTATCTGCCTTGGGACGCGGCGCGAGGCGAACAAGGATCCGGCAAAACCCAAAAGGAACTGCTCGAAACCATCCTTGGCCCGAAGATCGAAGTCGTCACCCGCATGGCCGTTGATGACGCCATCAATGCCGCGAGGCTACTCCTGCATAAGGCGGCCTTCAACCGGCCCACCTGCTCTGAAGCCTTCGAGACTTTGAAGCACTATCAACGCGAATGGGTGGAAAAAAACGGCGTGTTCCGCGCTGCCCCCTTGGATAATTTCGCACGCGATACGGCGGATGCCTTCCGCACGCTCGCCGTCGGCCTTCAGGAAACCAGCCACAAGAAGCGTCAAGTGCAGGCCACGGGAACCTTCGACGAGTTCGGAGATTTGAATCCACTTGCAAGTTCGTACGAAAGCGACTACGATGAATTAAATTCCGGAGGTTGAAGATGGCTAAAAGCATGGCGGTAGGCGGCGGTGGAAGATTCGCGAAGCTTAAAGCGGCAATCGCAAAACGAGGCGGCGTTAAAAATCCAGGCGCCGTGGCGGCGGCGATAGGCCGAAAGAAATACGGCAATGAAAAATTCCAGGCCATGGCGCAAGCCGGAAAAAAAAGAAAAAAACAAAGCTATCTAGGGGGTGCTTAATATGCCGCGAGTGAGCCCAACGCAAGATCCAACCACAGCTACGATAGCCCCAGTCGTAGGAAGCCAAAGCGTCGGCTCCAATTACATGAGCTATAAGAGCGCTATGGATTTATTTAATAAAATCGGCATTGCCCCAGGTGGTAGGCATCCGTTAGCTGCCATTGAACAAACCAGCGCGGCCGCCGGACGTAGTTATAATCTTTCCGATTTAAATCAAAACGCGCTTGAATATCTTGGCGCTCCGAAAGGGGCGACGTCTTTTTCCGTGAAGCGTTTAGGCGATATGTTCAAACTAAACTTTTTCGTGCCTGGTCAAAAAGCTCAATCCGGAACATTCGGTTTCAATGAAGCTGCCGCAAAGCGCAGGCAATCCATTTTAGGGTCGCTTGATTTGAGTCAACCTTCCGAAGGAAGGCAAAGCATCCTCGGAAGCTAGATGCCGAACGACAGCGCCAAACAACTCATCAACGATTTCGCTGGCCTCAGAGAAGCAAGAAGCAATTGGGATTCGACTTGGCAGCGCATTTCCGATTACGTCTTCCCGTTCCGAGATTTTACGACGGAACGATCCTCCGGCCTCGAACGAACGCAGCATATCTTCGATACGACAGGCCCACAGGCCCTTGATGAGCTTTCTTCCGGCATCTTCGGCCTTACCATCAATCCAGGCATCCGGTGGTTCAATCTTGTCCTTGTCGATCAAGACGCCAACGCCAACGACCAAAATCGCATCTGGCTCGATGATTGCGTTGACAGAATGCTTGCCGTCATCAATTCGCCTGAAACCAATTTCTACGTCCAGGGCCATGAAACGATCCTTGAGCTTCTGGGTTACGGCACGTCATGCATGTTTACGCGCGATAACGTACGAAGCTTCGTGGCGTCATCGCGTTCCTTGAACGAGTGCTACATCAAGGAAAACAACAACGGCATCGTGGATACCGTGTTTCGTTCTTTCAAGCTGACGGCGAGGCAATGTCTTCAAGAGTTTGGTGATACGGCTTCCGATGAAATGCAGCGCATGGCCAAGGACAAACCTGAGCATAAATTCCCGATGCTTCACGCCGTGTTTCCTCGTACGGATAGAAACATCGAACTTATGAACAACAAGAACATGCCGTGGGCCTCAGTCTATATCGACGTTGAGCGTATGGTGACGCTCCGTGAGGGCGGCTTCAAAGAATTTCCCTACATGGTTCCGCGTTGGATGAAAGCCTCGAAAGAAGAGTACGGTAGAAGTCCTGCGATGAAAATGCTTCCATCCATCCGCACGGTGAACGCCATGCAGCGCGTCATCCTTCGCGGTGCTCAGCTTGCCATCGCGCCTCCTCTTGTCATGGACGACGATTCCGCAATGTCGAAAGTTCGATTCACGCCGTTTGCCATCAATCACGTTAGGAAAGGCTCAAGACTCGAACCGCTCAATGTAGGAGCAAGGCCGGACATCGGGTACAAGCTTATCGAAATGGAACGCGAACAGATCCGGCGCGGATTCCATTTGCATCTGTTTCAGATTCCGGAATCGGATCGCATGACCGCGATGGAAGTGGCCAAGCGCACGCAGACGCAGATGCAAGAACTTTCCGACAAGGCAAACCGCTTCCACAAAGAGTTCGCCAGGGCATTCGTGATCCGCCTTTTCAACGTCATGTTCAGGAACAACGGATTTTTAAAGCCGCCGGCAAGTATTTCTGGCCAGGCTTTCGAGATTGATTTCATATCGCCTCTTGCCGTTTCTCAGAAAGCCTCTGACGTAACGGCGTTCCAGCAATGGCTTGCCATGATTGCGCCTTTGGCGCAAAGCGGAATGCCGGTGCTTGACAACCTGGATTCCGATGTGGCATCACGTTCGTTAGCTAGAATTTTATCCGTTCCGCAAAAGTTCTTAGCGGATCGTGGCGTCGTGGAAAGAATCAGGGCGCAGAGGCAGGATTTACAGATGAAACAGATGCAGGCGCAACAGGCGGTTACGGAAACAACGGCAGCGAAAAACGCCGCGCAAGCCCAACAAATAGCTGGCATGAATGTCTAATCCTATTTTCATGACAAAGCGCAGGAAGCGCGTCACCGATCTCTATCGTGACGTGTTTTCTACTGAGAATGGCAGGGCCGTACTTGAGGATCTCATGAAACGATCCAATGTTCTTGAAGGTACGTTTGATTCAGGAATGGATGCTCTTGAACTTGCAAGGAGAGAGGGAAAACGCGAGGCCGTTCTTTTTATCATAACCCAGATCGGGTTATCGCTTTCCGATGTTGTTACGATTTCACATCGAATCATAGAAAACCAAGTCAATCCAGAAGGAGAAGAAGCATATGGCAGATGAAAAGAATCAGCAGCAGCAGCAGAATGAAACGAATGAAACGCAACAGACTGAGAACCAACAATCCACAGGAGGCCACGAGCTTATCGGAATGTTACCGGATGAATTGAAATCCGAGCCGATGTTCGCAACGGTTAAAACCGTTGAGGATCTCGCGAAAAACTATATGAATGCGCAAAAGGTGATTGGGGGCGGAAGGATTTCCGTTCCGCTTCCGACAGATCCCGATGAAGCCTGGAATCCGGTGTGGAATAAACTTGGTCGTCCGGAAAAATCGGATGGTTACAAAGCACCGGAAGTGGATTCTAATTCGCTGTTCAAGCCGGATGACGCCTTTAAGAAATCATTTTTCGATGCAGCTCATAAGCATGGTCTTACGCAAAAACAAGCGGCAAACCTATACCAGCATGAGATCCAGCAACAACATAACAAACTTGCTTCCGAATTGACCGAGTACGAAAAAACCAAGGAAACCGTCGTTGCCGATCTGCGTCGTGAATGGGGGGATTCATTTTTGCAGCGCGACGCCTTAGCGAAAAACGCCGTCCGCGTTGTCGGAGAGATTGCGTTTCCTGGTTCTAACGAAAACCAACTGATCAAGCTTCTTGATGAATCTGGCCTTGGAAATCATCCCATCATGATTAAAGCATTCGCCAAACTTGGAGAATTTTTAGCCGAAGATGATGTGACTGGCCAGGGGGCCGCGCCGCTTCGCTTGTCCCCGAAGGAAGCGCAGGATGAAATTGCGAAATTCAAATCCAACAAGGAAGTCATTGATGCGCTTCGCAATCCCTATCATCCGCGTCACAAGGAAGTCACCGAAACCGAACGCAAGCTCTATCAGACTGCTTATCCTGAACCTCAACGCCAAGAAGAAGGATATTGATGGACGCCGAACAAAAGAGAATCGAAGCGCTTAAAATCGCCGTAAATACGTTCAACGGGAAAGCGTTTCCGCCTGGAACAGATGAAGTCATTGACAGGGCTGATGCTTTTGTAGTATTCATCGAGAAAGGTTCTGAAGGAAAAGCCGCGATTCAAAATGTGGCTCCTGAAGAATCAAGATTTATTAAGCGGGACAACCGGAAACGGTCCCGCTGACGAAGGGAAAAGACCTTCGGCTAGACGCACCGCATGCGTTTAGGATCGCCCGAACCGCAAGGTTCGATAAGCGTCCGCTGAGAAACAAAACGTTTTTCAAAGGAGGACGCCACTATGAGCGATCAGATACCAGTAAGTTTTAGCCAGCAATACGCGGATAACGTCACTCTGCTTGCCCAGCAGGAGGAAGCGCGGTTGCTGATGTGCGTGAACATGAAAAAGATCACGGGCAAACGCGGCTCATTCGACCAGGTCGGTAGCGTTGACATGGTTCAACGCACGTCCAGGAGAGCCGATACGCAGTATGTAGACACGCCGCATTCACGTCGTTGGGCCAATCTCATTCCTTTCGAGGTTGCGGATACCATCGACGAGGAAGATGAGGTACAAACTGCGGTCAGCCTGCAATCAAGCTACGTCAAGGCGCATGGCGCCGCAGCAGGTCGCAGAATCGACCAGAGCATTATCAATGCGGCCTACGCGGATGCTGATGACGGCCAGGAAGGTGCAAGCCAGGTTTCTTTCGATGCCAACAACCTTGTCGCAGTCGATTTCGGTGCGGCGGCTCCCGTTGGATTCAGCCTGGCGAAATGGATTCGGATGAAGAAAATCCTTGATTCCGGAGAAGTGCCGGACAGGGATCGTTATCTTGTCATCGGATCCTCGCAGTTGAACGATGACCTTCTGAATGACAGCACGCTGACAAGCTCTGACTATAATGCGGTCAAGGCCCTGGTCAAAGGCGAAGTGGATTCATTCCTTGGTTTCAAGGTCATCCGCTTAGAGCTTTTGCCGACAGACGGCAGCGGTTATAGGAAGGCTCTTGCGTTCCAAAAGGACGGCATCGGATTATTGATGGGAATCGCCCCGAAGGGTTCCGTCGATAAGCTCCCGACGAAATCCAATACGACGCAATTGCTTTACAAGGTCATGCTCGGTGCAGTGAGAATCGAGGAAGCCCGTGTGGTTTCCGCTCTCTGCCTCGAAGCATAACGAAAGGAGGAAATAACGATGGCAACGAATAAATCAGATCAGTACACGGACGAAGTGGCATCGCCTCCTGTTATGCACGGGCACAACGAGGTAGGCGCTCCGGTAAGGAAGTATTTTAAGTACACGGTTCCTGTCGGAGACGAAGCAGCGAATAACCTGATCCAGCTTGTCAGCATTCCCGACGGCTCACGTATCTTGGGCGGCTTGTTGGTGAATGAAGCCATGAGCACTGGTGGCGGCGACGCCTCCGTGCAGGTTGGCGACGGGACGACCGTAGATAAGTATCTCGGCACGACTTCCGTTGACGCCGCAGGATCAAGAGCATTCGCAAACACCGCAGCGCTCTTTTTCGGGCAAGAGCTTTCAGCCGCGATTGTTTTGACGGCGAAAGTTCTTACTGAAGACTGGCTTGCCGGCGCAGTGCTC
>Ga0209641_10002026_pt1 | contig 17637 bp, 24 predicted proteins | sample RifCSP16_1_FD_184022 | JGI IMG/M metagenome (GOLD analysis project Ga0209641, IMG submission 184022) | Soil microbial communities from Rifle, Colorado - Rifle CSP2_sed 16_1 (SPAdes) (version 2) | ecosystem: Environmental > Terrestrial > Deep subsurface > Rock core/Sediment | place: Rifle...
TATAGACTACAAAAAGACAGCAGAGTATTGGTTTAATCTTGGTTATTATTATGCAGAGGCTGGATTATATGATAAGGCAATTGCATTAGACCCGAATAATGCCGCAGCCTACACTGGTCGTGGGCTTGCTTACTATCAACCTGGTAATATGGGCAAAGCTATATCTGATTTCCAAAAGGCATGTGATATGGGGGATGAGATTGGGTGCAAGGCATTGAAGATGGCTTTAGAAAGTAGATAGATTATTAGAAAACATTTGATATTAGGAGGTATCTTGTCGGATAAAGAACTTGGGAAAAAGATGGTAGAAAGAACTGAATTAGAGTATTTTCTTGATGCTTATAAATATGCAACTGGACAACGACTTGAATTGGTCTATAGTCATGAAAAACCGGATTTTATCTGTAATCAACCACATGGTATGTTGGTGGGAGTAGAATTAACTCAGGTGATGAGAGACCCACGAGATGCACTGTGGGATACAATTATTAAAAAAAAGGAAGAGATGAACCCATATGATGCTGTGGAAATACTATATTCTTTACTTGAGAAGAAGGATATTAGCCGTGCAAAAAACTATGGGAAATGGGCAGACAATTGTATGCTTGTATTTCAGATAAAAGAATGTCCGATTAGTGCGATAATGCCTTATATAGTTAAAGACGATTATGATTCTCATGGATTTTCAGAATTATGGATAGCGGACTATTCAACACTTGATACTTATAGAGCAATAGAACTTTTTGGACTCTCGCCACAAATGTGGGGTTATCATAAAAATCCATCTTGCAGTGGAAAGCCCTATGGGTGAACATTTTTTGAAATAATTTAGACTCGTAGCTTAGCTTTTAGAAAACTGCCCACAACGGTAGATAACATGCTAAAGTATCTTGTAAAAAGATAATGCAGGATTGCTTGAAAAAGGCAGTGTGATAAAATAAATCAGGAGGTGATAAAAAATGAAAAGTTTGCACGAACAATATATAGTAGATGAATCTGGCAATAAAACTGCTGTTGTTCTTCCTGTTGAAGAATATGAGGAACTTATAGAAGACTTGCATGACCTTGCAGTTATTGCAGAGCGAAAAGATGAACCAGTCATAAGTTTTGACGAATTAAAGAAAAGGTTAAAGTCCGATGGCATCCTTTAAGATTGAATGGAAGGGGTCGTCTGAACGAGATATTCCTCCTGTCTGCGTGCATCGCATAGGCAGGAAGAGCATGTGATATGGGGGATGAGATTGGGTGCAAGGCATTGCAGATGGTTTTAAAGAATAGGTAGTCGTATGAAGTTCGTAGAAACACAGCTTTAGCCATGTTAAACAATATTATTTTTTTAAAAGACAATAAAGAGTTTTTAACTGGAAAGTTTTCTATAAAATAGAGGTTCTGAAAGGAGAGGTTTAAATATATTGAAAAAATTAAAACTTTGCTGATAAATGAGGTGAAACCTTTGGAGCTAATATTTGATGAGGAGAGTGAACTATTGGCGAGGGAATATATTGCAAAAGGAATTATTCCAGAAAAATATGAAGATGATGCTTTTCATATTGCTGTGGCTACAGTAAATGATATGGATGCTATAATAAGCTGGAACTTTAGTCATATTGTAAAGTTAAAAACTAAAAGAGAAGTGGTAGGTATAAATATTCTGATGGGTTATAAAGAGATAGACATATATTCGCCAATGGAGGTGGTAGAAAATGAGAGAACCTAAAAGTATGCAGGAAATTCATGAAATTATGGAACGGTTGCATGATAAAAGGAAAAAAATGAGCAGAAAGGAAATTGTAGAGGATATTCATAGAGGGGCTGATGAGCTTGTAAATCGGTATGGGTTAAAAATTGAAAAAGCCCTTTTAAAAGTATCTGTCGGAGAGTAATCGGATAAAATCCGATTTTCAAAAGGCTTGTGATATGGGGAATGAAGATGTGTGCAAGACATTGCAGATGGCTTTAGAAAATAGGTAGGTAGGCAGGCAAGGTAATGAATACTTCTGAAAGACAGGGGGTAAATGCCTTTGACGAACAGGTGGGGGTGTTTCTTTGAAAAAGTAGTGTGATATAATTTAAACAATATATAACACTAAATTAAAATGGAGGTAAAAGATGTCTACAACAACTGAAGACAAAAAAATAAGTGATATGAGTGTCTATGAATTTAAAACACTCATCAGGGACACCATTTATGAAATTATTGACCCTGATTATGGATTAGAATTAAGAACAGAAGTAGAGGAAGGGTTAAAAAAATCCTTAAAACAGAAAGCAAATGGCGAGGGTATGTCTCTTGAAGAAGCAAAAAATAAACTGGGACTTTAATAATGTATAAGGTGATAATCCTCCCTACTGCCTTTGAAGACCTCTCCAGAATTGATAAACCTATAGCCAAAAGAATTACAGACAAGATTACATGGCTGTCAGAAAATCTTGATAACATAACGCCTTTGCCTCTTAAAGGTAACCTTTCAGGATTCTATAAACTGAAGATAGGCGACTGGAGGGCTCTTTATGAGATAGATTATGATGAAAGAGTTATAACTGTTCATAAAGTCGGGCACAGAAAAGAAATTTATAAGTAATCGTTGATATATTTTTATAGTAAGGGGAAGGATATAAAAGGCAATAAAAAAAGAGGCATTACCGCGGGACGAAACCCTTTGGATAGCCTCTCATCGTGATTCTGAAATTAGCATATCAAAATTTAATATCTTGTCAATTAGATTTTGTTATCATGTGTTAGCAAAAGGCTTGTGATATGGGGAATGAGAATGGGTGCAAGAATTTGCAGATATTTTTAAAGAATAGGCAGCCCAAAGAGTGATTAGTGTTGAGTGTTTCTACTTGAGCTTAGGGGTAAGTTGCCTTTGCTGAAAGCGGTAGGAGGGTTGCTTGGAAAGGGCAGGATTTTCCTTATGCTCACACTTCTTTTAGCCTTGAACGTTATTTACAACTAATCACTGTCTTCTGTATCTTTATCAATTCTTTTATTCCCTTCACTGCCAATTTTATCAGTGAATCCGTATCTTCCTTTGAAAAAGGATGCCTTTCTGCCGTCCCCTGAATTTCAATAAACTTTCCACTCCCTGTCATTACTATATTCATGTCCACATCAGCCTTTGAGTCCTCTTCATAATTAAGGTCAAGCATTATCTTTTCATTAACTATACCTACGCTTGTAGCTGCCACAAAATCCTTCAAGGGTATATCCTCTATCATTTTTTCCCTTTTCATAAACCTAAAGGCATCATAAAGGGCTACACATGCACCCGTGATAGATGCGGTTCGGGTGCCTCCATCTGCCTGAATTACATCACAGTCAATCCATACAGTTCTCTCACCGAGGGATTTTAAATCAACAACCGTCCTCAATGCCCTTCCAATAAGCCTCTGTATTTCATGCGTCCTTCCTCCAATCTTTCCTCGTGAAGACTCTCTTGTAATTCTTGACCTGGCAGATCTTGGAATCATTGAGTATTCAGCAGTAACCCATCCCCTGCCCTTGCCCTTTAAAAATGTCGGAACTGTCTCTTCAACAGTAGCAGTGCATATTACCCTCGTGTCACCAACCTCAATCAGAGATGACCCCTCGGCATGTTTTATAAAATTTCTCACAATCTTAACTTTCCTAATTTCATTTGTCTTCCTTCCATCTGCCCTCATGTTACCTCCATCAACTTACTACTGACAACCAACAACTCGCAACAAATTGGGTTGTTAATTGTAAGTTGTTAGTTACAAGTTTAAGTTATAGGTTTATTCCTTTTCATCATACTCCTTTATTGCATTCAATATAGCTTTGCAAATCTTATCTATATATCCCCTGTCATTTAATTTTTTTTCAACTTCAGGGTCGGTTATATTGCCAATCTCAATCAGAACACCTGGCTTATTTATATCGCTTAAGATTGATTCAGAAAGTGTTTCCACTATAATCTCATGATTGGGAATAATCTTAATCAGATTCCTCTCTATCAGTTCTGCCATTCTCTCTCCTTTATTGGCATATTCAGATAGTGCCATATCTCTCAGAAGTTTCTCTGCCTCCAAATCTTCACTTTCGTTATTTTCAGTCAATTCCTCTCTTATAGTCTCACTATTCAGATAATATATTCCAAGACCGTTTAACATTTCACTATATTCCGGGCCTGTGTGGATGCTGATAAAAAAACTGCTATCACCCTCCATTGATGGGAACATCCTCTTTTCCAGCGGCACATCGTAATCTCCTTCTCTTGTCATAACAATATTCATTTTAAGTTCTTCTGATGCAAGTTTTTTAAAATGTAGTGAAACCTGCAGCGTTACATCCTTCTCCAACAATCCCATTTTCCCCACTCTACCTTTATCAGCACCTCCATGTGCCGGGTCTATTATAATGTTCCTCAAATTTTCATGGTTTGAACTTATTTCAGAGGCATCCAGCAGGGAGACATTGAGAAAAGCTAATGACAGTAAAAGACAAAATATTTTTTTCACTGTTTCTTAAACAAGCCTTACTCCCAGAACATTTTCCATATGTTTCAATGCAAACATGTGGTTATCTTCGTTAAAGGATGCTACACAATCCACAGGAATTTCAACATTGTAATCTCTGTTTCTCAAATCTGCTGCTGTATGCATTACACATATATCTGTACATACCCCAACTACAGTTACCTTGTCAGGATTAAGCTTTTTCAGAACATCTTCTAAGGCAGTATTATAAAATCCGCTGTACCTCGTCTTGTGCATAACCTTCCCTTTAAAGGGTTTAAGCTCATCTATAATCTCCGATTCCACGGTTCCTTTTACGCAATGCTTGGGGAACATCCTGAATTCTTTATCATCCTCCTCATGACTATCACAGACATATATTATCTCCGCTTCCTTTTTCTCCTTAAGGAGTGATACTACATTTGATATTATTACCCTTGCATCACCACCACAATATAAGGGATATTCCTTTTCAAGAAACCCCTTTAACATATCAACAATTATTATTACCTCCTTACCCACAGTAAACACCCCCCTCAAAATAAGTCAAAAGTTAAAACTCAAAATTATAGCTAAAGTCGTTCAGAAAAAAAGTTTTTACAGCATTAGCTATAGAAAGGAATTTTAATCTTTATTTTTTAAGATATTCTAAGCTCCTGAGCACTCCCTCTTTTGTGTGTGCCTCAAGAGTAATTACAGGTTGTTTGGTAAGGGTTTTTAAAAAACCGAAGAGGTTATCAAAATTAAAATTCCCTTCACCCAACCCAAGGTGTTCATCTGTTCTGCCATGATTATCATGTAAGTGAACCTCAGCAATGTATGGACCAAGACACTTCAGCCAATCCATCAGAGAAATATTAGAAAATACATTGAAGTGTCCTGTATCAAAGCAATATCTAAATCTGGTGGAATCCATTTCTCCGATTAACCTCTCTATCGTGTCAGGTCTGCTTTCAAAAACATTTTCAATGGCAAGATTAACATGGGGAAATTCAGCCAAAACCTCCCCCCATGTATTTAGACTATTCTTAAGCCATTTATCCTCCTGCTCATTGAATCTATAATCATCATAGCCCGGATGAACTACTATCAATTCTGGATTAAAGGGAAGTGATTCCTTTATACTCTGTTTTATCCTGCCTACAGTTATCTGTCTTATTTTTTCATCCACACCACCCGGACTTAAATCCATAAAAGGTGCATGCCATGTGAGGTGCATGCCGTTGCCTAATGCCTTTTCAACATGCCTTAACTCGGTGAGTGGGGGGTTATCCAGAATACTTGCAGGGATAAAGAGTTCAATATTACAATCTCTTTCCAAAAGTAAAGGTAAATGGGCATCAAGGTATCTATATTGGATGTGAACATGAACTCCTCCCATAAATATAATATAGCTGATAAAATACTAATTAACAATATAAATCAAAAGAGGTATGGGTTATTGACCTTTTCCTTTTATTATCTTTCCTATAACTACCTTTTTTCCTGCACCTGTTACTTGAGGTAAATTGGAAGGAATTCCTATTACAGTGGCATATCCTAAAATTGCAAAGGCTATTGCTTCAATTGCCTCAGGTGGAAAACCATATCTGTCCGAGGTATTCACTTTTATTGGCTTCATATAGTTTTTTATCATCTTAATAATGGCAGGATTTTCTGCACCGCCACCGCAGATGATAATCTCTGAAAGGTGGTGTTTATTCAAAATAAATCTATGATAACTTTCTGCAATGGATTTTGCTGTAAATCCTGTGACAGTAGCTACAATATCCTCATCAGACAACCTGTATATTTTTGTAATTCTGAAAATATTTAATGCCTCATTATAACCAAATTCCTCTCTACCTGTGGACTTTGGTGGGTTCTTCTTTATAAATGGGTGTGCCATAAGTTTCTCTAAAAGCCTCTCACAAATTTTACCTTTTAATGCAATTTTCCCATCATTATCATAACTCATTTTTCCTTTTGTAATTATATTTACAATGGAATCTATGAGCATATTTCCGGGTCCTGTATCAAATGCAACTAAATTATCCAAACCTCCGCCTGCTGGAATGAATGTAAGATTACTTATACCCCCAATATTATTTACTGCCTTTCCAGTGTCTCCACCCTTAAAAAGCAGGTAATGGGCAAAGGGGGTAAGCGGTGCACCAAGTCCACCTGCTGCCATATCTCTTGCCCTGAAATCTGCAACAGTCATTACCCCTGTTCTCTCCGCAATGATAGAAGGTTCGCCTATCTGTAAGGTTGATGGGATTCCTGTTATATCTCCGCTGATCTTTCTGCTTTCCGGTATATGATATATTGTCTGTCCATGAGAACCTATAACATCAATATCCTCCATTTTATAACCTGTCTTTTTTATAACCCCTATTGCTGCCCCTGCAAAGAGTTCACCTATTAAAAAATTTAGATGGCATATAAGGTCTACCCTCCCATACTCGGGTGTTGATGCCTTATGGATTAATTTCTGCAAGCCCTCTGGAAAAGGGAATTTCTTAAAGGATAATAAATTAACTTTACATCCAAGCCCTTTACCCTTAATCTCTACAAGAGCAGCATCAACCCCATCTGCCGATGTCCCTGACATCAAACCAATCGCCTTCATTATTTTCTGTATTGCAACAAATCTTTTTTACTAATTCAGAAAATCTGTTTGCTGCAATAGCCTCTCTTATATTTTTTATCAGATTCATATAGTAGTGTATATTATGTATGGTATTCAATCTATAGGACAGAATTTCATTGGACACAAACAGATGCCTTAAGTATCCCCTTGAGAAATTCCTGCATGTGTAACAGTCGCAAAGAGGGTCCAAAGGGTTGTCATCACTTACATACTTTGAATTTTTTATAACCACCTTTCCATCACTTGTGAATAGACAGCCATTTCTGGCATTTCGTGTGGGTATCACACAATCAAACATATCTATCCCAATTGATATACACCTCACAATATCATCAGGAGTCCCAACGCCCATAAGATATCTCGGCTTATCAAAGGGCAATAATGGAGAAGTATACTCTGCCACTTCATACATGAGACATTTTTTCTCACCGACACTCAATCCTCCGATTGCATAACCATCAAAACCTATACCAACAATATCTTCAATACTCCTCCTTCTTAAATCTTCATAAACTCCTCCCTGCACTATCCCGAAAAGCAGTTGTCCTTTTTTATTATGCCTTTCCTTACATCTCCTCGCCCATCTGGCGGTCAATTCCGTAGATTTAAGAGTGTATTCATAAGTAGACGGATAAGGAACAGGCTCATCAAATGTCATGATTATATCGGCACCCAGGGACTCCTGAATCTCTATAGAATATTCAGGTGTCATAAAATGCCTTGACCCGTCTATGTAGGATTTAAATTCAACACCTTCTTCTCTTATCTTTCTCAAATCGCTGTGGCTGAAAACCTGAAAGCCCCCGCTATCTGTAAGAATAGGTTTGTCCCAGCCGATAAACCTTTGTAAACCTCCAAGTCTTTTTATGATATCATGTCCCGGCCGAAGGTAAAGATGATAGGTATTTCCAAGAATAATCTCAACATTATTATCTTTTAAATCATGCGGTGAAAGTGCCTTTACAGATGCCTGAGTTCCAACAGGCATAAATACAGGCGTTGCGACCTCTCCATGCCCTGTTTTAAGTATCCCAAGACGAGCATTCGTATTTTTATCTTTATGCAATACCTTGAAAGAATTCATGATGAATTTAAATATATCTTTGTTCTTCACAAGCTTTATGTTAAAAATATTAACAGACTTTTGTTATCTTGAGAAGATTATTTATAATTTTGAGGGGAATGTTGTATGTCAATAAACCATAAAAGGATAGAAGGAAAATTCAGGGTTGCAATCTATACCACATTAACAATATTTATTGCCGAATTGTTAGGTGGTATATGGGCAAACAGTTTGGCTCTCTTAAGCGATGCCGCACATGTATTCATGGATATATTTTCCCTTGTGCTGAGTCTTATAGCCATCAGGGTATCTACCCTCCCCTCTACAGATACAAAAACCTATGGGTATCACAGGATGGAGGTTTTTGCGGCTCTTATCAATGGTTTTACACTCTTTTTAATCTCTCTGTGGATATTTTATAAGGCATGGGGTAGGTTTATTGCCCCGGAACATATTAACAGCCTTGGCATGTTATTAATTGCCATTATTGGTCTTATTGCTAATCTTGCAATTGCAATTTACCTGAAAAAGGCAAATAGCAAAGACATAAATTTAAGGAGTGCATTTCTACATATCATGGGAGATGCCTTAGCCTCTGTGGGAGTGATAATAGGTGGAATAATTATCTTCTTTACGGGATGGTATATGATTGACTCAATAGTAAGTATATTTATAGGTGGTATAATTATCTACGGTTCATCAAAAATAGTATCGGAATCAATTCATATTCTCCTTGAGGGTGTTCCAAAAGATATATCCATAGATGAGGTGGTTTCAGAAATAAAGGGGATTAATGGTGTGGAGGATGTTCATGAACTTCATATCTGGTGTATATGTTCCAATGTCTATGCACTAAGTTCCCATGTGTTAATAAATAACCAGTTAATCAGCGAAGGAAACCGCATATTATCACTAATAAATGAGATACTAAAAGAAAAATTCAATATCTCCCACACTACAATACAGTTTGAATGTAAAGAGTGTAAAGACAGGGCAGTGTTACATAATCTGATACATTAAGAAATACGGGGCGATAATCTGCCCCGTATTTTAGCTACCCTTTCACATGATAAATTATAGCCATGCGAAATTTAAGGACTTATTTGGCTATTGATTCATAGACCTTTCCAACCATCTTTGCAGAAGGCTTTAGTGTTTTTTTGCCCTCCGTCCAGTTTGCAGGACATACCTCATCAGGATGGGCGGCAAGATAGGTATTTGCCTTAACCTTTCTTAAAAGCTCAGAGGCATTCCTTCCTACATTGTAGAAATTTACCTCTGATGCTGCAAGCTTCCCCTCAGGACTTATAATAAAAGCTCCCCTGAGTGCAAGTCCTGTTGATTCATCATAAACACCGAACATCTTTGACACCACACCGGTAGGGTCAGCACCCATTGGATATTTTACATTCTGGAGGAGCTTCTCTGATTGCTGCCAGGCAAGGTGGGAAAACTTCGTATCCGTGCTTACGGAAACAACCTCGCATCCCGCTGCCTTGAGTTCATTATACTTTTCAGCAAGGTCATTGAGCTCCGTTGGACATACAAAAGTAAAATCAGCAGGATAGAAAAAGAGTATCAGCCACTGCCTTTTTGCCTTCACCCCCTCAAGACTTATTTTTCCGAAATCCCCCTTTACAGGGTCATAAATATCCATCTCAAAATTCTGCAAAACTTCTCCAACTCTTACACTCATAACTTATACCTCCTTTCTTTTTTCCGGCATCTCATACAGATACCATAAAAATCTATATGGTTCCCCAAAGGCTTAAACTCGCTTACCACATCGTAAGGAAGCTGTAAGACTTTTGAATAGTCTTTGAATATATCCCCTATCTTTTTACACTTTATGCAGATTATATGATGATGGGGCTTTGAATTGGGGTCGTAGTGTGTCTTCTGGGGATTAATTGTAATTTCCAGAATCTCCCCCTTGTTTCTCAAAGCCTGGAGGGTATTATAAACCGTCGCAAAAGATAGCGTGGGATATGCATCCTTTACCTCGCTGTAAATATCCATAGCAGAGGGATGACTTGTATTCCCCTCCAAGAATTTCAGTATTGCAAGTCTTTGGGGTGTAAGCTTAAAACCCTCTTTTCTGTATTTTGCTATCAACTTTTCCATATAGATTAGAATAATTCTAATTTAATAATCAATATAAATAAGTTCTTTTTGTTTGTCAAGAACTTTTTTAAAATTTTTTGCATTTATGGTTGTTCATTTCAAATACCACTGTTCTTTTTTTTAAATTGTTTTACCATAATCCTTTTGATATCCTTTTCTTGCATGGAAACTCCTTTCTTATAAAGGGTATTTGTAACAACAACTACTTTTTTATCTACCAAGAATACATGAAAGATACAAAGGGAGAGATAGGTCATCAAAAGAGATGTGGAACGTCTATGTAACGGCACAGTTTACAGGTACAGTGGTTATGCGGATATTCTCATAATTAAGATAGACTCGTCTGGCGCAAAACAGTGGACTAAACAGATGGGAACGACAGGCTTTGAAAATGCCAATGGAGTTGCAAAAGAGGGATGAGGAAAAAACAACAAGGCAATAGTGCAGAAGACCACCAGAAAAAAATATTAGACTACTTGCACATTCTTCTTACCCAAGCTTCTATTTTCTTCACGTAACACCCATAACGCAGAAGCTTTTCGTACTCCGAAGCCAATATGAGGACCTCCAAGAGACAGTGCCTTAAGCTTCAACCATGGCTTATGTATTTCTCTACCACTTGAATGGATAAATTCACGGTGTGGTTCAATAGAAACTTCGATTTTTGTCCGAAATCTCTGAGAATAAAGTCTATGAGCCTTGACAGTAGTATTGCCATTATCGTCAGTATTTTCAGCAAACCTATGAACAACATCAATACAGGCTAAGATTAATTTTGCTTTTCCACATCCAAATCTGAAGTGAGGATCATGAGGATGAAACGGCTCGCCATTTTCGAGTATCTCTATAATAGGGTTTTTTTGTATATACTTTCCACAATTTCATATCCCAATTTACCTTGTTTCTTTCTTGGTGCCGAGCAAATAGAACACCATTCATTCTCTATGCCGTGCTTACATTTCATATTAATGCTCTGCCTTTAAGATATAGACGAATGTTGATAGTTAAAACTTTGTTCCTGAATATTTCCATTATCTCATAGAATGGTCCAGTTACCATAAATAAAAAAACAACCTTTAAAAGAGTTCAATAATGAGCAATAAGCCGGTTAACAGTAAAACATATAAAAAAATAGGGACCATTTTTATTTTGACTCTGACTGGATGAGAATATAATATTACATATCCAATTATATATGCGTTATGCTTGGTGTAGATACTCTATGGTAAGAGGCATTAAAGATGATTCAACAGACAGAAAAAATACCATAGTAAAATCATATTATAAAATATAAGTAAATAAATAGAACGCTTCTATTTAATTTTCCTAATTTTACATACGATTTTTTGCCGGTAATTTCTATGGTATAATTGAAAAGTTTAAAAGAGGAGTAAATTTATTTGAAGATAGAAAAACTAATAAAATTTTCTCAACACGCCCTTGATAATATGGCTGATAGAGGGACATCAAAAGAAGATGTTGAGCTGGCAATAAAGACAGGTGAATGTTTTCCTGCAAAAAAGGGAAGGTTATCCTTTCGCAAAAATTTCAGCTATAATGCTATATGGAAAGGTAAATTTTATCAGGTTAAATAGGTAGTGCCTATTGTAGCTGAAGAGCCTGAGAGATTTGTGGTTGTAACCGTGTATGTATATTTTATTGGAGGTGCAAAATGAAAATAAAATATGACACAGAGGTTGATGCTGCCTATATCTCCTTTAAAAAGGGGCCAACAGAGGTAACTACAATCCGTCTGACAGAGGATATTGCTATTGACCTTGGTCCAAATGAGGAGATAGTTGGTATTGAAGTTCTCGATGCCTCTGAGCATTTTGGCTTTAATAAGGCAACACCAGAGATAGAACTCGAAAACATCAAGGTGGCATAAATTTCCCATCTGGAATTACTTAATTCAAGATGAGGATAGCTCTACTCTGATTTACGGCTCTTTACCTCCTCTACGGCCATATATCATTTTCACATCTTACAATCTTACATCCTGAAACAATTTCAGGACAAGCTTAATCCTTTGGCTCTCCAAAAAGCTTTAAAAGACTTTAAAATAGGACATTTTTACTTTGCCTTGACATCTTTTTCAAAAAATCTTGACACCTTCAGCTATATTAAAGTAAACTCCATGAGCCATTAACTAATTCACACTAAAAAATGACATTTTTCAGTATCAACCAAATGAAGGAAGGGAGGGCTTAATTACATTATGAAAATATATATAAAAGCAGAGGCTTTTGAAAAACATAAAACAGGGTGTCTTGTGGTTGGTTCATTTGAAAGTAAAAAGACTGAAGGGTTGGTTAAGGTTATAGATAAGAGACTTAATGGTCTGATTTCAAAACTCTTTAAGGATAAGGATTTTGAAGGAAAGCTGAAACAAACGAGGCTTATCTATACTCAGGGAAAAATACCTGCGGAGAGGGTCTTATTGGTTGGACTGGGCAAGGAGAAGGAATTTACCATAGAGAAGCTCAGGCAGGCTTCAGGGGGTTCAAGCAGGGCTGTAAAGGATTTGGGGTTGAAAAAAATCTCCACATCACTTGCTAATCCCCCTTCTGTCTCCCCTTTAAAAAAGGGGGGTAAGGGCGGATTGTCTGCATACGATATATCAAAGGCAGTTACTGAAGGGGCAATCCTTTCTCTTTATGATTTTACCAGCTATAGAACAGAAAAGAGAGAAGAGATAAAAAGGATTGATGAGATTGTAATTTTAATTGAGAAGGAAAATAAAGAAATAAAGAAAGGGCTTGATGAAGGGATTAAGATTTCAGAGGCAGTGTATATTGCAAGAGACATGATAAATCATCCTGCAAATACAGCCACACCCACATATCTTGCAGAGCAGGCAAAGAGGATTGCAAAGAAATCGGGTATTAGATGTAAAATTTTAGATAGGGCAGATATGGAGAGGCTGAAAATGGGTGCATTGCTGGCGGTTGCGAGGGGAAGCGATGAGCCACCGAAATTTATAATCATGGAATATAACGGCGGTAAAAAAGGAGAGCCGCCGGTTTTAATTGCAGGAAAGGGGCTTACATTTGACAGTGGTGGAATATCAATAAAACCAAGTGAAAAGATGGAGGAGATGAAGCACGATATGGCAGGTGGTGCAGCAGCGATATGTGCTATAAAGGCAGCAGCAGACCTTAAGCTCCCTGTAAATGTGGTATCCCTTATCCCGGCCACTGAAAATATGCCGAGTGGAAAGGCAGATAAGCCCGGTGATGTCGTCAAAGCTATGTCAGGCAAAACGATTGAGGTTATAAGCACAGATGCCGAGGGGAGGATGATTCTCGCAGATGCCCTTACCTATGGAGAGAGATATAAGCCGAAGGCTGTAATTGACCTTGCAACATTGACAGGTGCTGTCATAATTGCACTTGGGTATCATGCAACTGGTTTATTGGGCAATGATAAGAATTTGATTGAGGCAATAAAAAAGGCAGGGGAGAAGAGCGGGGAGAGGGTATGGGAACTGCCTCTCTGGGAAGAATATGAGGAACAGAATAAGAGCGACATTGCGGATGTGAAGAATGTCGGGGGGAGAGGCGGAGGCACGATTACTGCTGCTGCATTCTTAAAAAAGTTTGCAGGTAAGTTCAAATGGGTGCACCTTGATATAGCAGGGACAGTGTGGGAATACAACGGCAAGCCTTATGTCCCGAAGGGTGCTGTGGGTGTAGGTGTAAGGCTGCTGGTGGAGTATTTGAAAAATTTGTAAAAAGATGAAAAGAAATAGGAGGTGAGACAAATGAGGCAGGTAGTCATTTATCCTGGTGAAGATGGGTATTGGGTTGCTGAGTGTCCCAGTCTGCCTGGGTGCATCAGTCAAGGGAAAACAAGGGAGGAGGCTATAGCCAATGTCAAAGAGGCAATTCAGGGCTATATTTCCGTTTTAAAGGAAGATCATTTGCCAGTTCCAGAAGAGCGATTTGAAACCCTTGTGATAGCAGTATGAGCAAGCTACCTGCCATTTCTGGACGAGAATGCATCAAAGCACTGGAGAAAAAGGGATTCTATTTTAAGCGTCAAGAAGGAAGTCATATTATTTTACGCCGAGATAATCCTTATGCGATGGTTGTCGTTCCTGATCATAAGGAGTTGGATAGAGGGACTTTACGAGCAATTATTCGACAGGTAAACTTAAGTGTTGATGAGTTCGTAAAGTTGTTATGATGTTGCCGCTTCGTTTAGACAGGTGGCTTCTGTTCCGTAGTGGTAAATAACTAACATATTTTTATGCGAAATATTCATGTCAAAGATATAACAGAGGCGGTGAAGAGTCTCTGTATGGATGCAAACTACAATCTCCCAGAGGATGTCCTTCAGGCATTCAACAGTGGTCTGGAGATAGAGGAGTCTCCTGTTGGCAGGTCAGTTTTAAATGCACTGAAAGAAAATGCACGTATAGCCGGGAACGAAAAGATTCCTATATGTCAGGATACTGGATTCTCAGTATTTTTTATGGATGTAGGGCAAGAGGTTCATATTGAGGGAGGCTCAATTACAGATGCAATAAATGAAGGTGTGAGGCAAGGGTATAAAGAGGGTTATCTGAGAAAGTCTATCTGTGATGCCTTTACAAGGAAGAATACCGGAGATAATACACCTGCTGTAATCAATTATGATATTGTCCCCGGCGACAAAATAAAAATTATCTGCGCCCCAAAAGGTGGCGGGAGTTCAAATATGAGCAGGGTTATTATGCTGAAACCTGCTGATGGTATTGAGGGGATTAAAAATTTTGTAATCCAGAGGGTTCTGGAGTCAGGTTCAAATCCATGTCCACCTGTAATTGTGGGTGTAGGGATTGGCGGCTCTATGGAGAAGGTTGCACTGCTTGCAACAAAGGCACTTTTAAGACCTCTTGGGACAATCAATCCCGACCCAGTATTAAGAGAGATAGAGGAGGATTTGCTGAAAAAGATTAACGACCTGGGGATGGGACCAGAAGGTTTTGGCGGGAGATTCTACGCTATGGCAGTCCATATTGAAAAATTCCCGTGTCATATTGCAAGTCTGCCAGTAGCGGTTAATATATCCTGCCATGCCAGCAGGCATAAGGAGATAGTTTTATGAACCCCACCCTCTCCCCTCACGGAAAGGTACAGGGTTAAGGGAAAAGTCTGATCGTCTCAATCGTAGTATTATCTACCTCCAGACCCCTTTCACCCGTCACATTGAAGGTGTATGTTGACGAATGTGCATCTAATCCTATATACTTTATCATACAGCCTCCTTTCCAAGGTTTAAAGGCTTGCACTTTATTGTCCCTGAACTTGATTCAGGGCTTTATGATATTCAATATCACAAAAGGTTATCGCCTGTTAAGGTTTTTTTAACCTCTTTGGAAGGACGCTGCTTTTTCATATTACCATTCTGAGCGAGTGAGCCTTTAGTCTTGAGTAAAGTGAAGGGGAAGAATCTCGATGTTTCGCTCAGGGTAGGCTCCGTGAGGAATCTATGAAACTTAAAGGTAAAGCATGGAAATTTGGGGCTGATGTGGATACAGATTCAATTATACCGGCGAGGTATCTGAATACCTCTGACCATAAGGAATTGGCAAAGCACTGTATGGAAGATGCAGACCCAAATTTTGTAAAGAAAATGAAGGCGGGAGATATAATCGTGGCTGATAAAAACTTCGGCTGCGGTTCATCAAGGGAGCATGCACCAATTGCAATAAAGGAGGCAGGTATATCGTGTGTAATCGCAAAGAGCTTTGCAAGGATATTCTACCGCAACTCATTTAATATGGGGCTACCTATTTTTGAAAGTACTGATGCCTCAGAGGGGATTAAAGAAGGGGATGAGATTGAAGTTAACCCTTCTACGGGTATAATACGCAATGTTACAAAAAATGAAAATTATCAGGCAAAACCGATACCTCAGTTTATGCAGGAGTTGATAAATGCAGGGGGATTGATGAATTATGTAAAAAGGAAGGTTGCATGATAATACTGCAAAAAGTTTTTTACAGGGCATTCAACTATTATGATAAAAATTGCTGTTTTCCCGGGTGACGGGATAGGTAAAGAGGTTGTCAGAGGGACCAGTTTCAAATGATGAGCGGATTACTGGAGGGGTATCAGCGTCTTCACCTCAATACTCTCAGTCTTCGTCTCTACCAGTAATTCACCTGTATCTGTAGCCATAAGATTGATTATGAATTGTTTGGGATTGAGTCCCGACATCCCCTTCACAATGATCTGATCATCCTCAATTTCGATGGTTTGGGGATTAAAACCAAGCATTTCAGCATTAATCTCAAGAACAGTTACATCAGGCTTCATTAAGAAGGCAAGGAATGGCAGGGAGGTGTGACATAACCACGGGATCACAGATAATTAAAACAAATACTTCGTTCCTATCGTGATTCCCTGGAGAGAGGTTTCCCCCGCAGTAAATGATGCTCCGCTTTCCACATAAGGGGTGTCTGAGGAAAAACCGTAGGATCTATATGTTACTTCAATCAAGGATGTAGAATTAAGAAAGAACCCCCCTCAGAACTGTCCGTAGATTCACTTGCTTGGCTCGTGGGCACAGGTATGGTTTGTGCTGGTTGTTGTACATTACCTGTGGGTTGGGCAACTGGCGCGGGTGTAGTAGCAGGTGTCGGCGTTGGGACATTATCTGAGGCACCAGCTCGGTTTGACTTTAACAATATGCTGTGATAATTTTGTTCAAAGTTGACAAATCCATTAATTGAGGAGGAGGCAGAAGAGCCCTTTGAAATTCTCTCTCTTGCCTCTATTATATATAATGGTCTAACATCGGAAGATATCAAGGATGTTGAAGAAATAGCCCTTGATAGAAGCCACTTTTCAAGGGATTAAAAGATGTATCCTCCAGCATTACTTGATACCGATATGCTTTCAGAGCTTTTTAAGGGTGATGAGCAGGTTAAAGATAGGGCTGCAGAGTATCTTGAGGAGCATAAACGGCTGACTATTTCACATATCCAGAAATATGAAATCCTCAAAGGTTTGAAGGCAAAAAAGGCACACAAACAGATCGACCTCTTTAAGAGGTTCTGTGTAGCAAATATAATGCTCTCCATCACCGATGAAGCTATTGAAAAGGCATCCGACATATACGCAACCCTCAAGCTAAGCAGACATATTTTTTTCTAATGTTGTATCCACAGCTTTTTTGGTTCATTTAAAGAACTCTTGTTAATACACGACCTATACAATATGAGAACTTAAACATGCAAAGCAATGAATATTTATATTTAATGGAGAACGAGAACGAGACTTACCGTCTTGATATAAAAACAGATAGTAAGGTTGTTAAGAAACAGGCACTCTGGGCTGGTATAAAACCAGGT
>Ga0209641_10002031_pt1 | contig 17612 bp, 20 predicted proteins | sample RifCSP16_1_FD_184022 | JGI IMG/M metagenome (GOLD analysis project Ga0209641, IMG submission 184022) | Soil microbial communities from Rifle, Colorado - Rifle CSP2_sed 16_1 (SPAdes) (version 2) | ecosystem: Environmental > Terrestrial > Deep subsurface > Rock core/Sediment | place: Rifle...
CCTGGATGTCTGAAACTGGAAAAGGTATTGGAATGTAATTAAATGAAATTCCTACAAATCCCGATCAATAAATTAATCGAATGGAAATGGAATAAGGAAACCCGGGAAATTAAAAAAGATAAATTCCTGCAACTGATTGAATCTTTGAAAGAATCCGGTTCCTTATCCCCGATACATGTTTCCATCGGCTGCCCGGATCAGAAAGAAGTTTCTGACTATTCCATCTTGGGCGGGAATCATTGCCTGAAAGCCATTCAGAAAATTATCAAGGATACCGGGACTCATGATTATGATTCTCTCTGGTGTGTGGTGCATTGCCCGCAGGATAAAGATGAAGCCCTGACCATCAGCAAGAAATTAAATTCCCATTATGCCAATGATTCGGATAATCTTTTTAATATCATGGATGCTTTCAAGGTCAACTGGTCAAATATTAATCTGGGGTTTGATTCACCCCGGACTCTCGAAGAGCAATTTCCTACTACTCCAAATATTATCGAGGATGAACCGCCTCCGATTGACGAGAAAAATATTATCTGTAAGACAGGGGATTTATGGGAACTGGGAAGGCATAGGTTGCTTTGTGGGGATTCTACCAAGCGGGAGGATGTCGAGAGGTTGATGGACGGGAAGAAAGCGGATATGACTATTTCAAGTCCGCCATATTGGAATCAGCGTAGTTACTCTCAATGGAATAATTTTCAAAATTATCTTAAAGATATGAAAAAAGCATTTTCAGTTATTTTTCACAATTCAAAAAATGGTGCTATTTTATTTTGGAATGTGGGTGATGATTCGCCGAATCATCGTCATATATCTGCTCATCATTCTATAATAATTGAGGATGAAGGTTTTATTTATATTGATTCTATTATTTGGAAAAAACAAGGCATGACAGGTATAAGATTATCACATCAGAAAAAACATAATAAATATTATCCTGGTTTTTCATTTGAGCCATTATTAGTATTTCAAAAACCGGGGGGAGAGTTTCCAGTATTTGAATTAGGGGTTGATATTCCATTAACTAATGTTTGGGAAATATCTACCGCAAATAATAAGGAGAAGGAACACCTTGCACCCTATCCAGTAAAATTACCAGTAACAGCTATGAATTGTTATTCAATTAAGGATAATGGTATTTATGACCCATTTTTAGGGGGAGGAACAACCCTCATTGCCTGCGAACAACTCAATCGCATTTGCTATGGCATGGAAATTAAACCTTTCTACTGTGACGTCATTATCAAACGCTATATCAAATTTACCGGCAACAACAAATTAAAACGCAACGGGAAAGAATATGTCTGGAAGATTTAAATTCAAAACCGGAAACCCCGTTTTATTCCGCTGGTATCATAGAGTCCCGAAAGATTGGCAAAGATTGGTATATAATACTATTTATGGAAACTGGTTATGTTATAAAATTGTGAAATATAAAGTTAAAGGAAGATAACTACCAATGGCAGGAAAAGGCGGACCTCCAGGAAATCAATACGCGAAGGGTCACAATGGTAAAGGGACCGGAAGAAAAACTGCCCGTGTTGAAAAAGATTTCTACCGCTGGCTGGAAACTATCCCCGATATGGATATCTCCATTGAAAAATATTTGGAGATTCAGGAAAAAATAAAAAAAGGATTGATTACCAAAGAAGATAAGCTCACCGGAAAACAGGTTATTTTATTTCGGTTTCTAAGTAGTGAAACCTGTTTTAATAAAATCATGGACAAGCTGGCTCCTACCAAAATACAGGCGGATGTAAAACTCCCGCATATCGCTGAAGTAGAACAACAGCATAAAGAATTAATGAAATTGATTTCAGAAAATTCAAAAAATAATGAATGAGAAAACTTTCCGATTTAACTCAAATCTATTTCAAGGTAGACGGAAGCCCGCTCATTATCCCGCCACGTTATGAAGAACTTTGGAACGAAATTGTATTTAAAATTCACCGGTTTGTAACTTGTATTGCTTGCACACAGGATGGAAAATCGCTTACCACCGGAAGCGCTATCGCATTAAAAGCCCCCTCCTCGGATTATAAATTTATTATCGTTGCACCCTCGAATAACAAAGCCGATATTATCATGTCCTATATCCGGGAATTTATTGTTGATTGTCCCATCCTTGCCTATCAACTGGAATTAGACCCGCATGAAACCTATGACCGTTTACGGCGCAATCGCAGCAAATGGAATTTGAATTTTAAAAAACGGGGAGCGATTGAAACCCTGTCTGTTCAATCTTCCCGGATTAATTCATCGATTGAATCGGCTATGGGAAAAGGCGGGGAAGTTGTGATCCTGGACGAAGGTGCTATGGTTACGGACCAAACTTGGTCAACGATATTCCGTATGATTGCCGGAAAGAAAAAAGAACGGACTCAAATAATTAAACTAGGAAATCCTTTTTACCGGAATCATTTATACCGGCATAGTATCGATCCCCGTTGGTATCAAATCAGAATTAATTACCGCGATAGTATAACCGATAGAATCGCTGGGTATCATGGATATGACGATGAGATAATCGAAATGGCGAAGGATGAATTATTATTCGATATTTTATTCAATAATTTATTTCCTCCTGAAGAGGCGTATGACAGATTGGGATATCAACAAGCCATAACCTTAGAAATGCTGGAATCATTTTATATTTCAGAATCCCAGTTTGTACCGCAGGCCGAACGGACCCGCCGAAGATTGGGAATTGACCAGGCTTCCGGCGGGGATTATTCAACGATTGTTTACCGGGATGATTATTCATCAAAAATATTATTTATAGAGAGACTATCGGATGAGATTGTATTTGCAAATAAAATAATTAATTATGCCCGTGAATATGAAATACTTCCCTCGAATTGTTTTCTGGATATTGTAAATAATCATGCCCTGTTATCCTACTTGCATAATCCCCCGTTACGATTCTTTGCAACTGGTATCAATATCGGTTCCATGTCGGAAAAAAAACGGGAAGAGAAAAATAAAGAAATTGAAACTCATGAAAAAGATAGACGGTCACAACACGTCATGAAATACGATTCATTGAAAGCGGAGGCGACTGAAAAAGAAATCAAATGGTTAAAAAAAGGCGGTAAATTAATTCAACATCCCGGGTGGAAAGAATTACTTTATGCTTCTAAATTTAAAGTCATTGGAGATGAGGTATTGTTTTTTATATCCAAAGCAGATTTAAAAAAATTGGGGTTTCATTCCCCGGATTGTCATGAGGGATTAATGCTGACTTTTGCACAGGATGCATCCATCCCGCAATTCAAAGCGACCGGGGAACAACGGATAACCCAGAAAAAACTAAAAGGGTTTTAAATTGACAAATCATTCCGGTTAGAATAAATTATTAGCCATGCCGATTGTTAAACTATACGGTCCCAGCGGGAAGATTCTCGATAGACCCATTTACAAAGTCGTTGCCCCCGTAAAAGATAATCCATTTCGTTATTGGCTGGCTCCCCCGGATATGTGGAGTCCCAACCCGGATTTCATTGTTACGTTTCATTCTGACGGGAAGCAAATCGATATTTTCAACGATATTGAAACCGACCCGAAAGTATGGGGAGCACTCAACCAGATTAAAAACAAAATCACTTCTTATCCCAAACTGGTCACTCCATTTCAAAAGAAAAATCAGGATGTTACCCCCAAAGATTCCATGATTGCCGATTTTGCAGAGGATGTTTTGTTGAATGAAATTCCCTCCATAGATGATAAAATTCATGAAATGCTGGATGGGATTTTAAAGGGGTATTGTATTCAGGAAATTGTTTATTCCGGGGATTTGGAACATCCACGAGTTGATAATATGGTGGGCGTTTACGATATTCTCATGCGTCATCAAAGACGGTTCGGTTTCACAATGGAAAATGAAATGAAAATGATGACCCGTCAAAATATGATACCGGGGGAATATGTACCCAAAAATAAATTTATTCATTTCCGGTTTGATCCCCGCAATGATAACCCTTATGGAAATCCATTGGGTAACAAGATATTCTGGTGGTGGTGGATTAAAAAAGAAATTATAAAATTTTGGGCAACCTTCCTGGATAAGTTCGGTCAACCGACTGCTTTGGGTGAATATGCGAGAGGCCTAGGTCAACCTGAAATCGATGAGTTATTAAATATTTTACAAACAATTCAAACCGAATCTTCCATCGTTATTCCCGATGATACCAAAATAAGATTATTGGAAGCTACCCGAACCGGCTCAACCGATGGATATAAACAGGCAATTGAATATTGCGATAGCCAGATTATTTATTGTATTTTGGGACAGGAAGGAACCAGCAGTTCTAAGAATGTTGGGAGCCAAGCACGGGATGAAACTTTGCAATTTGAAGTCACCGACCCGATTATCCAAGGATATTGTAAAAATATTGAAACGGCGATTAACTGGCAGTTGGTCCGGTTCCTTGTGGATATTAATTTTGGTCCGCAGGAAGGATACCCGCATTTCGATATCAAGCATGAAAAAGAAGAGGATACCAAAAAGATTGCAGAAGAATTAAATGCAGCGAATGAATTGGTGGATTTACCCGAAGATTGGACATATAAGAAATTAGGAGTCCCGAAACCATCCGCCGGGGAAGCAGTTATCCCGAAGAAACAATTTGGCGTTTCCGGTTTTGGAAATCCGTCCGAATCAGAATTTTCCAATCCAGAATTAGTAAAGGAATTTGCAAAGAGATATTCTCTGGAAGAAATTGAACAAATGGCGATTGACGATTATTCCAAAATATCCGGTAAGGCATTAAGCCGATTGATTGACGAGCTTAAAAAAAAACAAACCACAATGATGCTATAGAATTTCTAAATCAACATAAATTATTCAATCCCGATGAGCTGGATAGCATCTCCAAATTAATAGGTAACTTTCGATTGATTATGAATTTACTGGGTAGAGCCGATTTAGTTTACGATTTAAATAAAAAAGGATTCCGGTTCAGCAGTTATCCGGTTTCTGAATTTGCAAAACGGGAACCGAAAAAAGGAGACGTAGTTGCCGATGGATTAATTAGCGGTCAAATAGTTGGAGAGGGAAATATCAAAGCCGGAAAGAATTCATTACCCGCTTGGAAGATTAAAAAATCCAACGGGGATATTGATTATATAATCAAGGAACAGGTAACAGCACATATACTTAAAGAAGATTTCCCGGGGAATAAAGCCTTATCCAGCAAGGAAAAATTATTACAGAAATTATTAATCGCTCCGACTTCCCTGATCCATCCGATTACCCGAAATAGTTTAATTAAGAATGTCATGGAATCAGGGTTGGGTACATCGGCGGCGGAGATTGTCATTCAAAATAAAATCCCCATGCCAAAAGATAAATTTATGGAACTGGCAAAACGGGAACGGGCATATGCTTTTACGGTAGCCGATGTCACCGATACAAACACGATAGAACGATTAAAAAATTCTTTTCAAACTTCTTTTGAATCCGGTGAAACCTTCGCACAATTCAAAACCAGATTTCAGGAAATCGAACAATCCACCGGATTAACACCGAGAGCACCGCATCAAATTGAAACGATATTTAGAACCAATTCATCGAGTGCATATTCTCAGGGATTGTATGAAGAAACCAACGACCCCGATGTAGCCGATTTTGTCTGGGGTTATCGTTATCTCACAGTCGGTGGGAAATCCGGTGATGGAAGAAATCGACTAAATCATTTGGCAATGGCGGGATTTGTGGCAAGAAAAGATGCACCAGTTTGGAAACGCTGGTGGACACCGAACGGGTTTAATGAGCGTTGTAGTATTCAAACCATATCCCGATTTGAAGCAGATAGAAACGGATGGTTGAATCAAATGTACCCTGTAGGCAATCCCCCGAATGTAGAACCAGATGAAGGATTTCGGGATGTAAAATTTGTAAATCAGGAAGCGATTGTATGAGCCAGACCCTCCCGGTGGATGTTCAAATGATAGTGGATGGATATTCCCGGAATGAAATTTTTATCAAAGCATTTCTGGATATTTTAGCGACTGAAGGAATTGTAAAATGTTATCAATCAGAAATTGTAGAATTCTTAAATCTGGATCAATCCAATGTGAACCGTGCCTTAAAATCACTTATAAAAAAACAACAAATTAAAATTATTTCTAAAGGAAACTCCCGGACTCCTACCACTTTCAAGGTTGACTAATTGACAACCTTGACTATTGACATTATAAGGTTTTGGTTTTATAACTATTTACACAATGTTAAATTTAGTATCAGCCAAAACGAAAAGGGAATGCGAAACCGGATTAATGATAAGTTAATCCGGTTTTTTTATTTTATGCCTGAAAAATATAAACAATGCGTGATGAAGAAAACCGGCGAAGGAATGAATGATAAAGAAGCCAAAGCACATTGCGCAAAAGAATATTTCAAAGAAACAGGGATGTCGGTCAAGGATGCAGAAAATTACGTCTCCCAGTTTGCAGACAATATCGACCAGGTAATTGAATTCCATGAAAAAGAAACCCATGGCAAAGAAATTTCTTTTATCGGGAAATTAGTCAATACCATACTGGGAATTAAAACCAAGGAACCGGAAAATAAAGTGATTCAATATTCGGATTGTATAACCTATGATGAAAATTCCAAAGAGTTACTTGTTAAAATTGCAGAAGCGGGCAAATATCCTGAAGGGGATGTATCCGAATCCGATTTGCAAGTATTTGTAGATAATTCAATTTCTTATTCAAGAAACGGTGATACAGAAATCCCATTTACATTAGGTCATCCCAAAAAAGACCCCGACACCGGACGTTATATCGAAGAACCGGATAAAATACACGGCTGGATAAAACCCATGACCCTTAAAAAAGAAGGCACATCTGTTTATGCCCGTGTTCATAATTTAACCAATGATATGAAGCGTTGGATTGAAGAAAAAAGAGTCCGTTATATTTCACCAGGAGTTGCCTCTTTTTCAAAAAGATTTCATCACGCCGCTGGATTAAGTATTGATTCACCCGCCATGCACGGAATGGAAATTAAATCCTATTCCGAAAATCATCCTATTATTTGCTATATGTCAGAAGGAGATTCTATGACACCGGAAGAAAAAAAGAAAATTGAAAAAGAAGCCGCTGAGAAAGCCGTTTCCGAATATAAGGCAACGCAGGAAAGACAATCCAACCAATCTGCTATTGCCGAATATTGCAAAGGTAAAAAAGAATCCGGTTGTTTAACAATCCCCATGAAAAATATGTTGGAAGCGATTCTCTACCGGTCATCTTCTATTCAGGAAGTCACAGAATTTGTAGATATTGAACCCAAAATTACTGAATATGTAAATCAGAAAGTGGAAGCGGGGGCGAAAAAAGAAATCATTCAACCGATCGCTGAAATTATGTATGGGAAGAAACCCCTGTTTGCCAGTATTCAGGAATTTGTCAATTTGATTCCAAAAAATGCTTTAATCCCGTTTGGAAAAACGGAAATGGAAGGCGAACTGGAAAAAGTTCATGAATATGCGGATATGATTGAAGCCGGTTATCAAACTGCTATCCCGAATAAAAATACTTCCCCGGAATCTAAAGCATTATTTGATAAAGTAGTTGCAGAATTCCGTAAAAGAAATTTAAAACCCAGTGAATATAAAGCCAACTGGAATAATGTTGTTGAATTCGTTTCTAAAGGAGCCTAATAAATTATGACAACTGTTTTCGACAATTTACAAACCGGAGTAAGCGTACCGCCTCCCGTTTTACGTTCATCAATTGCCGCTATTGATTTAACCAATTCCGCCGGAGCGGTTATTGTAACTCCGACTACTGGATATATGGGTTGTGGTATGAAAATTACGACTCGACCTACTGCTCCATCAAGAGGTTGGGCGGGTCAATTTGCAATCACAGTTTTAGCAGCTGCCTCCGATATTCCCGTAGGTGTATTATGGGATTTGATTAAAGCTGCCGGACCCGCGGCTGCCGGTGCAGCGGGTGACGAAGCCGTTATCGCTTGCAACGGCGGCGGAGCTTATGTTTATGCCGCCGGTGCACTTACAGTTGGGGTTTACGTTATGTATTCATCTGGAACACAAGTTACCACAGCGACTGCCGGAAATTGGGTTATTGGTCAAACGCTTGAACCTGCGGCGGCTGCCGGAGACAGAATTGCTATTCTTGTAAATATTCATCACTGGGGAACATAAACTGATTTAAAGGAGAATTAATAACTTATGCCAGCACCGACTTTTGGAATACAAACACAAGACCCGATATTAACCGGTCATGCCCTTGGAGTAAAAAATGATAATTTAATTGGAGAAAAAGTTTGCCCGATGGTCCCCGTAGGTTTAGCCGGTGATGGTGGAGCTTTATTATCCGGTCAATTCCCGATATTTGATGATAATTTTATTTTTCAAATTGCTTCTGCCAACCGTTCACCGGGCACAAGAGCCAACCAAATTGGACGGCAAATCAGATGGTATCAATTTAATTGCTCGGAAGATTCATTAGAATTTCCAATTACCGATGAAGATAGACGGAGAAATCAAACGGGTGTTGATTTGGATCGATTCGGCACTACTTCAGTTACCGACCAGATTTTATTAAATCATGAAGCGAAAGTGGCCGCTCTCTATTGCGATTCCGGGACATTGACACAATATGAAACTATTTCTGCTGCCAATCAATTTAATAATTATTCCAATGGTAATGCGGACCCCCGCCCTTACGTGGAAGCGGCACGGCAAGTTATTTTAAAAGCGACCGGGTTTGAACCCAACAGCCTTATTATTGCTCAATCCGTTTGGTCTGTTTTGAAATTTCATCCGGCTTTACAAAATATGTTTTTCAATCAAGGCCGTCAACAAGTCAGCGAAGAACAGGCAAAAACTATTTTTGCAATCGAAAATATTTATATCGGTAAATCAGTGGCTACATTCAATAATTACGCACAAGCTACCCAGACTCGGAAATTTATCTGGGGAAATAATATGGTATTAGCCTATATCGATCCGGGTGCAATCGCCAGCCCTGATGGAAAACGACCCACATTAGGTATGACATTCCGTTCCGGTGGAATGGTTGCGGATACCTGGTATGAACAACCGGTGAAAACAACCTTTGTTCGCAGTGGTCAATATTTGGATGTGAAAGTACCACTACCTGCGGCAGGGTATTTATTCCAAAATTGTATTAACGCAGCATTAGTCAATTAAATAAAAGGAGCTAATTTAAAATATGAAAACTTTGAAGATTTTATACCTGATAACTGTGGTTGCCATTCTTTCTGTCGTTTCCTCGTTTGGTTTGACTGTGCCTACACAACCGGACCCGGTAACGGGGTTGGCATATATGAATATGTCTACTTTCAATATTACCCTGTTGAATATTACAACCGGGCAATTTTTGGGGAATTCAACGACCTCAGGGAAAGCTCCCATTGTCAAATATTATGGATTGCGATTATTTACCATCAATGCCGGTTCCTCGGTGACAACGGCAATTAAATATACTCTCTATGATGCAAAAACATATGGAGAAGTAACTATCGCGAGTAGAATTGCTCATATCATCGATAGTTTTACAATTTCATCTGTGAATGTAGATGCGATTAATAATGGAACCAGTGCAGACCCGTTAGCGATTACATTAAGACCTTTTTTGAAAAATTCCAGTGGTAATTTGATTCCTTATTTTCCAGTAGAAGGCGTTTGGATTGTGGTTACAGATGCAAATGGAAATTATAGTTATCAATCCGGACAAGCTCAACTTTGGTATAGACCTTAAATAAATTTAATCCCGGCCGGGGAAATCAAAAGACTCATCCCCTGCGATTCCCCGGTTAATCTTTTTCATGAGGTAATTATGGCAGCAGAAAAAACAAAGAAAACGCTTGAATATTATGCCGATGTCGTTATTAATCATAATAAAAAATTATATCAACCCGGCGAACCATTTCCTATCAATGAAATACCGGAGAAAGACGAACGGGGTGGTAATCCACGCGCACAGTTCATCAAAGATGGATATGTCCGGGTGGTTGACCCTAGCAAAAAGAAAGTTTTGAAGGTCAAGAATAATTTCACCTTTGAAAATATCCTGCAATTAAAAGCAGGGAAAAAGATTGACCCGCTAGATTTTACAAAGGTTGCATTGGAACGATTAGAAAAAAATCCGAATATCGAAATAGTCATTATCGATGAAAGCGAATAAAAGTGAATGGCTTTACCTCCTGTTACTCTGACAAATATTAACGACTCGTTACCCAGTGGTTATTTATTGTCATGGGTACAGGATAAAACAGATACTACCGCCTATACCGCTTTTCTAACGGATAACGATACCAATAAAAATACGGCTCCCAATTCCCGTGTCTATGTACAAATCAATAAAGCGATTTCCGAAGTCAAGGGTTATATGATTGACCGGAAAGCGATTGAAGATATCACGTCGTGGACAGGAGCACTTCTGGAATGCTGTATTGATATCGCTATTTGGAATTTAATGTCAAAAAATAATCAGCAGGATGCAGACGGATTGAGATACGCCCGCTACAAAGAAAAAATTATGTATTTGCGGAGAGTTCAAGAAGGGAAAGCGTCGATAACCGACCCGGAAACGGCACCGACCACGGCATCGGCACAAAGTAACAAATCTACATTGCCCCGGATGAATACAACCCGATTAAGTGATTTAGGAAATTCAGGATACAGGACTTGGTAAATGGAATCAATTGCTATTGATATAACTGATTTTACAAATAAGAGTGAATTATTCACCCAGGATTTATTAAAGCGGGGAATTGATTTAACGAAACCTTTTAAAGTTATTGCGACTACCATTATAGTCCCGTCATTCCAACAGAATTTTATGGAGCAAGGCAGACCGGAAAAATGGAAACCGTTGAAACCGGAAACCATTATCGCCCGTTATTATCGCCGGAATAAAGGCAAGGGATTGGTTTCAAAAAAAATGCGGGGCATGAAATCGGTGGGTTCTGCAAGATATAAAGAATCATCCGCAGGGTTTCTTGAAAATGCACAGATATTAATAGATACCGCACAACTTATGCAAAGTTTTGTCCGGTTAAACAGTTCGGATAACGTGAATCGGATTATTAATAAAAATATTCTGGAAATGGGAAGTAAAAAAGTTTACGCTGCGACTCATGATCTGGGAAGTGATAAAAGAAATATCCCCGCACGACCCATTGCCGTTATCCAGGAACAAGATGCCGATGATGCCAACCGGATTATAGCGGATTATTTGATAGGTGAAATCAATGGCTGAACAATTACAACCAGATTTAACCGTTAAAACGATCGCTGACTTTTTACAAACGGTCATCAATTATTATGCCGGGTTTAATTTCATTCAGAAAGTATTTCATTATCAAAAAGCGAAACGAGATGGAGCCGGAAATTTAATTACTTCGATTGGATGGAATGAAATGCCAAGCCTTGAAGTATTCCGGATACGAAGTAATTTTGTGAATAAAGTATTTGATTCTACAGATGATGATTGCAATATCATGATACGGATTCAAATTGCCGAACCGATACCGGAAAATATGAGCAAGAAATTAAATACGCTTTCCAAAGCGATTGCCATTTGGTTGGAACGGGGACATGACCCCAATTATATGAACGATTTGAAAATTCAGAATATTGCGAATTTGGGAAGACATGGTAAAATCATAGCCAATGAAACGTTATATCATACCGAAGAGTCGGAAAATAAAGCCCTGGGTGTTATTACATCCGGTGTGCTCGCACGGGAAACATTATTAACTTACGATGATAGTTATATTCAATCGTTCCTGGAAACCATCGGGTTTGTCTTTAATCCCAATGACCCACACCGTCCATTTAAAGAAGATAATATTACCCCGGACAGTGAACAGGAGCATGGCAGTATCAATGAATTAGAAGAGTCTGTTACATAGGAGAAAATAATTATGCCAGAGGAAAAAGAAAAATCAAAAGTAAAAAAACCGATTTGCGATTTATTAAATATTGCTGATAATCAATTTTCTGTCATTGAGGAAGTCAAGCGGGTTATGTCGAAAAATAACTTACAACCCAAATTAAATGAATTTGTCAAACGGGCACTCCGGGCAAATAATTACGATGAAGTTTTAAAAATCGCCGGGGATTATGTTGAATTAGCAAACGAATAAAAAGGAGAAATCAATGAAAAAATATTTTCTATTATCTATCTGTTTATTACTGGCTGTATCGGTATTATCTCAAAACCTGAATATTTATAATGTCCCGTCCAATATAAGAAAACCCGGGGTTTACATCGATTATAATTTAACCTTGGCAAATCAGGGACTGGTACAAAACCCACAGGTCGTTTTATTGATTGGAATGAAAAGCGATGACGGTGTAGGAACGATTGGAACGCTTTATGAAATATTTGATAGTTATGCAGGGTCATCTGTATTTGGTTCTACTTCCAATATTGCTAGTATGATTAATTCAGCGATTGTAGCGAACCCCTATGTATCCATTTTTGCAATGGCTTTTGATTCCAGCACATCGGCTTATGCGATATCCACGACAATGGTTGTATCGACAACCCGTTTTCAAACGGTATTGGATAATGTATTTCCAAGCCGGTTTAATTTTATTGTTCCCGCTGTTAATTCAACAGATTTTCTTTTATTATTAAAAACACATATTGAAACCGCCGGTAATGCGATTGAGCAACGGGGTCAAGTAGCGGTGTTTGCATTCACAACTTCCGCATCATTTAATTCTACAAATACAATGACTTTGGCTACAACGGCGGCGGCGGCACTCAATAGCGGGCGTATGCTTTCTGTTTGTTATCCCAATCCGGCGGCTCATCATTATAATGTAGCGGCTGCCGTAGCTTCTGTTTTGGCTTCTACTAGCGATCCCGCTTTACCTTTTAACGGAGTTCAATTAACTGGAATTACTCCCGCTCCTGTTGTATCTCGATTATCCCGGACTCAACAGGAATCGTTGATGACAAAAGGTTGCACTCCTATTGAAGTAGGTCAGGGTTCAGCCTCACAAATTGTTAGAACCATAACTACTTTTATGACTCAAAGCGGTGCACCCTCTATTGCTCTGCTTGACGTGAATGTAATTTTAATATTGGATTATACCCGGCTTGCCATACGCACCCGATTGTTACAGCAATTTCCCCGTCAGAAATTTACCGATAGGGCAATTTCGCAAATCCGGTCAGCCATTATTTCTGTTTTAAAAAATGAGGAGCAACTGGAAATTTTACAGGATATCAATGCAAATATTCCCGGACTCATTCTGGAACGCAATATCCAAGACAATACTCGTCTTGATATTGCGATACCAAGTCCCATTGTACCGGGGTTATATATTATCGCCGCCGAATTACGATTAATTCTATAAGGAGAATCATTTATGGCAGACAATGCAGCATCTAATTTAATAATTTCCGTGAGTGCAAAAGACGGAAAGCAAACGACCTTCAGTTATTCGATTGAAAATTTCGATGTTGCTTTTGATAACCCGAAATTATTCAAAAAGAAAGTATTCACGGACCCGGCGGTAAACCCCTCCGGTACAGTGCGGGGTCAATCGATTTCTGAAGCGGGGACGATTACTTTCAAATCCCAAATATTGATACCGACCGATGAATTTAATTTTGAAAATCTGACGCTGGCAAATGCCGGGACCATGCGGGTGGAATATGGCGAAGATGGACAGGTGGTTATATTTCATGATGTGGCGATTGAAAACCGGGGGATATCTGCTATCCCAACAGATACCGCCACCCGGAATATTACCCTTTCATTTTTATATATGACGGATGAAACCGCTTTGTCGCAACCGGCATCTATTCCAACAGGAACTTAATCTTGTGATATGATAATTTCTCATGGCTCAATTCAATCCGGCGAAATTAGGAAGAAATGTTCAAAGAATCGTTAAAATACTAGGGTCTGATTTAGAAGTCGGACTCCAGATTCTTTCCTCCGCGCAACGTTTGCAATGCGATTTTAATACCGAAGAAAAATTTAAAGACCATAAAATAGACTCCTCTGTTGCCCCCGTTCAAATTCAGGATGCTTATGTTATCGAGAATTTCACGCAACAAATATTTCTATTTTCCGTAGACCCGGATTATATTCGAGATGGTGAAACCGGATTACATAAACCTTATTTCAAAACCTTAAATGATGTTCGGATTCTGGATGATAAGCAAATTCTCGATTTAATCCGGCAATATGAGGATTTTAAACAGGAAATCAACGGGGAAAATATCACCGATGAAGATTTGATGGAGCTAAAAAAAAATTTCGACAAGATTATTTTCTCAATTACAAATTTGAACATTCTCAGAAAGCTGGCTATTTCTTTGGAAAACGATTTGAGGATATTACGGAAGGGCAATGGCTTGAATTCCAAATTAGACAATCCGTAATCAATGAGGAAAAAGAAGCCTTTACCCTGGCTGAATTTATATCCGAATCTCCGAAACAGAAATGGAAACAAAAAATTATGGAATATGAAAATAAAAACAAAACCCGCTCCGAAGCCTATCAATATGCTTTGGAATTAATTCGGAAAAGGAATGATGAATAATGGCAATTGTCCGTGAAGCTATCATAAGAATGACCGGGGATAACTCCAAGTTACTCCGGGCATATAACGAGGCGGGAAGGATAGGAATTCAAGCGGGGCAAACCATGTCCGGGGCTTTCAAGGGTGCAAGCGGGATGTTGGATAAAATCACCGGCAACCTTCAGAACCTGGCACGATTGGGAGGGATTGCCTATACATTCGGAAAATTCAAAAGCGAATTTGATTTTACCGGATTGGCAGATTCTGAAGATACGATGTATAAATTACAATTACGCACATTAGCAACCAAAGAAGAAATGAAAAGTTTAAAGGATAATATTGATGTAGTTGGACAAATTACCGGAAAAACAAATAATGAAGTTTCCGGGATTACTTTAAAAATGGGACAGTTTAACACCAACGTAAAACAGTTAAATGAAAATTTGGTTATCGGTGCCAGATCATCCGCTAAATTCGGGGAAGATTTGGGAATTACAAGCGAAACAGCCAATAAATTATTTTTGACATTCGGATTACGAGGACCGGAATTAGCCAAAGCGATGAATCAGTTGGGCGAATCCGGATTGGGCTTTGAGGGATTTAATGAAATTCAACCGGCTACAATTACAAGATTGGTAGCCGCAGGACAATCTTTTGAATCCATTGTAAAATCTGCATTACTTTTAAAATCTCAGGGATTGGGCGGAGGTAGGGCAATCTCTTTAATTGCACAAACACAATTGGAAGCCATTCAACGAGCCGGAGATATTTTTGGTCCGCCTTCAGAAATGAACCCCCTGGCCCGATTATATAAAATGAAGGGATTAGATATTAATAAACAATCCTTAATTGATATTATTAAAACCGTTGAATCTGCTATTCCCAAAAACGCCAGTCCCGAATTAAGAAATAAAATACTGGAGGAAACGCTGGGTTCCAGCGGTTTATTATTAGCTAATTTATTACGGCGGGATTCTGAAGCCTATAATAAAGCTCTAAAAAGAATGAATGAATCCAGCGATGAATTATCCGGTGGAAATGATAGGTTGACTTTAACGTTTGGAAGATTAAATGCTAATATTGAGGATACTAAAGAATCAATGGCTGGAATTATTATCAATGCCCCTAAAGTTAGGGATTCGCTGGAATTGCTTTCAAAAAGCAAATTAGCTGTAGGGGGTTATCAAATTGGAAAAACAGCGTTGGAGGGTATTGTTGGCTCCGCATTAACCTATCAATTACTCCGGGAAGTATTCGGAAAAACAGGGATAGGAGGAAAGAAAATCGCTGGAGTTCTGGACCTCGGATTGAAAGCGACGGCAACAAAAGTATGGATTGTGGGTAGTGATATTCCTTTGGGCGGGGGCGGAATCGGTGGAGCCGGAAAGACAGTAGCTGAAATAGCGGCAATAAAAACAGTTTTATCAAGCGGTGGTTCCTCTGTATTGACCCCTTCGTTAATTACCGGCGGTACAGTGAGTGCTTTTAGTTTAGCCGGATATGCCAAATATCGAAATATGTATGAAACCGTTCACCCGTCCAATGAAAAAATTCTGGAAAGCCGGGGATATAAATTGAGAAGTATGGAAATGGAACTGGAAAGTAAACGGGATTTATATAAAAATATTCCGACAACAGAATTAAAAAAGCAAATTGATGAATTGACTACCAGCTTAAAATCTATGAACGGGGAAGTCGATAAATTTGAGATGCCGATATTTAATATAGGTTTGCGGGGTATGATGCCTTCTCACCCGACAGGAGCCAGAGACTAATGAAAAAATTCTTATTCACCTTCATCCTGATATTTTCTTTTACATTTTCATTTGCTTTAAAAAATCTCCCCTGGGGAGATTCAACTTCAAAGAATTACCCTGCCTTCATTCCCTCTTATGATACCGTTTACGCCTATGAATATTCCGGGAAAACCGGATATTTCCTGCAAAATGTACCGGTGATATTTCCGGCGACAACGGATTCAATGGGGAAATGGAGAACTTATATTACCGGTGCTTGGGCAGTTTCACCGGATCGGGAAGTATCGGTTTATTCCCAACCGAATTTAGCAGGAACGCATTATGTGATTTATCCCTATTTGGGTTTGGCAACGACTACGACCAATACATTACTTCTGGATTATGCACATGGAGATATTTATTTTGATAAAACCAATGCCAGCAATACTGTTTATTTTACATTCACCGGATTGGGAACGGTTATCCGGCCTGAGACCCATAATGTTTTATTACGGGATGTGGAGGCGATTGCACAGAGAGCAGATACGACTTTTTCAATTGTCACACTGGGAACGGTAGCCGGAATAGATTCTACTAAACTTTCAAAAAATGATTCCCGTGATACTTCAAATACCGAATATATTATGAATAAAGCTGTTTATGCGGACGGGGATATATGGCTTAATTCGAGGTATACCACATGGACAGCCGTATCATCCGCAGTTTTGGATGGTTATTTATCTTCACCTTTTATTGCTAACGATACTCTCTATATTGCAACAGGATCCTATGGCGGTTCAGACGACACAATCAGAATTAAGGCTTTAATATTAGATACGAATGGAAGAATCACGGCATTATCTCAAGTTTCCACAGGAATATTATCATCTTCTTACGGGCAAAATGCTTTATGGTGGCAGTGGGATAATAGAGTTTATATTGCTTCAAGGGGAACGGTATTTAGGTGTTCAACAGGTAATCCATTAACAGGCACATGGACAGGTTCTTTAGTTGATAGCGATAATCCTACAGGATATATTTCTAATATCTATGTAGATGGCAAAACTCTTTATGCTTTGATGAATATCAATTCTAATATCGATACAGGTCTATATTCATCGATCAATGGAACGTCTTGGACTAAACTAACTACATTTTTTGGAACTTCTTTTAGTTATGGATACGATAGGGCTATTACAAATAAATGGGGGACATTATTTTTAATTATTAATGGAGGATTATTTTATTACAAAGATAATCGAATTGGATATATAACAAACAATACTGGGCAATCAATTAGATGTCTATCAAATGGTGACGATGGAAT
>Ga0209641_10002033_pt1 | contig 17602 bp, 17 predicted proteins | sample RifCSP16_1_FD_184022 | JGI IMG/M metagenome (GOLD analysis project Ga0209641, IMG submission 184022) | Soil microbial communities from Rifle, Colorado - Rifle CSP2_sed 16_1 (SPAdes) (version 2) | ecosystem: Environmental > Terrestrial > Deep subsurface > Rock core/Sediment | place: Rifle...
TAACAAAGTCCGCATATAGTTTTTAACAACAATGATCCTCTTAGATAAAATGCAGCATTTTGATCTTGGAGAATGGGATTTAACAGAACTAGTAAAAAACCACAGGAGCCTCCAATTTACAAGACAAATCCAAATCATAGAAAACAAGGTAAGGAGTTTTGAAAAAAATAAGGCTTATCTAAAAGACACTGTTTTGCTACAAAAGTTTTTCAGGATTCTTAAAGAATTAGAGGAAATTTCAAAGGAGGTAAGTATCGTTGGTGGTTATGCATCACTTGTTTATTCTGCAAACACCCAATCAGATGAGGCGACAACATTACTTACAAGAATAACAAAATGGGGATCTGATATTGAGAATCGAACTTTATTTTTTGACCAATGGTGGAAAAAACAGATTGACCAAAAAAACGCTGAAAGATTGATGAAATCCGCAGGCCAGTTGGCAGAGTTCCTCAGACATAAACGGGTTGTTGCCAAGTACGCTCTCACGGAGCCTGAAGAGAGAATAATTAACACCTTGGATGTCACAGGAAGTACTGCACTTGTAAAATTATATGATAAAATCACCAATAGTTTCCAATATGTTGTAAAAATTGATGGAAAAGAAAAAAAATACAATAGAGAACAACTTACACACCTAATTAAAAGTCACAAATCTAAAACAAGAGAAGCTGCTTACAGATCGCTTTTAGGAGAATATGAAAAACACAAAGGCGTACTTGGTGAAATATATCAAAATTTAGTTTTAAATTGGAAAAACGAATGTCTTGAAATTAGAAAATATACTTCACCAATTTCGGTTAGAAACATAGGAAATGATGTGGATGATAAAACTGTAGATTCCATTCTTTCTGTTTGTAAAAATAATGCTCCGGTGTTTCAAAAATACTTCAAATACAAAGCTCACATGCTACGAATGAAAAAACTTCGCCGATATGACGTCTATGCACCAGCTTTGACAAACGTAAAACAAAAAACATACACATTTGATCAAGCAGTCAAACTTGTTTTGAAAACCTTAAACGATTTTAGTCCAAAACTATCAGAACATGCAAGAAAAGTATTTACAAAAAGACACGTCGATTCATCTATCAGAACTGGAAAAAGAAGTGGCGCATTTTGTAGTACTGTTTCGCCAAATATTACACCGTATGTTTTTGTAAATTTCAATGGAAAAACAAATGATGTGTTTACTCTTGCACATGAACTTGGCCATGCCATACATAGCGAATCAGCCTCTGACAAATCCATATTTGTACAAGAGGCATCTTTACCTTTAGCAGAAACTGCATCTACTTTTTCAGAAGTGTTATTGTATGATGAAATTTTAAACAAAGTAACAGACGAAGAAAAAAGAATGATGCTTACAGAGCAGGCGGATGATCTGTATTCAACTATAATGAGACAGGCATTCTTTACTACGTTTGAGATTTCTGTCCATAAAATGATAGGAGATGGAGCAACTGTTGAAGAAATCACTCAGGCATACAGCAAGAACCTCAAGGAACAGTTTGCGAATTCAATAGACGTCTCAGAAAACTTTGGAATCGAGTGGAGTTGTATACCTCACTTTTATCATACGCCGTTTTACTGCTATGCATATTCATTTGGGAATTTGCTTGCACTTTCTTTCTTCCAACGATACAAAGAGGAAGGAAGATCTTTTGTGCCAATATACCTTAAGATTCTAGGTGCAGGAGGTTCAAAGAAACCAGAAATGCTACTCAAAGAATATGACATAGATATCACCTCAGAAAAATTCTGGCAAGACGGATTTGCATATATCAAAAACCAGATTGACAGACTGATAAAATCATGATTAAAAGCGCCTAACAGTGGGCGCCCCCACTGCTAGGCAATGTTCCCCTGCGGTTTGAACCGATGTCAATATATTGACTACAGATTACAATTTAAACTATTGGAATACGGATCGGCTAAAACTATTTTATTTTATCATATGTAAGTAATTCTAAGTGAAATTTCCTCGATGTTGTAACAAGGATCCTGTGTATTTGATTACTTATGATTGTGGTCCGGAACCAAATGAAACAATTCTGGTTTGTAAAGATCATTACAAAGAAGAACCTTTCCAACGATTTGCAATAAAGATAGAAAAATTACGAGAGTAAACTTAATAGTTACTCATAGAAACTCTGAATTATTGTTCACGTCAAGAATAGTTTTTTCATTGATAATTATTTTACTATGCTTGAGTACATATATTGCATACGCACAACAACCAAGACTTGCAACTTTTCATGAAACTGCGCAAATAGTAATTGATCAAAAATTTCAGAATCAGACGTCAACTGCTATCTCTGTTTTAAGTACAAGCAATCAAGAGTTTCGTGTTCCAATAGAACTTGATCAAAAAATTCACAATATGAAAAATGTTACAGCAGTTGTTATAACAAATGAAGACAAGTGTGTGCTTGGAGTAATTGACAAGGCATGTATTTTGATAAATATTTCCAGAGATGGATTTACTGGAGGAATTACTGAAGCACAGGACAAAGGAAAAGAAATTGGTAATGCGTTAATTAATGACATTAATAAAGCATTTAATATAGATGCAAAATTTCATTCAGTTTTCATTCATGTTGATGATAAGATGAACAAAGAACTGGAAACAGCAGGAGTAATTTCTGGTCGCGGGACAGTATCCGCAGTCTATACATTTTCAAGATATGATACATCGTTTCTTTATGAAGGACTATCCACTCTTTTAATTCCAAATGAAATAAGAAATTCAGGTGGATTTTTAGATGTTGCAAAAAAAATGTCAGATGACCCAACGTCTTCTGTAACTTTTTCAATCATACCTAAAACAGGCGCCTCTCTTTTTCAGCTTCAAGTTTCACGTGACCAAAAAATAACAGACAGTATAACATCAATAGATACTTTACAATTTTTTGGAGTAGAAAAACTTGAAAGATCAGGTTATTTCAGTTCAGGATTTTTTCCACTTAATTCAATCGTACAGGTGGTAGTGTTATCCAAAGATCCAATAAAGATAACCAGTCATGGAAGCCAAACCATACCAACGATTGAAAAAGATGGAGAAATGTATCCATCAGATGTTACCAAAAATGGTTGGCTTTTTGATCCTGACTCTGGAGATCAAATAATAGGGAAATATCTTTTTGGCGAAACTGTTGAAGCAACCAACCAAGATTTGGAATTTACCATAGGTGATTTGTCATCACCAATACAACCTACAACTAAAATTCCTGCTGATAATTCACCATACATACTAATCGGAATAGGAATAGCTGCAGCAGTCGCAATAGTATGGTATCTAAAAAATATCAGAGTTAAAAATTAAAGAATCAGTACAGCTGCAGCAAATACAGTAGTCCAGTGTCCTTTGGGGTCGCCAACCGCACTTTGTGTCATGTTTCGTGTTTTGTATATCTCGTCAGAGATTTTCCATTGTTTTCTTTTTTCATCCCAACTCTTGTTAATATCAAATTTTATCCCAAGTGATGATGCTAACATTTGTGCGGCAATATCTTCTGCGTAGTCGCCAGCTTCCTTTTCTGTTTCTCCAAATGAATGATATTCTGAGAGATAACCATATCGAGTGTTATCACGTGGTTCGGCAATTCCTACAGAAGCGGCCATCAACCTATGAGGCTCATTACTTTGTTGTCTTGCATATATCGCAAAAGTAACTGCGCCAAGTCTGATTAGTTTTAGTCCCTCTGTTCTGGGAATAATTTTTGCTCCAGGCGGAAAGATACTCGAAATTAATACCAAGTTTGTACCAGCAATGCCGGCATCCCGTAATGCATATTCAAAACTTGTCAGTTGATCTTCATGTACTCCCCTACCTCTAGTAAGGAACATTTTTTTTGCTACTAGATCTAGCACGAATCCAATCTTATTTCAGGTCTTTAAATATTTATGGTTGGAATACAAAAATGCAAAAACTACTTTAGATTTTTCAAAGCTGCAACTATTTCATTACCATGAGAATCTACATCAACGCCTCTGAAAATCTTTGCAATCTTTCCTTCCTTGTTTATGATAAAAGTGGAACGCTTTGCAAGCCCAACAAGATTTAAACCTGCATAAGTTTTACAGGCAATTTTTTTTGGATCACTTAGATGAAGATATGGAATATTGTACTGCTCAATGAATTTTTTTTGGTCTTCTACTGTATCTACAGATATTGCAAATAATTCAGCATCTAAAGCAAGGATTTGAGGATGAGCGGCAATAGTACTTTTAGCATTCTTAAAAACCAGTCTTGAAGGGCAGGCAAACAAGTGGTTTTTTGGATAAAAGCACAAAACTACATTTTTTTGTCCTCTAAAGGAACTTAGTTTTACGGTGTTTCCATTATTGTCTTGTAATTCAAAATCTGGCGCCTCATCTCTTCTTTGCATACAAATATTGTTCTCACAGGTAACTTAAGACTATTTTCATGTCTTTAGATTATTATTTTTCTTTTTGTGATTTTGATTGAATATAACGAATTCCAATAAAGCTTGCAAATGCCAAATTAACTGAACCCAATAATATAATTAAAGATTCATCAAGCACACTTCCCATTATTAATCCTCCCGTTCCTGTGACTAAAAGTATGATTGTCATCATTAGTTTTATTTTTCTTGGAGGAACGTGTTTCATGCACGTTGGCTCTTTTTTGATATTATTAAAGATTAACAAAAAATAACAAAGGTTAAATGTGCATATAAAAAAACGCGATCTGTGCAGATAGTTACTGTAGGTAGCAGAGTTTTTGTAACTAGTTTTCAGCTTGCAGGAGTACAAGGAGTTATCGTTGGATCCCCTGAGAAAGCACTTGTAGAAATTACAAGACTTATGAATGATTCATCTGTTGGACTAGTACTTGTTAGCGATGATGTTTCAAAAAATATTAGTAACAAATTAACAGAATTACGATCAAAAAAATCCACACCACTAGTATTTGAATTACCTGCACCTGGAAGTCAAAAAGGAGAAGTAGACTATAGGTTGCTCTTAAAACAAATACTTGGAGTTTAATCCACATATACTACAGTTTATAGAAATTAGTTATGAAAGCTGCATTTGTAAAAGGTCCTTCTCAGGTTGAAATTCGAACAGTGGAAAAACCAGTTGTAGAGTCAGGTGACATATTAGTAAAAATGCAAGCTTGTGGAGTTTGTGGTTCAGACTTAGAAAAAATATATGGTCAGTACAGCCAACCATCAATGAGGCTAGGACACGAACCCTCTGGAATCATCATCGAAGTAGGAAAGAGCGTTACAAACTTCAAAAAAGGCGACCGAGTTTTTGTCCATCATCATGTTCCATGCCATTCTTGCCATTATTGTTTTCATGGAAATGAAACCATGTGTAAAAAGTATTCTGAAACGAATCTTTTGCCATGCGGACTTGCTGAAGAATTTGTTGTTCCAGAGTGGAATGTATCACATGAAGGCGTAATTAAGATTCCAGATTCGATGACTTTTGAAGAAGCTGCCATGATCGAACCTCTTGCATGCTGTGTTAGATCATGGAACAAGATTCAAGTCACAAAAGGCGATTCAGTTGCTATTTTTGGGATGGGGCCTACAGGCATGATGCATGTAATGTTAAGCAAAGTCTATGGATTATCTGACATTTTCTGTTTTGATATTAATGATTTCAGACTAAATTTTGCAAAAAAGTTTGGAATCACTGAAGCCATCAGATCTGCTGACCCTGATGCATACAACAAAATTCTATCAAAAACTCAAAATCGTGGTGTCGATGTAGCAATTGTTGCTACAGGAAATCTTGATGCTGTAACTCAAGCAATAGAATTTGTCAGAAAAGGTGGTACTGTTGTATTGTTTGGAGTACCAACAAAAGATGCCAAACTTTTAGTTGACATGAGCAAAGTCTACTCTAAGGAAATAACAATAACACCAAGCTACGCTGCATCAGATAGTGATACACTAAATGCACTCAAATTAATACAAGAAGGCAAGACCAATGTCAAAAGTATTATAACTCATAAATTTGATCTTGAAGACTCTCACAATGCATTACAATACGCACATCAAGGAAACGACTCGATGAAAATAATTATTATAAATTCAGAAACGCTTAACTAAGGCAATCTTTCATTTTGAAAATCAAGGGACAAACATGGACTGGGGAATGAAAAATCGTCTTGCAAGAATAATCAGACCAGACACAGGACGAGGAGTAATGCTTGCAGTTGATCACGGTTACTTTTTAGGCCCAACAGAAAGACTAGAGGTACCTCGCAAAACAATACAACCACTCTTGCCTTATGCAGATTCTCTTATGATTACACGTGGTGTGTTGCGTACATCAGTCGATGCAAATTTTCCAATACCAGTTGTTCTCAGAGTCTCAGGTGGCTCAAGCATTATTGGAAAAGATCTTTCAAATGAAAAAATTACTACCTCAATAAAAGAAGCAATACGACTAAATGTAACAGCCCTTGCGCTCTCAATCTTTGTAGGCGCTCAGCATGAACATGAATCTCTTATCAGTTTAGCAAAATTAGTAGATGAGGGAGAAGAATATGGAATACCCGTTCTTGCAGTTACTGCAGTAGGGAAAGAACTTGAAAAACGTGATGCACGATATCTTTCACTTGCTTGCAGAATTGCCGCAGAGTTTGGCGCACATCTTGTCAAGACATATTATTGCGAAAACTTTGAAAAAGTTGTAAACAGTTGTCCAGTACCAGTAATCATAGCTGGAGGACCAAAGCTTGCAAACGAGCTTGATGCATTACAACTAACATACGATGCACTACAAGCAGGAGCTGTTGGAGTAGATATGGGAAGGAACATCTGGCAATCAGATTATCCTGTTTCTATGATAAAGGCAGTTCGTGCAATAGTACATGAAAATGTCTCTGTCAAAGAAGCACATGAGTTATTTAACAAACTCAAAAACACAGAGCAATCAACAAAGACTGCAACATCAGTTTAATCAGAAATCTTTGTTAAATGTATATGAACAATCTTCCATTTAGGCGATTTTATTAAAACAAATGTGCCTCTACTTTCCATGGATAGGTGTTGACCACGGAAGCTGTAGTTATCAACAAGTACACCTGTTTGTTTTATCACAAAAGTTGCTACTGCGCTGTCACCAAAAACATCTACTCGTGTGTTTTTGATCTCATAATCATAGTCAGAAACACTGACAAATCGTAGCTCTTGTAATGCAATTGTTGTAGAATAGTCTTTCAGATCAAGTGGAGGCACGTCGCTATAACTTGAAAATCTAGGGTTGTCAAGCTGAATTCCTCTAAGCGGCGCAAGATTCTTTGTCTTTCCAACTTCAAAAAAATGGCCAATTATTTCTAGGATTTCTGATGTATCAGACAAAATCGCTCTTGCTTGTTTGGTTTACTGTTTAAGTTTTGTGAAAAGATGCACAAAATTCAAAGTTTTTGCTACCTGTAACCGAATCGATTTTAAAATAATTATGAAAAGATCTACATATTTTCGATAATTTTAGGTAATTTTTCTAGAAATATTTATAAATTATATTTGACGACAAATTATAGACTGAAAATGAAGTTAGGAGGATCGACAGGCATTTCTAGTATTTTATTGCTAGTCGACCTGATGCTGTAAATTTACAGCTTTACTTTTGGTGAATTAATATGGAAAAAATGTCAGGTGCTAGATCTTTAATGGTTGCCCTTGAAAAGGAGGGCGTCGATATAGCCTTTGGGCTTCCCGGTGGTGCAAACTTACCAATTTATGATGAGCTTTACAAAAGCAACATACGCCACATACTTGCAAGACATGAACAATCTGCAGCTCATATGGCAGATGGTTTTGGAAGAGTAAGTCGAAGACCAGGAGTTTGTTTTGCAACATCAGGACCAGGTGCAACAAATATTGTAACTGGGATTGCAACAGCGCAAGCTGATTCAGCTCCCATGGTTGCTATAACTGGTCAAGTTCCTCTAAAGATGATAGGCAGGGATGCATTTCAGGAAAGTGACATTATCGGAATTTCAAATCCAATTGTAAAATATGCATTTCAACCTACTAGCGCAACTGAAATTCCTGAAGTAGTAAAGAAAGCATTTTACATTGCATCTACTGGCAGACCAGGTCCGGTACTTATAGACATACCAAAAGACGTGCAACAAAACGAAGCAGAAATTCCATTTCCATCTGAAGTAAAAATAAGAGGATACCATCCATGGGTTGATCCAGATATTACACAAATTGAACGTGCAATTGATATGCTTCTTTCTGCAGAAAGACCAATCATTCTTGCAGGAGGCGGTGTGATAATTTCAGGTGCGTTTGCAGAGATTCAATCAATAGCTGAACTTCTTTTGATTCCTGTAGTTACTACCTTCAAGGGCAAGGGCTCATTCCCAGAAAATCACCCTCTCTCACTAGGACCAATTGGAATGCATGGTCATGCAGAAGCAAATAAGATGATGACAGAAGCAGACTGTGTTCTTGCAGCAGGTTCTAGATTTTCAGATAGATCAGTTGGAACTTTTGAAGAGTTTGAAAAAAGACTAAAGATCATTCACATGGATGTGGATCCTGCAGAGATTGGTAAAAACCAAACAACCACTGTAGCAATAGTTGGTGATGTAAAGGCATCTTTGAGAATCATGGTAAAGATGTTAGTTCAAAAAGCAATCAAACGCAATGAAGATTATCCTTGGGTAAAAAGAATGAAAGAGACAAAAGATTACTACAGAGAAAACTTGAAACTACATGATCATCCACTTGCAGCTGCCAAAGTGTTACGCAAACTAAGAGAAGTACTTCCACACCAATCAATTGTAACAACAGAAGTAGGACAACACCAAATGTGGGCATCGTTATTTTTTGACGTGATACAACCTGGAACATTCTTTAGCTCTACTGGTCTTGGCACAATGGGTTGGGGATTTCCAGCTGCAATTGGTGCAAAAGCAGCAAAGCCTGGAGTACCAGTTGTTGATATTGCAGGAGAGGGAAGCTTTAACATGACAGAAAATTCTCTTGCTGTTTCAGTTTTAGATAATTTGCCAGTCATTGTATTTATCATGAACAACTTTTCGCTTGGGATGGTAGCACAGTGGCAAAGAACATTTTATGATAGAAGAATGATGGCAATTGATCTTAAGAACTGTCCTGATTATGTAAAAATAGCACAAGCGTATGGGGCTCAGGGAATTAGAGCTCAATCACTTGATGAGATTGGTAATGCAGTAAAAACTGCACTAAAAAGTGATGTGGCTACAGTAATTGATATTCCAATAGACCCTCAAGAGGATGTCTTACCATTTGTGGCTCCAGGCACTCCTCTAACGGACATGATTCTACCATCATAGTGATTTTAATGTGGAGTATAATTTCCGTACTTGTCGAGAACAAACCAGGAATCTTGTTTAAGGTTACAAACCTTTTCAGATCCAGAAATTTTAACATCGACAGCATTTCAGTTGGAATAACTGAAAACCCAGAGTTTTCAAGAATGACTATAACAACATTAGGAGACGAAAAGCAAGTAGCCCAAATAATTAAGCAACTTGACAAGATGATTGACACCATAGAGGTAAAACGTCTAGATGAAAAGATGAGCGTATACAGGGAACTTGTACTTATGAAGATAAAAGTAAGCAAACCCTCAGACAGCATGGAAATAATGAATATAGCAAAAGCGTTTGAATGTGAAATTCATGACGTAAGAAAAACGTCAATTATGGTAGAGTTAACCGCAACACCAGACAGAATCAATGCCTTTGAAGATCTTGTAAGAGGTTATGGAATAATAGACATTGCAAGAACTGGAATATGTGCACTAGCAAGAGGTGGAACAGATGAAAGTTAGAATTTTTGATACCACACTTAGAGACGGTGAACAAACTCCCGGAGTTGCATTAACTCCAGAGCAAAAGCTAAACATTGCAAAAAAACTTGATGAACTTGGAGTCGATGCAATTGAAGCTGGATTCCCTATAATTTCTGAAGGAGAGATGGCTGGAATTAGGATGATAGCTAGTGCAAACTTGCGTGCGGAAATTTGTGGACTAGCAAGAACTGACAAAAAAGATATCGATGCGGCTGTTGCAGTTGGTTTAAAATACATTCACACATTCATTGCAACTTCAGACATTCACCTAAAATACAAATTGAAACTCACAAGAGAAGAAGTTCTTCAGAAAGCAATCGAATCTGTAGAATATGGAAAGTCAAGAGGATTACAAGTAGAATTTTCTGCAGAAGATGCAACAAGAACCGATAGAGAGTTTTTACGTAAAGTCTTCAAAGAAGTTGCTAGTGCTGGTGCAGATAGAATAGACATTCCTGATACTGTAGGGTATTCTACACCTGGATACATGGCAGAAATAACAAAAGATGCAATTGAAGCATCTAAACTTCCAATAAGTGTTCATTGCCACAATGATTTTGGGCTTGCAGTAGCAAATGCAATCTCTGGGATACAAGCAGGAGCACAATGTGCACATGTAACAATAAATGGAATTGGTGAAAGAGCAGGAAATGCTTCACTTGAAGAATTTGTCATGGCATTACAATGTTTACAGTTCGATAAGAAATACGAGACTAACATAAACACAAAACTACTTTACGAGACATCAAGGTATGTTTCAAGCGTTGTAGGAGTGCATGTGCAGCCAAACAAAGCAATAGTTGGTGAAAATGCGTTTGGTCACGAATCTGGAATTCATACACATGGTGTCTTAAGCAACCCCTTAACATATGAGCCCATCAGTCCAGAGCTAGTGGGCAGAACAAGGTGGTTCCAAGTAGGAAAGCACGCAGGAGCACATGGAGTTTCTGCGATGCTTGAAGAATATGGAATACAACCAACTAAAGAGCAGGTTCATGAAATTCTAGAAGCAGTAAAAAAACTTGGAGATCAAGGAAAACATGTCACTGATGTAGAGTTACTTTCTATTGCAGGTGAGATTATGAAACAACCTAGTCTCAGAAGACTGGTTCACCTTACAGGATTTTCTGTCTCAACTGGTGTTGGCAACATGCCATATGCTTTTGTGAAATTAAACATAGAAGGAAAAGACTTTATTGCAACTGATTATGGAGTTGGTCCGGTAGATGCATCAATCAACGCAATCCAAAAGATTACTGGTGAGATAGCCAAAGTAAGAATCAAAGATTATAGACTTGATTCCATAGCTGGTGGCTCTGATGCACTTTGTGAGGTTACAATAAAAGTTGAAGATGCATACGGTAACCTTGCATCTGCAAAATCAATAGGTGAAGATATAGTCATCACAAGCGTGCAGGCAATGATTGATGGAATAAACAGAATAATGCTAAAGAATATTCTAAAACAAAAAAACCTGGGAAATTAAATGTATAAAATTTCTCTCATAACAGGAGATGGTATAGGGCCTGAGATATCAGACTCAGTTGTCAAAGTTTTAGAAACAATAAATGACAAACTTGGTATAAAAATAGAAATAGAAAAACTTGAAGCAGGTGACAAAGCATTAGCAAAAACTGGAAAAGCTTTACCAGAAGCTACACTTGAAACCATCAAAAGATCAGATGCGTGTCTAAAGGCACCAGTAGGTGAAAGTGCTGCCGATGTAATCGTGGTTTTAAGAAGAATACTAAATCTATATGCAAATATCAGACCAGCCAAGTCTTATCCAAACATGCCTGCTCTAAAAGACAACATAGACCTAGTCATAGTGAGGGAAAATACAGAGGATCTCTACACAGGCATGGAGTTTGAGGTTGGAAATACTGCTGTTGCATTACGTACAATCTCAGAAGGTGCATCTAAAAGAATAGCAAAATATGCATTTTTGACTGCAATCCAGCGAAACCAGAAGATGAAGGTCACGTGTGTTCACAAATCAAACGTCATGAGAAAGACAGACGGTCTTTTTGCAAGATCATGTAGTGAAGTTGCAAAACAGTTTCCAAAGGTAAGTTTTGAGCAGATGTATGTAGATGCTTGCGCCATGAACCTCATAAGACAACCCGAATCATTTGATGTCATAGTTACAACTAATTTATTTGGAGACATATTATCTGATGAAGCTGCACAAGTAGTAGGCGGTCTTGGGATGGCACCAGCTGCAAACATCGGGGATGATTTTGCATTATTTGAGCCAGTACATGGAGCTGCGTTTGACATTGCTGGAAAACAGGCTGCAAATCCTTCCTCGTTTATTCTTTCTGCAAAAATGATGTTTGATTGGCTTGGAATGAAAAACAATGATAAGAATTGTTTTGAAGTTGCAAAGAAACTAGAATCTTCTGTGTATGGTGTTGTAAAAGAAGGAATTAAAACAAAAGATATTGGTGGGGATAAAACCACAATGGAATTTACACAGCAAGTAATTTCCAAACTTACCTAAATGTCAGATGCAGGAGGATTTCTAGACCAAAAAAATATCATCAATCCAGCAGGAATCATAAACAAGATTGCGGCAAATAGTGCTATCCAGTAAAATGTCGGATCAAGTCCAGGGATCAAGGGAATTGGGTATACTGCATATATCCAAACAAATGCTATAAATCCAAGCAAAACTTTGTTTCTCTTTAGTACCGTCCATCCAAGTTTTCTCTTGTTGACATAGCAACGCTTGCATCTGCTTCTGTCATCTGTCATACATGAAGTGCAGCATTGTTTCCCACAAAAGTAACACTTGCGTTCTCCAAACTGTGATCCGCAGAACTCACATTTTTGCAATACAGTGATTAGGTAAAAATTTGATTTATTCTTTTATGGAAAGAGTCTTTCAGGGTCACGAGGATACAAAACCACTTCTCTGACATTATCAATATTTGTAAGAACTGACATTAATCTATCAAGACCCAATCCCCATCCAGAGTGTGGAGGCATTCCCCAGTCAAATGCTCTAAGATGGTCTTCAAACTGAACTGGATTGAGACCTTGCTCTATCAGTCTTGATTTAAGCTTTGCAGGGTCGTGCAGACGCATACCTCCAGATGACAATTCAAGATAGCCATATTGAAGGTCAAATGAGCGTGATAGTGCCGGATCATCATCTTTTTCATGAATGTAGAATGGTTTTAGTTTCATAGGCCAATCAGTCAGGAAATAAAATCCAGGATGTCGTTCCCCAAGTTTGCGAAGGTGTGCGTCTTGCAAGTCATCACCCACCTCAAGTTTTATTCCATCTCGTCCAAGCTCTTCGATTGCTTTTTTGTAGGTTATTCTTTCAAATGGTGTTGATGGCTTTTTGATCTCGATAGCAAGTGCTTTTTGTTCAGCAGGACAATTTTTTTCAGTATATTCAAAGACGTCTACTATAACGGATTCTAAAACATCCATCACATCTGAATAATCCATAAATGCTGCTTCAATGTCAACACTTGTAAATTCAGTCAAGTGTCTTACAGTGTGAGATTTTTCTGCACGATAATATGATGCAATTTCAAAAATTCTTTCAAGACCTAGTGTGAGTTGTTCTTTGTATAACTGTGGGCTCTGAGCAAGATAAGCTTGTTTTTCAAAATATTTTAGCGAGAAAAGGTTTGCACCACCTTCACTTGCACTACCAATTAGCTTTGGTGTATTTACTTCAAGAAAACTTTTTTCTGTCAGAGTTTTTCTAATTGATGCAAGTGCATGATGTCGTAGCTTGAATATTGCGGCAGTCTTTTGGTTTCGTAGATCAAGTGCTCTTGCATTTAATCTATTATCAATATTACTTTCTAGACGTCCTATAGGATCTATTGGAAGAGGTTGTATTGCTACAGCAAGTATATCAATTTTTTCAGATTTTATTTCATACGCAAAATCTCTTGCTTTTGATTTTTGAATTGTACCTGTTACTTTGATCACGCTTTGTCTAGTTAGTCCCTTTATTTGCTTGAGAGAGTCTTCTCCGACTAGAACTATTTGTGCAGCGCCAGTTACATCACGTAACGTGAGAAATGTCAGTTTTCCAAGTTCACGTATGTCCTCAACCCAACCGCCAACTGCTATCTTCTTTCCTTCCATCGATGGGTTCAGTTGGCCAATGTAGTGTGTTCTTTTGAAATCCATAAAAATACACTAGTGTTTTACTTCAAACTCCACTGCAAGATCTATCCCTCTAAGATTCTTTGCTATTATGATAACCTTTCTGTGTTATGTTTTTTGGGCCTTCACGACTTACGCCAAAAGTCTTAATTATGTTTTCAAAATTATCCGATTCTTTTTTGTTGTACGACCAAAAAGCTACTATTACTCCATGGTAATGCATGCCATCTGAATCGACAAAATCACCAGCACGCATATTTAGATAGTTTGGTTTACTGACCTCCTCATCCTTGACCTCTTTTTCTTTCCAAGTCTCTGAAGCCATGTCTAGAAAGTTTCTCAAATCTTCTTTTTTCATTGTATGTTTTATACATTTTAAAGGATAAATCATTTTTGTGATGACCCTTCTTCCAAAACCTACATTTAGTTCAATGTTCTAAAATGATCGATGACTTTCATTTCTGTTGAGAATCTAAAGACAGGATACGAAACAGAAAAGGGAACAGTTCAAGCTGTTGACGATGTAAGTTTCTCCTTAGAAAATGGCGAGTCTATTGGAATAGCAGGCGAGAGCGCATGTGGAAAAAGCACACTAGGACTATCCATCATGAGAATAGTACCTGATGGCAGCATATCATCTGGAGATATCATCTTAGATGGAAAATCAATTTTAAAAATGTCAAAATCAGAATTTGCAAAAAATGTAAGGTGGAAAGACATTTCGATGGTTTTCCAGGGTGCGATGAACTCTTTAGATCCTGTGTTTACTGTAGAAGAGCAATTTGTTGAGGTTCTAAAACAGCACCGTTATGATGGAGATTATAAACAAAAGATATCAGAGATAGTAAATTCTGTAGGACTGACTCAAGATGTCTTCAAAAAGTACCCGCATGAACTAAGCGGTGGAATGAAGCAAAGAATAGTTATTGCCATGGCATTATTATTAAAACCAAAATTTGTCATAGCTGACGAGCCAACAACTGCACTTGATGTACTAGTACAGGCACAGATAATCAATTTACTAAAAAAAATGAAAAAAGAGGGCATGTCAATAATGCTAATCACTCATGACCTTGCCATAATTTCTGAAATTGCAGAAAAAATTGGAATAATGTATGCAGGAAAGATGATTGAGTTTGGAAGTGCGTCTGAAATTTATAAAAATCCAAAGCATCCATACACACAAGCCCTTTTGAAGTCCATTCCAAAATTAAGGGGTGACAAAGTAACAAACTACATCAAAGGCACTCCCCCAAGTTTGATACAACCACCTCAAGGATGTAGGTTTTATGATAGATGTCCACAGGCAATGGAAAAATGTAAAAAAGATGTACCAAAATTTAAAACAGATTCTGGCTACGTGTCATGCTGGCTTTATGAATAATTCGAAAATAGCATAAAAGATTTCTTGATATAGTTTACATTTCAATTACTATTGTTGGATGAAATTCTATTAGTACAAAACTTGACAAAACACTTTACCAAAAAAGGGATCTTTTCTTCTTCAGGTACGGTTGTCAAAGCTGTAGATGATGTTTCGTTTTCACTAAAAAAAGGAGAAGTTCTTGTTTTGGCAGGCGAATCAGGCTCTGGAAAATCAACTACTGCTAGACTCATCTTAAGAGCCATAGAACCAGATTCTGGAAGAATTTTTTTTGATGGCACAGAGATAGGTAATGACAACAAGAGTCTTGAAAAGATTAGGATGCAGTGTCAGATGATACATCAGGACCCCTATGCCTCAATTAATCCTAGAATGAAGATATCGGATATCATAATGGAACCTCTTGAAATTCACAAGATTGGAACAAAAGAAGAAAGAAAAAGAGCGGTTTTAGATGCGTTACATGAAGTGAAACTAGAGCCAGCTGAAGATATTTTTAATAAATTTCCACACATGTTATCAGGAGGACAAAGGCAGAGAATAGTATTAGCAAGAGCTCTTGTTTTAAAACCAAAATTAATCATTGCAGATGAACCAGTTTCCATGCTTGATGTTTCAATTAGAGCTGAAGTGCTTGAGCTGATGCGTGAGCTACAACAAAAACATGGTATTTCTTACATCTACATAACACACGATCTATCAACTGCAAGATATCTTGGCCAAAACATTGCTATCATGTATTTAGGAAAAATTGTAGAAAGTGGTCCAATTGATGACGTGCTTTTGCACCCAAGACATCCATACACACAAGCTTTGCTAGATGCCATTTCAGAACCAGAACCTGATAACCTACTCAAAGAAAAAAAGATCAGAATCAATGAGCCACTTGATATTGACGTGTATCGTGGATGCAGATTTCGTGCACGGTGTCCATATGCAATTGAAAAATGCAAAGAAGAACCACCGCTTGAACAAACAGGACGAGATAGACTAGCTGCGTGTTTTGTTAAGCTAGACTAATTTGCAATTTGTTGTGTGCTGGATTGCTTGTAGGTAACAACTTGCGAAACGCCGTTCTTTGGATAAACACCGTAGATGAGCTGAGCCTTTTGTACAGTAGCGTCCTTTAGTGTGACAATTATAATCTGATTTCCAGTCGAACGTTCTACAAGAATTTTTGAGAGCCGCTCTGTGTTTAGTGCGTCAAGGTGTGCATCTACCTCATCAAGCAAGTAGAAAGGTGATGGCTTTAGTGTCTGCAGCGCCAAAAGGAATGTGATTGCAGCAAGTGTTTTTTCACCACCGCTAATTGAAGTTGATTCTCTTTTCTGTTTGTCTGGGAACTGTATTAGATATGATATTCCTGAATTGAATACGTCGTCTTCATTTTGTATTTCAAGCCAGGCATTACCTCCAGTCATCGTATTGAAAACTTTGCGTATGTCTTGATCAACTTTGTCGTATGCTTCCAAAAATGTTTGGCGTTTGTCTTTGTCAATTGCTTCTATGAATCTCACAATAGAGTTTCTTTCTTCTTCAAGTTCGTTTTTACGTGTTGACATGGAACGATATCCGTTTGAGATCTCAACGTATGCTTCTGGAGCTTTTGTGTTCAACGTTCCGCTTAGTGTCTTTTTTTCTGCTTCCAGTCTAGTCAGAATCTGATCTACATCAAATGTTTCTAAAAGCTCATCATAACCATATGAGCTAAGTGTTGCTCTAATCTTAACTTCATTTTCTGTAAGGTCGCGTACATCACGAGAAAGAGAATCGGATTGTCTTTCGAAATTGTTGATTTCTTTTGTAAGAGATCTTTCTGTATCATATAGCTCCTTTAGTTTTGCGTCGTATTCTTTGAGTGTAGAAACTGATGTTCCTGATGTGGATATTAGCTGTTGTTCTTTTTCTCTTAAAGAAACAAGTGCGGCGTCTGCTGTTTCTTTTTCTTTTGCCATAGCATGAAGCTCCACTTCAAGATCATGTTTTTCATGGTTTAATCTAGATTGTTCCTCATGGAGTGTCCTCATGCTTGATTTTACAGTATTTTCGTTGTTTACAAGTTCAGTCTGACTGGCAGTCTGTTCTCTAATCTGGCTTAAAATCAAGGTTTGTGCGCTCAAAATATTAGATTTTTTATCATTAAGTGATGCAAGTGCGTTTGCTATTCTAGATTGCTCTTCTTCTGCATAGTTTTCTTTTGTGACTGTTATGCGTTCTTCTAATGAAGCAATGTATGACTCAATC
>Ga0209641_10002040_pt1 | contig 17583 bp, 14 predicted proteins | sample RifCSP16_1_FD_184022 | JGI IMG/M metagenome (GOLD analysis project Ga0209641, IMG submission 184022) | Soil microbial communities from Rifle, Colorado - Rifle CSP2_sed 16_1 (SPAdes) (version 2) | ecosystem: Environmental > Terrestrial > Deep subsurface > Rock core/Sediment | place: Rifle...
CCCCTCCCCTAACCCTTCCCACCAGGGGCGGGGTAAAAACGTTTCCTCTCCCTGTCCCCCTCACTGAGGGGGCGAAAGGGGGAGGGGGGAGGTCAGGTGGGGGTGCTGAACTGTTACATAAAATGAAAATTCCTATATAATTAAATTAGGTTGCCTTCGACAAGTACTTTTAAACTCCCTTATATCAAGAGGGGCTGGGGTGTGTTGCAGTTTCTTTTACTAAAAACTTTGAATTTCCTAAACAGAATATAGCGCCCTCTCTTGACAACCCCCGAGTGGGAAAAGGTTAGATTGAGGGTATTTTTCAGGTAAAATGATTACAACAGCCACGGTTAACAATACTCGTTTAATAGCAGCCTGTATCATACTGTTTACGGGATTTCTCTTCCTGTTTAATACAGGGAAAAGGGACTTATGGGCGCCTGATGAACCTCGTTATGCGCAAGTCTCGAAAGAAATGCGGGACAGCGGCAACTTCATTGTCCCTCATTTAATCAGCGAACCGTACCCTGATAAACCCCCGCTCTTATTCTGGCTCATCAATTTGTTTTCAATTCCATTTGGAAAGATTACGGCGGTGTCTTCCCGACTGCCTTCTGCCTTTGCAGGCATCGGTTGCTGCCTGGCAATATTTTATCTTGGCAAAAGTTTATACCATAATACGCGAATCGCTTTGCTGGCATCACTCTTCCTTGCCACCAGTTCAAAGTTCCTGTGGATGGCGCATCGCGTGGCATTTGACGTCCCCCTCACGTTTTTTGTGACGATGGCAATACTATGTTTCTATAAAGGATATGCAGCACGGCATGGCCGCAGCCTAACTACCCCCCCTTGCGAAGAGTGGGATAAAGGGGGGGTAAAAAAACAAGAGAGACGATACTACACCCTCTTTTATATTTTCATGGCGCTGGGGGTGCTTACAAAAGGGCCTATAGGCTTTATTCTCCCCTTTTGCATTGTATTAACCTATATCATCTTGGAAAAGGATATTCGGGTCTTAAAGGAAACTCGCCCCTGGATAGGCGGGATGATATTTGCCTTTATCGTATTTACCTGGGTTTATCTGGCAAGCATTTACGGCGGCAAGGAATATGCCTATCAAATTCTTTTCAAACAGAACGTCGGAAGATTTGCCAGTTCGTTTGCCCACAAACGCCCATTTTATTATTACTTCATAAATTTTCCTGTCAATTTTATACCGTGGAGTGTCTTTGTCCCGAGTATTGCTATATACCTGTTTTCCAAAGAAGGACGAGGAAAGATACAAAGTATCTCGTTACCTGTTATTTGGTTTGGGGTCATTTTCGTTTTCTTTTCGATTGTGTCCGGGAAAAGAGATATTTACGTCCTTTCTCTCTATCCCGCTGCAGCCCTGATTACAGCATGGTTTTTGAATGAATTTGTCGAGCAATTCCGTGAGAAACATTTTAAAAAAATAGGATATTATCCGTGTTATATCCTGTGCGGAGTCTCACTGGTACTAAGTATTCTTTTACCGATAGTGGTATATAAACTCTATCCTCAGTATACATCTTCAACAATTCCGTTTGTGGCTATTCTCCTGATCGGCGGTCTTGTAATGTTACGATTCGTGAGGTACGCCAGGATAATTCCTTTTCTCTTCACGATTATTTTTGTTATATTTTTTGCTTTTACTATCGGCACCTTGAAGGCTATTCCGATTCTGAATCAATATAAATCCGCCAAAGAAATCTGCGACAATGCCAATTCCGTGATGAAGCCCGGTGAAAAATTGGCCATGTACAATTTTTTCAGAGACCCTTATCTGTTTTATACCAATAGAAATCATATAGAGGTACTACGCGGGACAGAGGAACTGAGACGATTCCTGAATTCGAATGAACGTGTGTTTCTTTTCATCCAGGAGAAAGATTTCAACAAGGTTTCTAAATTACTTGAAATACCAATGTTTGTACTCGAAAAGGATTCTGTAGGTCATCGGGATATGCTTTTTATTTCAAACAAGGACATTTAATAAATAAGGAAATGGAAATAAAATTACAACAGCATGCAGGAACGTTGACGAAAAAGGATATACCTTTCCTCATTGGCTTATCCTTACTAGGATTTTTTCTCTTCTTATTTTATACATGGGCAATGCCTCTCATTGACCCTGACGAACCCCGGTACGCCTCTACGGCGCGCGACATGGTACTGAACGGCAACTGGATTGTCCCGCACTTTAATGGCGTCCCGCGTATCAACAAGCCGCCACTTTTTTACTGGGCCATTGCCATTTCCTATAAAATTTTTGGGATAAACGAATTTGGCTCACGATTACCCTCCGCCCTGGCAGCCACAGGCACGGTATTAATTACCTATCTATGGGGTAAAAGGATTGCAGACCGTAAAAATGGATTCTGGGCAGGCATGGTATTGATGTCCAGTCCGTTGTTCTTTCTCATTTCCCGGTTCTGTATTACAGATATGCTGCTGACTTTTTTTGTCTGTTCCAGCCTTTATCTTTTCTTTATCGAATATATGGAACCTAACAATAGGTGTAAGGGCGGGTTTGAAACCCGCCCCTATAGAAGGTTGTTTCTTTACTTTCTCCTGGGTATGGTCTTCCTGGTTAAAGGGCCTGTAGGAATATTGCTGTTTATCCTGATTACACTATGTTTTCTCTTATGGATACGCGACCTTCGATATATCAGGAGGCTATGGTGTCTACCGGGATTCCTGCTTTTCCTGGGTATCATTTGCGCATGGGGTATCCCTTTCTGGCTATCTCTGGGCACAAAGCAAATATCTTCTTTGCTTTCTCAAGAGATGTCAGGGCGCTTTGTCAGCGGGTATGCACATCCAGAGGCATTTTATTATTATCTGCCCGTATTCATAATCGGATTCTTCCCCTGGTCGTTGTTTGTATTTATTACTTTTATACATGCCATTAAACAAAGGGAAAACATGCCGGCAGAAGAAAAAAAACAGGTGTATTTTTTCTGCTCATGGCTCATTCTAACCTTAGTCTTTTTTTCCATGTCTCACTCTAAATTAATGACCTATGTCCTTCCCCTTTCTCCTTCCGTTGCATTGCTAACTGTCTCGCTTTCCCGATGGGAAATGGAAGGCAAGTTAGGGAAAAGACACCTGTGGATATTATGGCCTACAGTATTTGTTTCTGCAATGATCCCTATTGCACTAATCATTACCATGCCAAAATGGGTACCAGCCAAGCACGGTTTATCCACAATCCATATTGCCCTTCCAATTATTATTCTTTTGATTGGGACACTGATAGCATTATTTACCTTCGTCCGCAGCAAACGTTTTTTCCAATTAAAAAAGGTTTTTTGTTTTACCAATTGCATATTTCTTGTTATTACCATAACCTATTCAGCAAAATACCTGGGGACCTTTCGGTCTACAAAGGGTATCGTGGAAAAATGCCTTTCATGTAAAGACGAAAATTATGTACTCCTGAGTTACACCAAAATCGTGCCGAGTCTTGTGTTTTATAGCGGTAAAAATATCTTAGAAATGGAGACCTATACTAGCTTAAAAAAGATCGTTCCTGATCCGGAAACATCCATTTACGTCGTTATGAGTTTAAATGATTATCAGAAAAAACAGGATTGGATTCAGAAAAAAAACTTTCATGCGGTATGCCAGAATAACGCACATGTCATGCTGAAGAAAGAACCCAATACCGATAAATAAACGTAAGATTTTTTAGTTGACAATAGGGGTATAATAAATTTGAATTATCAGCTTAGTTTTTGGAGAATCCCCTCACCTAACCTCTCCCACAAGGGTAGAGGAAACTTTCTCTTCCTTGATGGGAGGGACTAAGGGAGGGTGTTATTTTCGTGCTCCTTCCTAAGGGATTGACAATAAATAATCTGAACAAGTTTGTTGTCCGACACTTTGAAGATCAGGCACTGTCAGGGCTAAAGCCCAATTCAGATAAGACCGTCACTAACCCCAGCCTTAAGGCTGGGGTTAGTTGATACATGTCATACCGGGGCTTTAGCCCTGATGACACAGCAACATGAAGTTGTTCATGTTATTTATTGTCAATTCCTGGAAAACCTGTGGGAAAAACGACCATGATAAAGGTGTTATTATTAGGTGTTGGACGATGGGGTTCGAATCATTTGCGCGTGTTGAGTTCACTGCCAGTGGAACTTTTCGTCAGCGACATACACAAGGATCATCTCTCATCAGCGCTCACAATAGGCATCCCAGCTACCCATCTCTCCACCAACCCGTTAGAATTTGTCTCAAGGGTGGATGCAGCAGTGGTAGTCACACCAGCCCAGTCGCATTTTGATCTGTGCCAAAAGTTGCTGGAATCAGGCAAGGACGTCTTTGTTGAGAAACCTATTACACTCCAGTCAGGTCAGGCGAAAATACTGGCTGAAATGGCTGACCAATACAACCGTATCCTTCAGGTTGGCCATATTTTCCGGTTCGATCCGGCATCACGGTGGCTCCACGACTCTATTGAACAAAAAATATTTGGTCATGTGAATATCCTGCGCGGTAACTTCAGCGGTTTCAAACGGCCCAGGAATGATACCGGCGTTACATTCGCCGATGCAATTCACTTCGTTGACCTTTTTAACTACTTCATGGACAGACCACCTGCAAGGGTTACGGCCATAATGAAAGACTTTATGGGCACAGGGAGGGAAGATGAATCGTATTTATCACTGGATTACGGGGGTGACCATGGCGTAACCCTTGCAACAGTTATCAGCGGTTATTATTCACCAGGTAAGTTCCGTGAAGTAATGGTCATTGGCAGTGAGTTAAGCGCTGTATGCGATTACAATGTAGCTCAATATAAAGTCCGTACCTTCGAAAACAAACACGTGAAGTCTGGTAACGATTTTAAGGCAGTCGAAGGCACTATGCGTCAACTTGAGTTTGCACCGGAAGAACCTCTGCAGGCTGAATTACGCACCTTCACTAATTCTGTACAGACACGACAGCCGCCTCTGGCTGACGGCTGGGCAGGCTATGAGGCCGTGCGAGTCATCGAGGCAGCAACGAAATCGGCACAAACAGGGCAAACGATAGCGTTAGAATAATACCCGTGTGGAATTACCACACCAATGTCATTGAACTGAGGACAAAGAGATTATGGAAAAAGTTCCACTTTCAAAGTGTCTCCTGAACGACGAAGTCAAACAGGCTGCGATGCGCGCCCTGGAGTCAGGGTGGTATATCCTTGCGAAGGAATGCGAAGCGTTCGAACGTGAACTTGCCGCTCACACAGGCACAAAGCACGCTATAGTAAGCTCATCCCTGACGGCGGGCATGTTCCTTCTTCATAAAGCGATGGATTTAAAGCCGGGTGAAGAAATCCTAGTGCCTTCCCACACGGCATTCCCATCCATCGAACCTATGATTCACTGCGGGGCAAAGCCGGTATTTATCGACATCGACGAAACCTATTGCATGGACGTAGAACTACTGGAGGCGGCAATTACATCTCGCACGGTGGGGTTAATGCCGGTACACCTCTATGGCCACCCTGCGAATATGGAGCGCATATTTGAGATTGCCCGGAAGCATCGCCTATGGGTAATCGAGGACTGCGCGCAGGCACAGGGTGCGAAGTACAAGGGAAAAACGGTGGGTTCTATGGGCGTAGCAAGCGGATATTCCTTTTTCCCATCAAAAAATCTGACGGTAATGGGTGACGGCGGTTGCATCTGCACCAACGATGATGCCATTGCAGAAAAAATCCGCATGCTGCGCAACCATGGACGGAAGGACAAATACACCCACGAACTGGTTGGATATAATCTGAGAATGAATGAAATTCAGGCAGCCATAGGCCGTGTAGGGCTGCGGCATCTGGATGCACTCAACGAACGAAGACGCGCCATTGCCGCCCACTACAACCGGCGTTTAAAAGGCATTGTGAAAACGCCGCCAGAACAATCCTGGTCCAGGTCGGTATATCATATGTACGTAATTCGGACAGAACTAAGAAACGAACTCGCAAAGTTCTTGCAGCAACGCGGCATCGGCACGGGCATCCATTATCCCACAGCCAATCATCAACAACCTGCAATCACCAAACTTTATAACGATCTGCCAAAACTGCCGAAAACCGAGCAGGCTGTGCAGGAAATCCTTTCGCTCCCCATTTTTGGTGAGTTATCCCTGAACGACGTTGACTATGTTTGCAACTCCATTGAAGAATTCTATGGTAAAAAATGAGCCGACAACCGCCTGAAATCAGTATCGTCATTCCCTGTTACAACGAAGAGGGCAACTTGCGGGCGCTTGCAAATGCGATTACCTCTGCCATGGACCCGCTCCATATTTCCTATGAGGTGGTGATTACCGACGATGGAAGCGCCGATAATTCATGGACACTCCTTAAGGAGATAGCAGTGTCTAACCCACGTTTTCGAGTTCAGCGGTTCAATTCCAACTGCGGCGAATCGGCGGCCAGCTGGGCTGGTATGATGGCAGCGCGTGGCCGTTATATCATTACCCTGGATGCTGATTTGCAAAACGACCCCCGTGACGTGCCAAAATTTTTTGAAGCACTGCGCCGGCACGATTGCGTGTGTGGCACGCGTGTGGAGACGAGGGGGAAGGGAGATAATTTTATACGGATCATCTCGTCTCGTATCGCCAACTGTGTCCGCAATAAACTCAGTGACGAAAATGTTAGCGACGCAGGATGCACCTACCGCGCATTCAAGAGCGAATGCCTCGCGCGGATCAAATTTTTCAAAGGTGCACACCGTTTTTTGCCAACATTGATCAAAATGGAGGGGTTTTCAGTAACGGAAATCCCTGTTACCAACAATCCACGATTTGCGGGTCAGAGTCACTATGGGGTGTGGAATCGGCTATTCAAGTCCTTCGCAGACCTGCTTGCCGTGAGATGGATGAAAAAACGGATGATAAGGTACGAAATCGTTGAAAAACTAAATTAAAAAGGAGATTATTTATGCTTTATAATATTGTGCTAGCCGTCACGTGGTTTGGAGAGGAACATCGTTTGTTCGGGCTGAATTGGAATTACCTCACTATTCTTGGATTCCTTGGTAATGCAATATTTTCTACCAGGTTTTTGATCCAATGGATTGCCTCGGAAAAAAAAGGGAAGAGCGTGATTCCTGTTACATTTTGGTATTGGAGCATAGCGGGAAGCATAATCATGTGTGCCTATTGGATTATGGAACGTAGTCCGGTTGGAATACTAGCCTATCTGCCGAACTCCTTCGTCTATATGCGCAATTTACATTTGATCAGAAAACACCAGCTCGCGGCAACTGCTTCGGCTCCAACCCAAGTTCCGCATAAAGAAAGTTGAGGTAAGTTATCACCTATGTCAAAGGACGAAATATTCAAAGAAAATATGCCGGTTATAGCAGACTTTAACTTTGGAGAGAAAGTTGCTTCGGTATTTGACGACATGTTGGATCGGTCTGTTCCGTTTTATCGGGAAATCCAAAGAATGATCGGGGAAATGGCGGTAGATTTTGCCGTTGAAGGAACTAATATTTATGATCTGGGATGCTCTACTGGTACCACCCTGATCAATTTGAGTCAAAATATCCCCGGTAAAGTAAAATTCATAGGTATTGATTATTCACAGGATATGCTTGCCAGGTGTAAACAGAAACTCGACGCGCATCATTTCTCCAGGGAACATGAACTGATCTGCGCTGATTTGAATCAAGGTGTAAATATCGAGAATGCTTCGGTCGTGGTCATGGTTCTTACACTTCAATTTATAAGGCCGTTGAGAAGGGACACATTGATCGGCAGCATCCTGAGGGGATTGAATGAGAACGGATGTTTGATTCTTGTAGAAAAAGTCTTGGGAGAAGATTCAGTTTTTAATAGACTTTTCATAAACTATTACTACGACTTCAAGAAACGAAACGGATACAGCGAATTAGAGATCGCCCAAAAGCGAGAGGCGCTCGAGAACGTATTGATCCCTTACAAGCTATTGGAAAACAGGGAACTCCTGCTTAAGGAGGGATTCCGATATTGTGATGTATTTTTCAAGTGGTACAACTTTTGTGGAGTGGTAGCCGTAAAATAATGGTCAAAATAGGTAACTTCTTTTTTCGATACCGGAATGTCCTTTTCCCGGTAGTCTTTGTGTTGCTTTTTTTTGAGGGAACATGGCCGGTATGTGACAGTGAGGTCGTGGAGATGTGGGAAATTGTCATTGGCGTTATAGTAGCATTGAGCGGCCAGATATTGCGGGCGCTTACCATTGGACTTGCCTACATCAAACGCGGTGGTAAAAAAAAGCAGGTGTATGCGGAAAAACTTGTTCAAGATGGGATTTTCTCGCATTGCAGAAATCCCCTCTATTTAGGTAACCTTTTGATTCTCATTGGAGTTGGAATTGCCGCAAACTCACTGCTATTTATTTTGTTTGGAATGCCGTTCTTTCTATTTGCTTATTTGGCAATAATACGTGCTGAGGAGAATTACTTGGAAAAAAAGTTTGGCCAGGAGTTCAAAGATTACTGTGAACGAGTCAACCGCATTATCCCTAACTTTTCAGGGATAGGGAACACAATTAAAGGTATGGAATTTAACTGGAAACGATTGATCGTCAAAGAATATGCCACACCCTTTGTATGGATAACGGGGCTAACGTTTTTGATCATTAAGGACACATATTTGGATCTCGGCTATGAGGCCGGTAAGTACATAATGTGGTCGCTGTCAATTTTAATCCTGGTTGTCACCTGTGCATTTTTCACTGCCTGGTATCTTAAAAAAAGTAAACTCCTGAGATCGAACTGAGAAGACAAAAATTATGCAAAGAAAGAGATTTTTAAATGATCGGAAATTTTAGAGAACGGCGAACGCGGTTTTTTGACTTATTATTGTTGACTGCGCTATCCGCTATGGTTATATTTCCCGCCCTTGGCCAGAACAGGGAGTGGGCCAGCCATGAGATCCGTCATGCCGAGATTATCCGTGAAATGGTTGAAAACGGCGATTATTTGATACCAAGGCTCATGGGAGGGGTATACCATGACAAGCCACCGGTCATGCATGCGATAGCAGCCGTACTCACGCGGATGGTCGGCAAGCCGAGCATGATGATTGCACGCATACCTTCGGCTGCGGCAGGCATATTGGGGGTGCTGGCAGTCTATGGTATAGGACTGTTGCTTCTTGACCGGCGTTCGGCGTTGATAGCGGCTATTGCGCTACTCGGAATGCCAGGCTACAGCATTGTAGCACGACACGCACGGCCGGACATGATCCTGTGCGCCTCAGTTTTATGCTCGTGCCTTTGCATCGGCCTTGGCATGAGGGAGCGAAGATACACCTGGCAAACATTCTACCTGATTTTTGGAGGACTATGTGCCGGACTTGGAGTAATAACAAAGGGTCCCTATGGAATACTCGTCCCTGCCTTTTTTGCAATTTTTGCGCCGTTCCGCCAGGAAGATCTTAAGCGCCCCCGATTTAATTGGGCCAGTTTTGTGCTTGGTTTTCTGACTGCCCTCGCTATCTGGGCTGTTCCTGCCTACCTTCGCGATGGCGGCCATTACATTCGCGGGGTAATATTCCAGCCAGACCTCGACGTAAGCATGGGCGGAAGCGGGAAGTCGGTATTCTACTACGTGTTGTATGGGATTATGCTCACGTTCCCCTATTCGCTTTTCCTGCCTCTCGCAATACGAGACTTGAGACGATGCGGCTACTCAGCCCCGCTTGCAATCGCCGGGGCTATCTTTATCGTCATTTCCTGCATTCCCAAAAAACGACAACATTATCTCGTCCCATTCTATCCATTTTTTGCGCTGGGAATCGCCGAGTCGCTCGTCCGTTACTATGAAACAAGCCGTCTGGTGCGGCGCGCAGCGCAAATACTTGTGCCTCTCTCGATCATCGCCGTCCCCCTGTACTTTGTGGCCGTTCAACCCTTTGTACAACCGTATAAAAATTCACAGATGTTTTTTGCGAAAGAAATCCTCAGGGTCATCGAACCAAAATCGCAGATATACTGTTTATCAAGTGAAGAAGCGCTGGCCTGGGTCGGGCAGAGATATGAAGGAATAAAGACACTCAGCGGCGATAACCCTTCTCTTGTATCCCAAACGTTGCGCAATGCAGGGGCAGGATCATACCTGGTTATCGGCGAAAGGGATTATACGTCCCTTTTAAAACACCACGAAGCTATTCCGGGTGAATTGGTCCTCAGCCATAAGGCAAGCCACCACGAAAAGATGATGCTTTTCCGGCTGGGCAAAAGAACATCTGAAACACCGTGAGATGGATTTTTTCCATAATGTACCTCACATGCCAAACATATTGAGTTAATACTCGTTGTAAATCAACCTGCAACAGACCATACAGTTTGTTTTGAAAATGCATAAACAGGTTCTCATAGTATTTTTGATCCTTCTTGGAGGCCAAACACTCTCCGCATCCTTACAGAGCGCGTATCCCCAGACCCCGGGAAATATCTCTGAACAAACAGTTCCAGCAGATATCAGGATAAGTTATGGTAAGGGATTGACAATAAATAATCTGAGCAAGTTTGTTGTCCAACACTTTGAATATCTGGCAATGTCAGGGCTAAAGCCCAATTCAGATAAGACCGTCACTAACCCCAGCCTTAAGGCTGGGGTTAGTTGGTACACGCCATACTGGGGCTTTAGCCCTGATGGCACAACAACACGAAGTTGTTCATGTTATTTATTGTCAATTCCTAACTCCGTCCACGCAGCTTACAAAGACGTATTCTGGCAATTTGGAGATAATGCAGAACGACTCTACCAGCAATACGGCGTCTTTACCCTTGAATTTTTAAAAGAATATAAAATTGAAGGTCTTGTCCTCCTGGAAAAACATGGCAGAGAAATGGCGAACTTACATCCACTCCTGGATTATCGGGACATCTTTCACCTGTACAGTAACCCAGATAATACCATAAACAATCTCAACATATTCTCACCTGAAACCCTTGCTGAATTTTACAAAACATTTGGAAATGAAGGGGTACAATGGATTGCCAGTAATCCCGAAACCTTCTTCCTTATCAGTGAAGATAAAGACAAGGGTGTAGAGTTAATGAACCTTGCCAATGAAAAGGGTGACATTGTCTTTCCCCTTGCACGGAAACATGGGATTGCCTTTGCGAGGCTTTACGACAAAGATGTATTGAACATAGTCATCAAATTCCAGGAGGACGGTCTTCTGGCAATTAAAGAATTTGGTGAAAAGGCAAAGATTTTATTCAACCTTTTCATTGACGATGATACTTTTTACCACGTGATTAAGACATACGGGCATAAACAAACCATTCCCATCATATATCTTTTTTACGATAACAACGATTTTAACAACCAAGTCTATGACTACATGAGGAAAACAAAGGTTTACGAATGGGTCTCTGATTGGTGGTATGGCACAGACACCTCTGCTCCAAATACACAAAGTGATGCGGTCATAAGACGCGAAAATGCCCGGGGGGCGGTCAATCTTATTTTCGAATTGGGAAATGATTTTCTGGATAGATTCGAAATCCTCGATATCAATAATGTTAAGGAAGAATCCATCACCACCATTACGAATAAATTAAGGAACTTCTTTATTTCTGACGTTGAAAAGGTCAGCCGCAAAAGAATTCGACAGGAAGACGTTACCTTCCAGGACAAGTTGTTTGCCGGACTGGATATGCTGGGGATCATCCCTATCGGTGGTGGTATCTCAAAGGGGGCAAAGTTTGCGGCAAAAGGGGCGCGGTTCGCCAAGACAACGAAGGGATTTAAAGGTCTCATAAATCTGACGGACGATCTCGTTAAAACATATGGGGATGATGTCGTTCCATTTGTGGCAAAATACGGGGATGATGGCATCAAGGCGCTGAAGGCAACCGACGGCAAAATCCTCAAAATCTCACAGCAATATGGGGATGATGCGGTTCGATATGTCTCTAAATATGGTGCGGATGCGGGGACTGCAATTGAAAGATACGGCAACGACGTCCTATCCCTGGCACGTCAATATGGCGATGATGTTATCAAATACACTGCACTTTACGGCGATGACGGCCTTCGGATCATTCAGAAGCACGGCAAGGACGTTGTGCTTTTGAGCTCCATTTATGGTGATAATGTTATCAAAATGGCCGCACTCCATGGTGATGATGTTATATCGTATGCATCTAAGTATGGCTCAAGCGGCATTAAAGTCATTGAAAAATATGGAGATGACGTTATCAGACTGGCAAAAAGGCACGGAGATGACGTTATTAAGTATGTCGGTATGTACGGTGATGATGGGCTCAAGCTTGCAAGAAAAGGGAAGGTTGGTCTATTCATAATGCGCTTCATGTCTCCAAAGGTATTCGCAAAATGTGCAAAGTTTGCAAAATACGGCATGATCGCTTCCATCTCGCTCACCGCTGCCACACATCCAATCGCATTCCTTTCTGGCCTGATAAACGCCCTTGCCTGGCTATTTGGCGCCAGCCCTATAATCATAGCCATCATTCTCGGTCTCGTAGCTACCTTCTTCATCATCCGGTTTCTGAGAAAATTTAAATGGTTTTTTAAACCATTTGTGGTATGTTTTAGGATATTAAAAAGGTTTATATAATTACGATAACCTAAAAAAGGGTAAAATGACTGACGAACCTATATCTTTTAACCATCTCAAGCCAAACATAACAATTCATGGCCCGATTTTACCAGAACCCGTCAAGGTAATTGTAACCATTCCTTTGGGAAATTCTCTCAAACTCATTGGAAAGGGACTCAAGACAAACCAGGTTCATGAAATCATTTTAGAAACACACCAATTATCAAAACTTGTTATATCTCCAGAGAAAGAACCATTTGATGGAGACCCTGTAAAATTCAGACTTGGTATTGAAGCCATGCGTCTATCTCTTGCTTATGAATACGATCCCTTCTTCTCGCTCTCTGTTGCACGTGTTGACCCATTGCCCCACCAACTTGAAGCTGTTTATGATTACTTTATGGCCTTGCCACGTATAAGATTTCTTCTCGCTGATGATCCAGGCGCCGGAAAAACTATTATGGCGGGATTGCTTTTGAAGGAATTGAAGATTAGAGGTCTTATAAAGAGGACGTTAATAGTCGTTCCAGCGAACCTCTGCTTTCAGTGGCAACGGGAATTGAAAGATAAGTTTCGTGAAAACTTTGAAATCATTAGAAGCGATGTTTTGAGGGCTAATTATGGGACAAATCCCTGGCAGGAAAAAAATCAGGTTATTACATCTATCTCATGGGTTTCCCGTATTGAGGACGCAAATGATAGTCTCCTTCGTAGCCACTGGGATCTTATCATTGTTGATGAGGCACATAAAATGAGCGCTTACAGCAGCGACAGGACAACCCTTGCTTACGACCTTGGCGAAGAACTTTCTAAGAGGACAGATCACTATTTATTAATGACAGCCACTCCTCATAAAGGTGACACAAAGAACTTTTGTCTCTTTCTCGAACTCCTTGATAAAGACGTTTATGGTGATGTGAAAAGCCTTGAAGAAGCAATGAGGCGTAACAGTGCCCCATTTTATTTACGCAGAACGAAAGAAGCAATGGTTACATTCCCTGATCCTGATACAGGCAAGGTCAAAAAGATATTCACCAATCGTGAGGTTTACACCGCCGACTTTAAGATAGATGCTGAAGAGTGGGATTTCTATGATGCCCTGACAAGGTATGTTGAAGACCAGTCAATTAAGGCTGCTGAAGACGATTCAGCACAAGGGCGTGCGCTTGGCTTTACTATGGCAATGCTTCAAAGGCGTTTTGCTTCAAGTATGTATGCCGTCAGACGCAGCCTCGAACGTATGCGGGACAGAAGGCAAAGGATTTTAGATGATCCAGAGGCATATAAAAAATCACAAGTGGAAAAAAGGATACCGGACGACTTTGAAGATTTACCAGAAGATGAACAACAAGAGATAATCAAACAATTAGAGGACGTTGTAGCAGATGTAAACCCAACGGCCTTGAAAGAAGAAATCCTCCAGCTTTCTAAACTCATAGAACAGGCAAAGAACCTTGAAAAAGGTGAAATCGAGTCCAAACTGGTAAAACTCAGAGAAATACTTACGGAGCATCATATTTTTGATAATCCAAAAATGAAACTGCTCATATTCACGGAGCATAAAGACACCCTCGATTACCTTGCCGGTGATGGTAAAGATGGTCGTCCTTTGGGGAAACTCCATGAATGGAAACTCAAGGTTACCCAGATTCATGGAAGTATGAAGATTGGCGACAGGGATACCCCGGGTACCCGTTTATATGCAGAAAGGGAGTTCAAAGAAGACGTCCAGGTGCTTGTTGCGACAGAGGCGGCGGGTGAAGGTATCAACCTCCAATTTTGCTGGTTTATGATCAACTATGATATTCCATGGAATCCCATGCGTCTTGAGCAGCGCATGGGTAGAATACATCGTTATGGTCAGGAGCATGATTGCGTTATTTTTAATTTTGCAGCAATAAACACACGGGAAGGCAGGGTACTCCAAAAGCTCCTGGAAAGACTCAGAGAAATACGGAGAGAGTTGGGTACAGATCAGGTTTTTGATGTGGTGGGAGAGGTTTTACCCTCGAATCTCCTCGAAAAACTGTTTCGCGACCTTTACACCCACAAGATCAATGTACCAGAGATAGAGGAAAGGATTGTGCGGGATGTGGAACCAGAGAGGTTTAGAAGAATTACCCATTCAACCCTTGAAGGGTTAGCGAAGCGAGAATTGAACCTGAGCTCGCTTATCGGCAAGTCCTCTGAGGCAAAAGAGCGCAGATTAGTTCCGGAAATCGTAGAAGACTTTTTTATAAAGGCAGGACACATCGCAGGGATTTATCCAAAAGAAGTTAAAAAGGACAGCCATATCTACCGTATTGGGAAGGTTCCCAGGACACTTCTTACTATTGGAGAAAAATCCGAACCACAATTTGGGAAACTTGGCAAGGAATACAAACAGATCATATTTGATAAAGAATTCCTGAAAAAAGATGCAACCTTAGAATGGGTAACGCCAGGTCATCCCCTTTTTGAAGCAGTGAGGGAAGACGTTCTGGACAGGGTAAGGGATGACCTCCGTAAGGGAGCTGTTTTCTATGATTTGCATCGGAAAGACCCATACAGGGCTGATGTTTTTTGCGCGTCAATCAAAGATGGCAAGGGCAATACCATCCATCGCAAACTCTTCGCAATAGAAACAGATACATCAAGCAATCTCCACGTCCGCCAGCCCACATTATTCCTTGATTTAACCATCGCTCCTATTGGAACCAGAGTACCTGATGATACTCAATTACCATCTCGAGAGGAAGTTGAACTTGCCCTGATCGAAAAAGCCTTGAAACCCATGCTTGAAGAAGTAAAGAAACAAAGGGAAAAAGAGATCGGAACAATTACCAGGCATGTGGAGTTATCTTTAAATGAATTGATTAACAGACAGAACCTGCATCTTGCAGAATTATCTGAGAGAAGGGATAACCGCGGTGACACGTCCCCTCAGATTGCTAGCGCTATCAAACAAACAGAAGACAGGCTGGATGAGCTTAACCACCGATTGGAAAACCGCAGGGAAGAACTTCACATGGAGAGTCATTGCGTCATAGGCGATATTGATCATATTGGCAGGGCATGGGTATTGCCTCATCCTGAAAGGACATCGCCGGAGTTTGCGCCCATGGTGAGGGATGATGAGATTGAGAAAATCGCCATGCAGGAAGCAATCAAATATGAAGAAGGGCGGGGATGGGTTGTTGAGGACGTATCAAGCCAGGATCGTGGTTTTGACATTATATCACGTAAACCGCATCCGCATGATGAGAAGACATTTACGGAGGTAAGATTTATCGAGGTTAAAGGCAGGGCTACTATTGGTGATATAGCTTTGACTTCTAATGAATACAAAACCGCTGAACGGTTAAAGATAGACTTCTGGCTCTATGTAGTTTATAATTGCGCTTCAAATCCAGATATTCATTTTATACAGAATCCATCAAAATTACATTGGGAACCAATAGTAAAAATTGAACATTATCACATTGGGTCAGATATGATTTTAAACGAATGCTGACATTTAAGTGATTAAGGAGTGTTTCATTTGTCAAAAAAGACGAAATTAGAGATATACCCCAACTCGCCCCTCATTGAGGTAATCTTTGAAATAAAATTTCCAGGAGAACCAGTCGTTGAATGCCGGCGCGATATTTTCTTTGATTTTATTCGGGAAGATTATTCTAAAATTTTTGTTCCTCAGACAAAGGAGGGAAGCTTTGTTGCACTGGAACCGTATCATTTTGAAAAAGAAGATCGTTCATCGGGCATTATGTTAGCAATGAACAAATTTTCCTATTACTGTCGTAAGTATCCAGGTTTTGCTCTATTTAAAAAAGAAGTTATAAGGCTGTTAGAATTTTTTAAAAAATCTTATCCTAAAATAATTACACTTAACCGGACAGGATTTAGGTATGTGAATATCATACCATTTACACGGGAGGACGGTATTGTTCCTTTAAATAGATTTTTAAAAGTCAAACTCCAAATGCCAACTACAATACCGGAAAGGTACAAAAATATAAGTGTAGGTTTTATAGCTAAAACAAATGGAGGTTCTATAACAACAAGGATAGAAACTTTGTTGTCTGCTGATAAAAGCGGGGAAGCCATCTTGCTTGATATTGATTATGCTAAGGAAAAGGAAGAGGGGCTTTCAATTGCCAATGTAAAAAAATATCTGGAAGAAAGCCATACGTATTCACGACAGTTGTTTGAAGATTTAATAACGGATAGTTACAGAATGTTTTTGAAAGGAGAAGCTATATGACATACGCTGGTTACAGTCCCTGTCAGCCGACCAGGCAGGAATGTCAGGTTCAAGATGTGGGGAGAGAAGAAGTATCTGCCTTTTCACCCTCAAATCCTTTTCCTGTTGGAACTGCACAAGAAAGAATGCCGGATAAAGAATTTAGGAACAACATAGTTCGCAGTCAATGTACTCCTTTGTGGACTGTAACTACTAAAACAAGAATATTTACAGTTTCTAAACCTATTAAAGTGCGTATCTATTCTGAGGATAGTCTTTTTTTTGCTGAGAATGAAACTTTAGTCATTATTGGAACGGGTAGTTCTGCTATGGAGGCAATGGACGATTTTTGCAGGCATATAATCCATTTTTATCATTATTACAAAAAGTTATCGTGGGATAAGGTAACAGGAGATGCTGTTAGATTGAAGAAACTTTACGAGACACTTTTTATTGAGCAGGAATAAAGAGTGCAAATCGATACAAAACAAATTGAATCTGCCTTACGTAAAAAAGGATTTGTTGAAGAAGGAGGATCGCATAAATATTTTTATCACGAGGTAGGCAACAAACGTACGGGAGCTTACGCTTATACATCTCGAGGTAGTGGCTATAAAACGTATGGTGATAGCTTACTTAAAATTATGAAAAAAGAACTAAGATTGGATACTTTAAATCAGGTAAAACGCCTCATGGAATGCCCTATGGATGCCGAAGAATATAATACTACTTTAAAACAGAAGGGCATCTTTTAATTCATCATATTTCGCGTAAATGTATGATATGAATTCCTA
>Ga0209641_10002041_pt1 | contig 17582 bp, 27 predicted proteins | sample RifCSP16_1_FD_184022 | JGI IMG/M metagenome (GOLD analysis project Ga0209641, IMG submission 184022) | Soil microbial communities from Rifle, Colorado - Rifle CSP2_sed 16_1 (SPAdes) (version 2) | ecosystem: Environmental > Terrestrial > Deep subsurface > Rock core/Sediment | place: Rifle...
GTTTATGGGGATGCTGAGGTTTATGGGAATGCTAGGGTTTATGGGGATGCTGAGGTTTATGGGAATGCTAGGGTTTCTGGGAATGCTTGGGTTTATGGGAATGCTTGGGTTTATGGGAATGCTTGGGTTTATGGGAATTGTAAGATTAAAATAATATTATGTTCAAAGTTCAATTTTGAATTCCAATGGCAAGTTGAAGAATGGGTGAATTTAGAAAAAGAATTCGAAAAAAAATTAAAGGAGAAAAGATGAAAGGAAAAACATCTAAGCAGCACCTTAAAGCCAGATGTCGCCATTGTGGCAAATTAACGTGGCATTGGAATAAAGGAATACTTGACCATAATATTGGACTCCATGAGGAATGGTGCATGTATAAGAAGATATTGGACAGGGATGGTCAGGAGGAAAAGAAATGACAAATATTTTTTATATTGAAATAAAAAGGAGGCAGAAGAATGGAAACAAAAAGCATACTAACAACTGAAATTGGAACATTGGAAAGTGAAAAATTGCAACCTAAAGATGTCATAATCAAAAGCCTAAGGGTTGATGAAGTTACTCTAGAAAAAGGGAAGGTCAAAAAAGCGGTCTTTCTTTGCTTATATCCTGAGAAGGTTGATTTATTAGAGGTCAGTTCAGTCAGATATGAAAAGTCTGGGGAATTAGTAAACTCAGGGTTATGGGTGAAGCTCGATAAAGACAACAATTTGCAAAAGGGCAGTGCTCTCACAGAATTTATGAATTTTTTTGGCAAAAAGACTTTAAACGATATGCTAGGCATCGTAGTGAAGACAACCTTTGACGAGAAAGGTTATCTTTGCTTTAAAGCCTACTAAATGAAGAGCATCCTCAGTAATTGGGGATGCCTTAATATTAAGAAGGATGACATACGCAGAAGAACTTAGAAAACAAATAAAGATTCATAATAATGAATGGAATCATGAACAGACATTAGGGGGATATCAAAAAGCCCTTGATGATGTTTTGTTCATCATTGAAACTGAAAACATAGACATAACAAAAGAGGACAGGGATATTTTGAAAGAGAAAATCGAGGAGTTAAGATGAAAACTAAAGAGGAACTTAAAGAAGAAGCATGGAAGGAATATAATAAGATTCGTGAGCCTGCATTGAAGGAATATCAGAGGAAAATCAAGGATTAAGATGAACTATTCAACGAAAGAAATTAATGACATAAATGAGTTTTGCAAAGCTATTAAAAAGATTCCAATACCTAAGGGTTGGGCTTTAATGACTCCTGAATTAGAAGAATATATAGTTAAGATAACTTTTAAAATAGTTAAGACCGAGGAGTTAAAATGACAAAACAATTATTATTTAGACCTGCTTTTGATTGTCCCAGAGAATTTGACCTCATAGGGATAGGACAGAAGGGAGCAGGTTTTTGTACGTCGGTCACCTATAAAATATCACCTCTTTTTCCCTGCCCCTTCTCTTCTAATAATGTTCTGCCAATTAGCATTGGTAATCTATCTAAAATAATCAGCGATGATTTGGGAGAAATGATACAATGGCCTCTTTAGGAGCAAGTGAGAACAAAAGAAAATGGAAAGAGAAACAAAAACGTAAAGGTCTTTGCATTAATTGTACGAATAAGGCACTGAAAGGAAATGTTTATTGCCGTAAGCATTATATCTATTATAGTTACGCAATGAAACATGAAAGGGAATTGAGGAGGAAATCAAAGTGACAGCTACAGCTAATTTCACAAGTTCAATAACCTCCATCCGCTTATCGGGAGTAGAATTATCATGGACGCTAACTTTTTTAATCTTTATTTCAATATTATTAATTGGATTTGTTATATCTAAAAATATAAGGAATCTTTTGGTCGGAGGAGTAATCTCAGTAGGTCTTTTATTTATTTATAAAATATCAAGATGGATAGGTGTTTCTGCATCTGAAGGTAATTTTATTCCGGTGAAATGGTTTTATTACATAATATTATTTATTTTATTTTCAATATTGTTTGGAAAACTTTTTAATTATACAAAATGGGGGAAGAAATTGAAAAAGCTATTCGAAAAGAACTATGAAAACGAAAACGACAAGTAAACCTTATCTCCGTCGAGCAGGAGAATATTGGATATTTGAAATGAAGATAAAAGGGAGAACACAGCACATTGCAGGGCGATTCTCGACACGCTATCTACTTGAAAAGGTCTTAGGGAAGGAGAAAGCGTATCTCTTTTACGCAGACTTTGATAAAAAAAAGAGGCAAGATAACCCCCAAAAGTGCGTATATGAATTATTAAGCGAATCTTTGAAGCAACAAGAAATGGATACGCCCATTATCCAAATTTCAGAGGAGGATAAAAAAAGACTATGGGAATTAACAAAGTAAAGGGATGTAATCAAGAGAAATGTCATTCTTAGATTTAATTTTTCCAAATAGAATTAAAAAAATAAAGCTCGGTTCAGATGAAATAGATAAATTGAAAGAAATAGAAAAAAGTGCATACATTGCAGAAGCTGAAAAACTCCTTAAAGAAAGGGGAGCAAAAAAGGCCAGAGATGAACTAAAATGATTAAAGACTATGTTAATATATTTTTCTTGTGTTGGGTTTTTTCCTTCTGTATTCTAGGTTCTATTACTCTTACATATATCGTTCTTGATGGAAAATCACCAATCTATTATGAACCAAATCCTATAATTCTTTATAGCGAATTTATAATGTCAATTTTAACTCCAGTTTTTGTTTTAGGGCTTATCTATAAGTATATAAGAGAACTTACAGATAGACCATTTCCTTCTATTGAACTAAGGAATGCTTCGACTAGCATTAAATAGAATAGCTTGTGTAGGCTTATCAGTTGAAAAACAAGTGCATGATATTTCCAATTCATTAGCCTTAGCTAACCTCTCTACTCCATATTGAATAGGGTTGATTATACATTCTTTTTCCTGACTACGAATCAAATATATCAATAAGAAGCCACAAATTACAAATATAATTAGCATTAACGTACAAAGCATAACGAAATTCTCATTACTCAGCTTCAATTTCCTTTTGTAAAGCAAGTAATTTATTCGTGTCTATAAGTTTACGATTTATCGAGTTCAATCTTTCGTCTAATACTCCCTTGATTTCTGTTAAAACGTTGAGTAGCATCAATCTGTAGCTCTTCACGTCTTCCAGAGAGGTCAAGGTTTGGTAATTGGCTATCTGTAAATCTTTTTGCTGTAGCGATTCCTCTAGTTCCGCTATCTTTGATTCCAAGAGCTTTTCGTCTGATTTTTTCGAGTTGTCTGAATTTATTTCTTCGTTCTCTTTCATCATTTTCCTCCCTCCTTTCATCTATCTCTGCTTTTGGTGGCATAAGTGTTTTGTTCCTTAATTTTTCTGAAGTCTTAGGAACTCTAAACTTCATCATTAGATTTTGGAAAGTTGCAAATAGTCCGTAGAAAATTAATGTTAATAGAGCCCCAACAAAGAAACCTCCTATAACAAGTACGATTAGTAAAAGTGGATGGACGCTAACCATTTTGCGCAAACCCGCTCCCTTGCTTTATATTATTTACGCCTAGAAGAATTTCCTGCATGAGTTGCAAATTTTCTTTTTGCAATTCTTGATTGGTAACTGCTCCTTGGTTTGCTATTGCAATAGTATCTCCAGCTTTATCAAATATTACCCAAGCGGTGACACCAAAAGTAATGATAGAAATCATTAATGCAGACATCATAATAGTCGGGCCCCACTTTTGGAAGAAATCCTTTTTCTCATATTCCTTTCTCATTAATTCCCTTATGGCATTATTGGCCATCCGCATATCCGTCGAAACTGGAAACACTCCCAATTCATTAAGAGTCTTATTTAAATTTCCAAAAGTTAAATTATACCAGAATCCATCCTGAGCTATTCCCCATGCAATTTTATTCTTACCAATAAATTTTCCAAACCCTGCACGTAGACGACGTAGATTTCTTAAATAATAAATATGCTCTCCCCCATCTCCAACTGCCACTTCCCTCGCACGGTCATTTGAATCTGGGACAAATCCATAAGGAGGCACTTCCCTTAATATACTTGCTCTTATTGGATAACGGACTCGAATCATGATATAGTACATTGTAATAGAACCCCCAACTAGAAATGCGACTAAGAAAGTAAAGAAGAGATAGGTATAGATTGGTGGAATGTTTTCAAATATTGCCATGGTTAAGTAGTATCAAGTTTGATTTTTGGTTTTGATTTAGGGACTTCATTATCAGGAATACTATATATAGTATGGCTTGACCATTGTCTAGTTTGACATTTTGGGCATGAAGATGGTGAAACTACCCTATTATACCATTGATGACCACACTTTTTGCACTTTAACATTAGCAATTAACCGCTATCCTTTATATATAAAGGTATGCAAGTTTATGGTATATAATAAGTTAAGTTAAAAGCTAGGCTTGTAATGGTAAAAAAGCTTTCTTCTCTGACTTATACCTATATTTGTAATTATCTAGGGTATTTCGGTCTAAATCGCACAATTGCATGAGCTTTATGTTGTCATCACCCATGATGTCATAGGCCTTTTTGAATTTATCGTATTTAGTTTCAGGTTTCTTAGGTTCATTGTCTGACAATTGTTTTAGAACATCTCTATAAAGAAATTTATTATATTCCCATTTCTTTTTTTCATATTCTGTGACTAATTCTGATGAAGGCATTCCCAAAATTATATTTTTAAGTTTAGACCTTTTGCCAGACTTATCAAATCTAAGATGTTTAAAATATTGTTTGCCAGTTATAACATTAGTTTGCATCATTTGGATTTTCATTTTGGAAGTTTTTCTTTCTTGATTTATTCCTGACATTGTGCCAATACAATGGCATAGCTTTCTTGTATTAGAATCTATGAATTTAGCATTAGGAACATTTATAATAATTATTAAGTTAAGGTGTCGGCATACTTGGAAGACATAGTTAATTACATTGTTAATCAATGACATAAATTTCCTTGCAGATATGGTTGTTCCTGTCTCTTCCCAAACAATAACTAATGAAGAAATCTTCTCACCTCTTTCACTCTTCTCAACTAGGTCATTTATAAGCTGTACAAATTCTGCCGGTTTAAAAACACATCTGTCTATTAGATATGTCAAGTCCAAAGTTTCTGCTAATCTTAAACAAGCATAAGACTTTCCTGAACCAGTCTCACCAAGAACGAGCATAATAAAGTTCTTATTTTTATTACCCGTTCTATCTAAAACATATTCATGGAATACACTTTTTTGATTCATCATATAACCTCGCCTTCTTCCGTTGATTCTCTAAAGAAGTTTTCTCTCTTTGCTACGGCAATTAAAATTTCGAATAATTCAAAATATAAAGTTATCTTATCTTCATCAAGATTAGCTTTCTCATCTTTATCGGAGACCCCTTTATATTTATTCTTCAGACTATAAGTGTTTATGTCTTGATTCAATTTAGTAACCTTTGATGTTTCTTCGGCATTAAACCATTTAAACAATAATGACTTTAGGATTTTAACGGAATTACAAAAAATATCTATCTTACTATCAACATATGTTTTTACAATTTGAGTTCCAACTTGACCTTGAGAACTAATTCTATTTTCATAAAAACCTCCCCTATATTCTACACTACCATTTACAACACATCTATTAATATGACTCATTACAATTTGAGAATAAGTAAGTTGGAACTTATTACTCCCATCACCTCTATATGTATCTGAATCGACAAATCTTATCTCTTCTTCTTCCATCTTTAATATTGGTTCTCAGCATAAAGCAAACTCTTTATGTCCCGCATGATTTCAACCCTAAGGTTAAAAAAGAAGTCTAGGGTCTCTTGAAAGTACTGTGTTACTTGACTTCCTATAATCATGTTGAGACGAGCTGAATAACTTTCTGTTATAAAGATAGCCTTATTATTTATAATTTTCTTCAAGGCATCTATCTTCTCCAAATACTTATTATATTTATTATCTTGCAAATGAAGGCAACAATCCGCTACGAGAAGTTTCATTTCGGTTCTAATTAATTTGAGATTTTTATACATTGCTTCAGATATTTCTCTTTCTCTTATGCTTATTGGAATCATTAAGTATTCTATTAAACTTGAACATCCCTCTGAGGAACGCCTGAAAAGTTCCTCAAGCTTCTTAATATTTTCATAAATATTTTTTATCCAAAGCTGATTGATATTATTGCTCTCTAGATTTTCCACTACATAATGATACTCAAAAACTATATATACTTATTCATCATTAAGTTATCGATGGTAACTAAAGAGGAGATAGAAGAAAGAAGAAGCCAAATTAGAGGTAGATTGAATCAACTTACTCAATTCGAGCAAGAAGCAAGTGGAGCAACTGGTGAAGAAATCCCTCAAAGAAGATTCAGGTCAGGGGTAACTAGAGAACAACAGCAACAAGTTCTTTTTCGCAGAACTCAGGCAAGACAAGTCATTGGTCAGGTCTCTGAAGAACGCATAGAATTACAAAGAGAGGAGAGCACATTAAATGAACAACTTGAATTAATTAAAGACTATGAGAAGGCGAGAAAAGTTTTCTTTTCAAAGGATGCGAGACAGGTTTTCACATTAAATAAGCGCCAACGTGAAATATTCCAAGACTTCCAAAGAAGCCGTAGGTTCGCAGAACGAAAGGTAGAACGAAGATTTGAGGAGCAAGGTTTAAGTCCAATAATAAGAGGAGGCAAGATTGTGGGAGTTATTGATGTTGAAACTGGACGGAGATTCAAGGGAGAAGAAATAATTAATTTTGCACAAGAAAATGAGGTCAATCGGTCAAGATTAGAAAATTTAGGTTTAATAGAAACAAATCGAAGAGAAGTAGAAAGCGAACCCCAAAGAAGAGAGGAAATAATAAAATCTACAATTACTGGAATCCAAACCCCTTTAGGATTTCTGAAACGTGAATCATTAAATATATCACAAAGAAGAGCAGAACTATTAACAAGAAGAGCACGAGGAGAAAAGTTGAATGTGCAAGAACGTGGGGAATTAGCAGTTCAAGCGGGGGTTCAATCTAGTCTTGAAACTGCTATAGCGATTAAAGGAGCTCCTAAAGTTATAAGAACTGTTATAGAATCTCCAAAGGAAAGCTTAGCCAATGTTAAGACAAACATTGCCATAGGTATTACAAGAATAAAATCAGGTGAGATAAGTACAAAACTTATACAACAACCAGAGGTAATTACAGGAAAATTAGTTTCTACAATACTGGAAACAGTTCTATTAAGTAAGGCAATTTCCAAAGGAATTTCTTTATTTAAAAAGCCAGTTAGAATTACTACGCCTCCTATTAAACCTGAATCAAAATCGGTGGATATTATCAAACAAGTAGGAGCTAGAACATTTAAAGCACAATTTGTCATTGTCACTAAAGTACCCCCAAGAGTTTCTTTCGTACAGACTAGAGCAGATATATTAAAAGAAAAGGCTTTGGGAGCATTTCGACCTCAGAAAGGTTTACCTATTATTACCAAAACTGGGAAATTCGTACAAGTCCAAAAACCTTTTACATCGATAACAGTAAGTGAGAAATTCCTAATAAGGGATGGTAGAGTTTCTAAACCTGTTGCTATTATTTCTGCCAGAGAAAGAGGCAAAATAACTCTTAGTGCACTAAGAGGTTCATTCAAACCCTCACGAAAAACAGTATTACCTATAAGAGAAATAGATATTGAACAGATTAGAAAGTTGGGCTTTGCTATTCAACCTAAAGTGGAAATTGTAAAGGGTAAATTAATTAGCCTCGAAGTTCTAAGAGCTACAAGAGCGGGTAAAGTAATTCCTTCAAAGGCTCTTAGACCAATAACTATAGCGGATTTGACCGCATTTATTAAAAAGATTGCCGAATTTAAAACTAAGGGGGCAGAAATTACATTGTTTAGAACAGAAACTTTAATTAAATCTGTGGACTTACAAAAGTTAATCAGACGCAAGTTCATTGTTCCCCCCAGAAGACTAAAGGAAATTAGCGGGATTACTGTGCTCATTGAGCCTAAGGTTTTGACAAAAAGGCTTCCTAAAATAGATTTGAGGGCTCAAACAATCAATAAAGTTACACAATTAACTGCTGCTGCATTGCCTAGAATATCTAAAGTATCTAGAATTTCACAAGAGAAAATAATTAGTTCTGCTTTAGGGAAGACTATACCAATAGAATCCATTATTAAAACTGTGGGGTTAATTAAGCCTTTAACTAAGATTTCAGTTATCCAAAAAACAACTCCATTGGTAAAGACTATTCCTATTAGTTCAACAAGAAATATCATAGTAACTAAAGTTATACAAAAATCGTTACCAAGAGCTATAACTAAGTCCCTTCCTAAATTAGGGATTAAAACGGTCAGTAAAACTATTCCCAAAACTTTAACAAGAACTATACCTAAATTAACAACTAAAACCATTACAAAAGTTCCTCCAAGAATTCCTGCTAAATTTCCGCCTAAAACTCCTACAATTGTTCGTGTTCCCATTAAAATTATTCCACCATTTAAATTAAGACAGGAGAGAAAAGCTTTACAAATAGAATCTCCAAAATCTTTAGGGTTTAAGACTTTTGTCATCAAAGGAGGAAAGAGGTTCTTTTTGGCTGGAATAAGACCTAAGAGCGAAGCCTTACGAATTGGAGCGGTAGAAGTTAAACAATCCCTAAGAGCTACTTTCGGAATTGTTCCCACATCAATAAGTGTTCCTAAATCAAGAGCGGAATTTAGACCTTCATCTCAAATATTCCGACAGTTTAGAATAAGAAGAGGAATAAGGCAACCTCTTCAAGGAATATTTATTCAAAGAACTCGTAAAGAGGGAGGACTCCGAGGGGGGCGATTATCCTTTAGAGAAGAGATTAGAGATATTCAAAGAGCAATGAAAGTGAGGAAATTAAGATGAGTAGCGAACAAGAATATGCAGAGTATTTGCAAAGGATGAATCTAGAGAATCAACGCCTTGAAACTGAGAATATAAAGCTTCAGACTCAGTATGGTCAGATGTCCAATTTCTCCATAAGACCTGACTCCAATATGATGGAGCAACAATTGGATTTAACTAAAGACCTAGACCAGCTTTTCCATTTGTATAGCGGTCATGAATTAACTATTGAAGGAAAGAACGAGATATGGAAAGAGCCTACCGATGATAGGAATATTATTCTTTCTAAGTATGGGATAAAGCAATTAATGAATATAGTCATTACTTATATTAATAAAAATACTTTAATGGCTTACTATGATTCTGAAACTATCAACGTTAAGATGCTCAATTTCAGCCAACTTTTAGCTGATTTGATATATAACCGTTATGAATATTTCTTCTATTTCCCTTCCCCTGAAGATATATTTGAGATTGCTTTGCCTATTCTTAAACAAGAGAAAGCCAATATTGATGAGGATGAACTCTATCAGGAATGCGTGAAGTGGAGTTTTAGGGAACTTGAGGGGCGGTTCAGGTTCTACCAGATAATTGTGAAGGATATAACTGATATGGTTCATAGTGCCTATTTACGTGCCTTTGGAGGAAAAGAAAGGGAATCTATGCGTAAAACCATCTCCATACATGAAAGCAGTTCTGGAGGTCAACAAGCTCAGAATCTTTCTCCTAATTTTAAAGTCACTAAACCCTCAACATGGTAAAAATAGTTACTGTAGCTTTAATTTTGTTTCTCTGCCTGATACCAATCGTTGATGCTAAAGTTTTTCGACAAAATAGTAATGTAATTATTGACCACAAATGCACTGTCGGTGGTTATCCTATTAGTACTGCAAGAGCAAATATAACGGTAAAGAATCCATTGAACGAAATAGTAGTGGATTTTAAATTAATGACTTTTAATACTTCTACACTCAGCCATCAATATTCGTTGAACCGAACGCAGACTAATTTTTTTGGAAACTATGAATATGAGATATTTTGCACTAATGGGATATTCAATGAAACTAGAGGATTCGATTTTGATTTAAATCCCTCAGGGCTCGAGCTTACTTCCAGCGAAAGTATATTATATGGGATAATGTTTATTATTTTGTTCGGACTATTCATGCTTAGTTTATGGGGATTCTTGCGTTTGCCCTTTAGAAATGTACGGGATAGTATAGGAAACATTATACAAGTCAATTGGAAGAAGCAACTTAAACTAGCCTCACTAGCATTTATGGTCTTGATAGTAATGGCACTCTTAAATGCGTCTTATAATATTGCACTTGGTTTCCTGCATCTTGATTCAATAGGGAACTTCTTTATGATATTATATAGGGTCTCCATTGCTTTATTCTTTCCGGCTTTCATAGTCACAATTGTTTTCATGGCAATAGTATTTTTTATGGACTTGCGCTTAGAACAACGAATGAAAGAAGGGAGGTTTCTGCCTGACGTAGAAAGAGTATAATGTCAAAAGGAAGAACACATATAAGAATAACCAATGAAGATAAAGCCAAGATAGATAGTATTTCTCTAGAACTTTCAGCAATTGAAAATAGACGCATAAGTGTACCTGAATTAAATAGACGCGTATGGAATATTCCTAACCTTAAAGATATCCTGCGCATTGATGCGGAGCGTAAAAGAAGAATGAATAAGCGTGGATTGTTTGACCAGATGGAAAAAATTGTATTACTTCTTACAATTCTGGGAGTAATAATACTGGTTTTCATAATAATTGCCTTAATTTCTCCACCTCTTTTAGATGCCACAAGCACTATAGCTGGAGCAATATTAAGTACAGATGATCCTATTGTGAATGATTCTTTGGCCATTTCAGTAGTCCCAATTAATACAGGAATACAGAATTTAAGATGGATAGGTTATTCACTTCTTATCTTTCCAATATTGGGTTTCTTAATGTTATCTTATTTTGTGAGATTCTATCCGATGATGATAATTTTCTGGATTTTTGGTATAATAATATTGGTTATCTGTGCTATATTCTTCTCATCTGGATATGTAAACGGGATAAGAGGAAGCTACGCAACCTACACGGAGCTGGGAACTAATGACTTTATATTAAGTAATTTACCCTATATTATATCAGTCATAGGTTTCTTTGGAGGAATAATTCTATTTCTTCTTATTCCTAAAGACCCAGACGTTCAATCAGGAGGGATTATATGAATAAGCTTATTTTAATCTTCCTTATTTTAGTTCTTAGTAGCCAATTAACACAAGGATTGTTAACAGATAGACAGGTAATTTATTTTGCTTTTGATGAGGGTGCAGGAAATATTACTAGAAATTTGTTTAATAGTAGTCAATATCTCATTGCATTAAGTAGCATCGATAGTGGAAATATTATCGGCAGTATTATCCCCAATTGGACACAAGCAGGAATTATATTTAATGCTTCAAGAATTCTTAATAGTTCACTCAACCAAAATTATTGGATGGGGAGCACTAACACAGGAATTATAATTAATGTAACAAAATATGGAATTGATGCAAATAAGCCCAGAACATTTTCGATGTGGATTAATGTTTCTGACTATTCTAAACCCATTGACCCCGCAGAAACATTATTTGCATTTCCTGCTACATTGACTACGGCGGGAGCTTATGAATTACGTATGAGCTCTGCTGGAGGCAGAACCCGATTTTTCTCACTAGGCAATTCCAATTTTTCATTTGATAGGAACATGACCGAATTTAATTCCAGATGGACTAATTTAGTTCTTACATATAATGGTAGTTCATCATTGGGATGGAGTTTTTATATCAATGGACAATTACAAAATAGGTCAGGTAGCACTCCTGATACTGGTTTGTTAGGACAATTTCATATAGGAATAACAAACTCTGAAATAGCTGGAACTAATTTAAATGCGTCAGTAGACGAATTCGTAATATGGAATCGCAGCTTATCAGATTCAGAAGTTTCTTTATTATATAATAATTACTTACAAGGATTAAGGAATACAAACTTCTTTGTTAATGATGAGAGATTTAATAATCAAACTTTCGAACTATCTACAGAAAACTTCATTATCAATATAACTTATGATTCTAATTCCATTTCTAATATAATTGGTCGTTTAGTCTATAACAATACACGAAATATTGGTCTTCAAATTGGGAGTGGAAACAATTCCATATTCAATGCTACAATACAAGTTCCTGCTGTGAATCAGGATACTAATAAAACATTCTATTGGGAATTTGAAATGATAGATGCTAGTGGAACATCATTTTTTTCTAATTCCTCCTTTCGCAGTCAAACAGTTATTGATATTATAATTGACAATTGTACAATTAATTCTATATTTTTAATGAACTTGACAGTAAAGGATGAGGATAATCAAAATACATTTTCAGAAAGTGTTGCTGATAATGTAACCGTGGAAACAGAGTTAAGCATCAATGATGGAATAACATTTAATCAAACTTTCACGAGAGTGAATCCTATAAGGATTTGTATATCAGACCCCTTAATAGGAAATAACAGATTAAATGCCCTCATTTCCTATGAAGCTTTTGACCATGTTAAAGAATTCCATGTTATTCAAAATCAAACAGTGAATAGTAGTTTAATCCCTGTTAATATAACATTATTAGATTTGGCAATAGTCAATTCCCAAGAATTTCTTATAACTTTCGAGGATGAGACTTTTATCCCCGTAGAGGATGCAATTATAGATATAACAAGAAAATATATCGGTGAAGCAACTTATAAAACTGTAGAGAAACCTATCACTGACCAAGATGGACAGACTATAGGACATTTTGTTTTAAGTGATGAAATTTATACTTTGATAGTTTCTAAGAACAATAAAGTACTGGCCATATTTAATGACATAAGAGTATTCTGTTCTAATATCCAAACTGGAGACTGTCAATTAAATCTCAACCCTATAGGTTCATTAATTAATATTGAAGACTTTGAGGACGCTGGAAATATAAATTATTTATTTGGGTATAATGACACTACCAGAGTTGCTAATTTAGTTTTCGTAAGTACAGATGGGCAAGTTAAAACCGTCGGATTTAATATAACAACAACCAATCAAACCCAATTGTGTAATTCTTTTCTTACTGCCCAATCGGGTACAGTAACGTGTACTGTTCCTGCAGGGATTAATGGAACAGCTATAGTTAAAATCTATTCTGACTTTTCACAAGTCTCACAAATCTTTATTACCCTAGGGCAATTAATTTTAGATGTAGATATTTCTAGATTCATTCTGGCAATATTTATTCCACTAACTTTTGCCTTAATAGGATTCTCTTCAGGGGCTCTCATGATAATGATGTTTATTTTAGGCCTAGTATTTGTTTCTCTTTTATCTATATTTTCCTTTGGAGGAATATTGGGTTCGGCTTCGGCGATTCTATGGTTTATTATAGCGGGAGCTATCATAATATATAAAATAAACAAAACGGAGAATAAATAATGGTTAAATTTTTGCCTTTCATAATTGCTTTTGCTATAGTTACCTTATTTTCAATATCTCTTCTTAATACTTCAATCTTGATGGCAGAATATAATAATCCTTCAAGAAGCATAGGCAATGACCCAAATGTAAGGGAATATTCTGAAGCTATTAATGAAACTGTTGGAGATTTTAGTAATGAAGCTGGTTCTTCTGAAGATAAACTTGGAGATTCTCCGACTACTAAAACTGATACAAACCTTATTACCGATGCAATGGTGGGAATATGGAAGATAATTTCGACAACACCCAAGACTATGTATAATCTAACTGTTGGATTCATTGGCGAGACCATAGGGTTTCAGGGCTTCGTTATTGTTGTAGGAATATTGGGGGGAATTATCGCCATGGCTCTAGTTATTGCGGTCTTTAGAATGTTGTTTACAGGGGATGGAGGATAGATGCCACCAGAATATACTTTACCTAGTGACCTGAATCAGAGTGGAGGAGTTGAAACACTGTTTACTTTGATTGTTTCTAACGTAGAAAACTTTATGGTAATGTTTTTCCTATTCATTTTCCTAGTGCTTTCACTTTCTGGTTATCTTGCCCAAAAAAGAAAGACGGATAAGGGGGATATACTAGCTTGGTTTAGTGTCGGCTCATTAATAACTACAATTTTAGCAATTATTGCCTCGTTAATCCCCACACAAATAACTATTTTTCCTGTGGAATATGTGATTGTTTGTATAGCAATAACAATAACTTTCATGCTTTGGTATGCTATTTCTCAAGCTTTTAATGAAAGTTAACAGTGTTAACTTTTATTTATATAGCAACTGTTATTTGATTCTATATGTATTTAATCTTGAAAGGAGGTACATCAATATGAGTAAACAAAAACAGGCTAATTCCTTTGTTCTTGGATGGCTTATGATGATGGATTTTGTTAAGAAATCCATAAATAAGACCTATATGAACAATGCGGGTCAAACAGTGAACATCATCATAGGAACAATAATTGCAATCGGTGGAGGTATATTTGTTGTCTTTGGTCTGCTCTTGGGTCTTTCGACATTGAACCCATCATCGTTCTTCGCTGGACAACCAATTCCTGCTAATGCAACTTTGGCTTTGCAAAACAACTTCTCACTTGGACTTTCTAGATTCTCCGACCAATTACCAACAGTATTCCTAGTCTTAGGAGTAGTATTGGTTTTGTCAGGGATAGCAATCTTGTTAGCACTTGTGTCTCGATTCAGAGGCACAGGCGGTGGAGGTTCATCATTGTAAGAACACAAATTTCTTTATTTTTCTTTATTTTATTGGTTTAGATTAAAATGAATAGTAAAGCTCAAACAAGTCAGTTAGTAATAGGAACAATCATAGCTTTAGGTATCTTAGTCATGGTTACTATTCCCTTCTTAATAGGTCTGGGAACTATAAGCAATGTGGATATACAAGGCCTCGAAGATATTATAATAGAAGCTTCTACTTCTAATACTATTCTAATTCAAAATGGTACAAATCATACTCTAAATAATTTAGTTAATTCTGTTAATAATGTTACTGCATTAAACCAAACTTGGATTGAATTAAATAGGGCAAACGAAGGTTATGGGACAAATGCCAGTTACATAAATGTATCTGGTCTGATGGGCTCTTCAGATTTTGCAAGAAACTTTACTATTTCATTTTGGGTTAATTATACAAATGATTTTTATCTTCCAGATTTGACATTAATGCTTAATAGGGGTGGTTGGGACACACCAGTCCAAGGATTTTTAATAGGATTCGCAGGTGCAAAGTATGAAGTTCAATATGTAAACCAAAGCGGTGACCAAGGCTCAACAGGGACATGTGACGTTGCAGGAAGCGATAGTGGACAAACAATACGTAGATGGACAAACTTTGCAGCACGATGGAATGGGACAATGTTTGGGGTATATGTAAATGGTTCGCTCTGTGCTACTACAGCAGCTATATCAGGAGAATTTAATCAAACATTGCATGAATTTCAAATAGGGGCGGGAAATTTCTCAAGTGTTGGTAGTAATGGTCTTGATGGAAGCATTGACGAAGTAAGAATATATAATATATCATTAAGTAATGCCCAGATTTCCGAGATATTTACATCAGGAAGAATGGCAAATTCTTCCCTTCCATCAACTGGCTTGATTTTATGGCTAAGTATGAATGAATATAGTGGAACTAATGTCATAGATAAAAGCCTAAAAAGTTTCAATGGTACATTGATAGATTATAACCCAACCAATGCAGTCAATTATTTTTATAATAATGATGGGAGGAATAACACGTTGACTTCACCAACAGACTATCAACTGACAAGCAATCAATTCAGACTTAGCAATGCTATATATTCCTACAGTTTACTGACAATTTCTTATAATTTCAATTCATCTAGCTCAAGAAATGCAATAACTGCACTTACAAATAATTTTAGTTTGGGTCTGGGCAACCTTAGCAATTCATATATAACAACCTTTATAGTATTAGGATTAATATTAATCATGGCAGGAATAGCTCTTATTTTAGCCCTAGTATCTAGATTTAGACAGAATAGTTCTCCCAATTCAATCTTATAGTAAATTATTTATATCTATCTTGAGTAGAAAAACCATGAAAAGAATTAGTATTTTAATTCTGGCTTTGTTTTTTATTGGTCATTCCAGTGCCCAAGTGGAAATAATAGGGGGGAATGAAGTAGATTCTGTAATAGAATTATTGCCCCCTATTAATGTTACGGGAGGCAGTGGGGGCGGAACTGGAAGTGGAGGCAATCTTAGCCTATCTGATGCTATTCTTTTATTCTGGTTATTAAATGGAAGCAATGCCCCTCCTTCAGCAGACTGGAACATGGGAGGATTTGATTTTGCTAATGTAGGGAATATATGCTTTCAAAATGGGGGAATTCAACCTTGTATAACTAGTACGGCTTCACTTAATTTAGACTTGCAATCTGATATAATAAATCTTAATGGAGATACTATTAATTTAGGCAGTGGGACAGGAAATGTTCAATTATTCTTTGATGGTTCACTTAATGATGGCACAATAAATTGGGCTAGTTTAGCTAATATTTTTACTATTGCTGATAATATAGTTTCAACAGCAAATCTTACAGTGGTTGGTAATGTATCAGGAAGTAATCTATGCTATGGAAACGGTCGTAATCAGACTGGGGGTCTTTGCAATAATATTACAGAAACAGACCCAATATGGAGTGCAAACTTCAGCAATATGCAAAACTCTTGCCCAACAGGGAACTATACCTTTGGTTTCTTTGGTAATGGTTCGATGCGTTGTGCTAATGACCTAGCAGGGGCAGGGGCTAGTTTTAGTAATACAAATATCCAATACCTAAACGAAAGCGAAACAAATGTAGGAAACAATACATGGACTGGCTATAATAACTTTACTAACATAGTGGCTTTTGATTCAAATATAACAAGTTCCGATGGAAGTATAGACTTAGCAGACAATGTGAATATTACAGTAGGAGGGAATTCTAGAAGCTGTTTCAGATGGATAGGTATTCCTGCTGCATTTACATCGTCTTTGTGCTATCAGGGTTCAGGACAACTGCTTTTTGACGTAGCAGATATGAGGATGTTTACAAATACCTTTGTAGTAGGCAGGGGTGACGTGTCAGAAGTTAACTTAGGATTTAACACACATGGCGGGCTATCTGGTGCTGATTTGACAATAACGGCAGCTAACGGCTCAGGCACATTTAATAAAGCAGGGTTCTTGCTGCCGAACTCCATAGATTCTCCTACGTGGTATGGTTCTGGCTTTAGCAAGCTCTTTCCAAATAACATAAGCTGGTATAGCACTGGGGCGCTATTAAGAATGGATGTGCCAAATATTATTACAAATGGAGCTTTTAATATTTCAACAAACCTCACTGTAGGGCATTTAATCTCCTGCGATTCAGTAGACACCGATTCCCTAGGGAAACTTAGGTGCGGGACAGATGCAAGTGGTGGAGGAGGAGGAGGGACTCCCTTACAAGGCAGAACCCTATTTTCAGTCAATGAATGTATAAGCCATCTACTAAATAGTGGACTAAATTGCAGTATAGCAACTCAAACAAATGATATTGTTATTACAATAGCAAAGGCAACACTGACTGGCTCTACCGCAGAGATAGAAACTAGATTATTTGTTAATAATTTAATTGCAGATAAGAAT
>Ga0209641_10002043_pt1 | contig 17575 bp, 15 predicted proteins | sample RifCSP16_1_FD_184022 | JGI IMG/M metagenome (GOLD analysis project Ga0209641, IMG submission 184022) | Soil microbial communities from Rifle, Colorado - Rifle CSP2_sed 16_1 (SPAdes) (version 2) | ecosystem: Environmental > Terrestrial > Deep subsurface > Rock core/Sediment | place: Rifle...
AGCACGCGCTCGTCGCCCACTACCTCGCCCGCGCCCTTCCCCCTGTCGCGACGGGAGGGGTGGACCTGGATGAGGATCGCGTTGTCGATGGCGTCGGAGCCCTCCGGATCGCGCAGGGCGAGCACGGTGTCGCCGAGCGCGGGGGGGAGCGCCGCCCTCTTCACCACGAGGTTCATGGTGAAGAGCAGGCGCGTAGGCCTCACCGTGTCGAGCAGGCGCGCCGCCTTCCCGTCGGCCTCGGTGCCGGGGAGAAGCCGGCGGAGGGCTGGCGCGTCGGTGGCCCCGATGAACGCCCGCGCGACCCAGGCGTTTGGCGATCCCGCCAGCCGGATGGCGGCGACCTTGCTGCCGTCGATCTCCAGGCTCTCGGCGATCGCCTCGCCCCGCTCGCCGCCCAGGGTCTCGCCCCGAGACTCGGAGATCTTGCGGCGTATCGCCTCGCGCAGCGCCTGCTGTCCCCCCGTCAGGCGGTGGCTCCCGCGCAGGACGGCGCCCAGGAGGCGCGTCGTGGCGAACTGCGACGTCGGGCCGTCCAGGTAGGTGAGGAAGCGCTGGGCGATCCCGAGCGCGGAGCGCAGCGGGTGCCCCTCGATCGCGCTGAACGCGTCGGCGCCCTCGACGGCGTCGGGCGGCGCCCCCGGCACGGAGGCTGCGAACCGGATCGCCTTCGAGACGGCGCGGCGCTCTCCGAAGCCGGCGGGCGGGAGGGGCGGTATCGAGCGCATGAAGGGTGAGGTCGCCTCGAAGAGCCGCGACAGCGCGTCGAACGCGCCCTCGAGCGCATCGGCTTCACGCGGCCACTCGCGGCGGAGCTCGGCCAGCCGGCGGGGCGCGTCGTGTCCGATGTCCACCCGGTGGCGCGGGAGCAGGATCTGGATGTCGGGCGCGCATGGCTCGAGGTGGCGCAGGATGTCGTTGGCGAGGCCGAGCTCGGTGAGGGCCGCCTCGGCCGCGGGGAGGATGCGAGGCGACGGCAGCACCGCGGGCGCGTAGGGCAGGACGTAGCCGCCGTCCTCGTACCCCGTGCCCAGGCCGTCATGGTCCAGATGGAGGACGCGATAGCCGCGGCGCGCCAGGAGCGCCCCGGCGAGCACGCCTCCAAGCTGCGAGCCCACGACGCAGGCGTCGTAGACGCGCTGGGTCGCGGGGGGCTTGAAGGTCCGGGCCATCATTCGTCCCAGGGTGAACGAAGGACGAGCGGTGGAGGTGGGGGCGCGCCGGCGACCGTCACCTGCCGTCCGGAGAGCGCCAGCCGGCCCTCGGCGAACCACTGCACCGCCTTCGGGTAGAGGCGGTGCTCCTCCAACAGGATCCGCGCCGCGAGGACCTCCTCCGTGTCCTCGGGCAGGACGGGGACGACCGCCTGCGCGATGATGGGCCCCGTGTCCGTCCCCTCGTCCACGAAGTGGACGGTGCAGCCCGCGAAGCGCGCGCCATAGGTCAGCGCCTGGCGCTGGGCGTGGAGCCCGGGGAAGCTGGGGAGGAGCCCGGGGTGGATGTTCATCACCCGCGGGCAGCCGCGCGTCTCCGCCGTGGGGCCGAACGCGCGCAGGAACGAGGGCGTCACGATCCGCATGTAGCCTGCCAGGCACACCAGGCGCGCAACCTCGGCGTCGTACGCCTCCCGGTCGGCCGCGCCCTTCGAGGGGATGACCTCGGTCGCCGAGCCGGCCGCGCGCGCGCGCTCCAGCGCCAGGGCGCCCGGGACGTTCGAGAGCACCACCGCGACGCGGCCGGGGATCCGCCCCGCCGCGCAGGCGTCGAGCAGGGATTGCAGATTCGTCCCGCCGCCAGAGGCGAGCACGGCTATCCGGATCACCGGACGACCTCGCAGGTGGCGTCGCCGTCGCCCCGCTCGATGCCACCGACCGCCCAGCTCGCGAGGCCGCGCTCCGAGAGCAGCTCCTGGGCAGCGGCGACGTCGGAGGGAGCGAGCACCGCGACGAGGCCGATCCCCATGTTGAAGGTGCGGAACATCTCGTCGCGCGGAACCGCGCCCGCGCGCTCCACGAGATCGAAGATGGGCGGCCGCGGCCAGCGGCGCTCGTCCAGGACCGCCCTCGTGCCGCCGGGCAGGCTGCGCGGGACGTTTCCCGGGAGGCCGCCGCCGGTGACATGGACGAGCGCCTTCACCCTGACCTTCTCCAGGAGCGCGAGCACGTCCCTGGCGTAGATCCGGGTGGGCTCGAGGAGCGCCTCCGCGATCGTGCGCCCGGCCAGCTCGGGCGGGCGCGCGTCGAGGGGGTGCTGGTCGAGCAGCGCCTTGCGGGCGAGTGAGTAGCCGTTCGAGTGGAGCCCCGACGACGCGACGCCCAGCACCACGTCGCCCGGCGTCACCGTGCGCCCATCGACGATGCGTGACCTCTCCACGCACCCCACCGCGAACCCGGCGAGATCGTACTCGCCGGGCGCGTAGAAGCCGGGCAGCTCCGCCGTCTCGCCGCCGATGAGCGCGCAGCCCGCCTGGCGGCAGCCCTCGGCGATCCCCTTCACCACCTCGGCGCCCTGCGCGGCGTCGAGCTTCGAGGTGGCGAAGTAGTCGAGGAAGAAGAGGGGCTCCGCCCCGAGCACCGCGATGTCGTTCACGCTCATCGCGACGAGGTCGATCCCCACCGTGGCGTGGCGGTCGGCGGCGAAGGCGACCTTGAGCTTCGTCCCCACGCCGTCCGTGCCCGAGACGAGGACCGGTTCCTTCCAGCGCGCGAGGTCGAGCGCGAAGAGGCCGCCGAACCCGCCGATGCCCGCCAGCACCTCCGGCCGCAGCGTGCGCCGGGCCAACGGCTGGATGAGTTCGACCAGCCTGTCGCCCTCGTCGATGTCGACGCCGGCGTCGCGATAGGTGAGGGCCATGGCGCCCCCGCTTACCGCGCCGTCGGCGCGACTGCAAGGGCGTCCGGAAGACGACTCGACGAGGCCGCCGCCGCGGGGGCGGCCGAGGTCACGGCGAGTGGGCCCTGGTGGGCGGTGCGCCCCCCTTGACCGGAACCGCTCGGCCTGAGCCGTCGTTCGCGGAGGTGGAGGTGGCGGGACCTGAGGAAGCGACTGCCCAGAGCAGGGCGACGGCGACGAGATATGTGAGGATTCGCATCGAAGACCTTCTGCGCGTATCCTACACCAGCGCAGCCCCGGACGGGAGTTCCTGGCCAGGTGGAGTCGACCCAGCAGCGACGCCTCCGCGCCGTCGCGGCGGGGGTATCGGGGGGCGGAGCCCCCGATGTAGATGTCCGCGAAGCCGGCGGCCCGCTTTGCGCCGAAGGCGCTGCCGCCGGCGCCGCCGCCGGTTCGTTGACAGCGCTCCGTGGCGCGGGCTAAGCGTCTCGACCAGATGGCCGACGACCAGCTGCTCGAGCGCTTCGTCCGGGCGTTTCCGCGCGGCACGGTGCTGTTCCGGGAGGGCGACCCCGGGGGCGAGATGTACGTGCTGCGAGTGGGCAAGGTCACCATCTCGCGCAGGGTAGGCCGGATGGAGAGGGTCCTCTCCACCTTGGGTCAGGGCGAGTTCTTCGGAGAGATGTCGATCTTGACGGGGCGGCCGCGCACCGGGACCGCGGAGGTGACCGAGGACGCGCAGATCCTGGTCATCGACGCCCGGACGTTCGAGGTGATGGTCCGGTCCAACGCCGAGATCGCGACCCGCATGGTCAAGAAGCTGGCCGAGCGCCTCGCCTGGGCGAATGATCAGGTGACGAAGCTCCTCCTGCGCGACTCGTCGAGCCGCGTCGTCCACTGGCTGGTCGCCGCGGCAGACAGGAGCGGCCAGCCGGCAGGCCAGGTCGAGCTGCCGCTCTCTCCCGAACAGCTGCCGATGGAGGTTGGCGTGGCGCCCGCCGCGGCGGAGGACGTCATCGCGAGGCTGCACAAGGCGCGGCTCCTCTCTCCGAGCAGGCGGGGGATCCTCATCGCCGACATCGGGAGGCTGCGCCAGCTCCACGACTTCCTCCAGACGAAGGCTCCGGCCGGAGATCTCAGTTGAAGCTCCGCGTCCTCGGCTGCTGGGGCGGTGAGCTGGGCGCGCGCCGGACGACGTGCTTCCTCGTCGACGACCGCCTCGCCGTCGACGCCGGCGCGCTCACCGCCTCGCTCTCGCTGGAAGAGCTGCTCAGGGTCGACGACATCCTGCTCACGCACGCGCACTTCGACCACGTGAAGGACGTGCCGCTCCTCGCCGATCTCGTGGCCTCGCACCGCGACCGGCCCGTCGTGGTGCACGGGTCGGCGCGATGCGTGCGAACGCTGCGGGAGGACGTCTTCAACGGGCGGCTCTGGCCCGACTTCACCCGCATCCCGCGCGCCAGCCGCCCCGCGCTCGCCATCAGGCCCTTCCCGGCGCGGAGGCCGTTCCGGATCGGCCGCTACAGCGTCCTCCCCGTGCCGGTGGCGCACCAGGTCGAGTCCGTCGGCTTCCTCCTCTCCGACGGCGATGGGACGGTGGCCATCTCCGGTGACACGGGGCCCACCGCCGGCTTCTGGCGAGAGGTGAACGCCGCCGCCGATCTGCGTGCGATCCTGGTGGAGACGAGCTTCCCCACGCGGCTCCAGCCGATCGCCGACGCCTCCGGGCACCTCACCCCCGGGACCCTGGTGGGCGAGCTCGCGAAGCTGGAGCGGGACGGTATCCCCATCTTCCTCTACCACCTGAAGCCCGCATTCGAGGTAGAGCTGCGGCGCGAGCTCGCGGCCCTGAGACGGCGAGGCGTCCGGATCCTTCGGATGGGCGACGAGATCGATCTCTCGCAGGCGGTGAAAGGCCGCCGCGGCGCGCTCAAGTAGAAAGGGCATCTCGATGGTCTGGTTCCCGAAGACGAAGAAGCTGAAGTCCGCGACGCCCAGCGCCTCCAGGGGAGCGCCCGAGCCCACGCCCAAGGGAGAGGCGATGTGGGAGAAGTGCGGCGGGTGCGGCGAGGTCATCTACGTCCAGGACTGGGAGAGGAACTGGAACGTCTGCCCGCTGTGCGGCCACCACGACGCGCTCCCGGTGCAGCGGCGGCTCGACATGGTGCTCGACCCCGGGAGCTTCGAGGAGCTCGACGCCGACCTCTCGCCGCAAGACCCGCTCGGCTTCGTGGACTCGAAGAAGTACAAGGATCGACTGAAGAGCACCGCCAAGGCGACTGGTCTCAAGGACGCCTTCGTCTCGGGGACGGGGCTCATCGACGGTACGCCGGTCTCGGTCGGCTGCTTCGCCTTCCAGTTCATGGGGGGCTCCATGGGGTCCGTCGTGGGCGAGAAGGTGGCGCGCATCTTCGACCGTGCGTATGAGCGCCGCACCCCCGCCATCATCTTCAGCTCGACCGGCGGGGCGCGGATGCAGGAGGGCATCTTCTCGCTCATGCAGATGCCGAAGACGGCGGCCGCGCTGAACCGCTACCGCCAGGTGCGCAAGCCGTACATCTCGGTGATGCTGCACCCGACGACCGGCGGGGTCTCGGCGAGCTTCGCCTGGCTCGGCGACGTGGTGGTGGCGGAGCCGAAGGCGCTCATCGGGTTCGCCGGGCCGCGCGTCATCGAACAGACCCTCCGCGAGAAGCTGCCCGAGGGCTTCCAGCGCTCCGAGTACCTGCTCGAGCACGGGATGATCGACGCCATCGTGAAGCGGCCGGAGATGAAGGGGAAGCTGTCGCAGCTCCTCTCGCTCCTGGCGTAGACCGGCGGCAGCGGGTCCCCCCCCGAGACCCCCGCCAGATGCACGACCTGCACGCCTACCTCGCCTCCCTGAAGCCGCTCTCCATGCGGCTCGGGCTCGAGCGCATGGAGCGCGCCCTCGACGCCCTCGGCCATCCCGAGCGTGGGCTCCGCGTCCTCCACGTGGCGGGCACGAATGGCAAGGGCTCCACCTGTGCGATGGCGGCCCAGGCGCTGCGCGAGGCGGGCTACCGTACGGGCCTCTACACCTCCCCGCACCTCGTACGCTTCAACGAGCGCATCGCGGTGGACGGGGATCCCATCGATGACCTGGACCTCTCGGGCGCCGTGGAGGCGCTCCGGCGGGCGTGCCCCTGGCACGACGCGGGAGACGATGGCGAGCGGCTGACGTACTTCGAGCTCGCGACCCTCGCTGCCTTGCTCCACTTCGCCGAGCGAGCGGTCGACGTCGCGGTGGTGGAGGTCGGGCTGGGGGGCCGGTTCGACGCCACCAACGTCGTCCGGCCGCTCGCTTGCGCCGTGAGCCGGATCGCCTTCGATCACATGGAGATGCTCGGCGACAGCCTGGAGGCGATCGCCGGCGAGAAGGCCGGGATCATGAAGCCGGGCGTGCCGGTCGCCGTGGCGCACGGGCAAGAGCCCGAGGCCATGCGCGCGCTGGAGGCGGCCGCGTCGCGCCACGGTTCTCCGCTCATCGTCGCCGCCGCGAGCTGGGAGGGGCCGGTGGGTCTCGCCGGCCCGCATCAGCGCGGCAACGCGGCGCTGGCCGCGGCGGCGCTGCACCTCCTCGACGGCGCGGGCTTGCCGGTTCCGGAGCCCGCCATCTCGGGCGGGATCTCCCGGGCGCGCTGGCCGGGGCGGCTGGAGACGGTAGGGGGCGTGCTCCTCGACGGAGCGCACAACCCCGACGGCGCCGCCGCGCTTGCCAGCGCGCTGGGCGCCGTCCACCCGGGCCGCCCGGTAGAGCTCGTCTTCGGCGTGCTCGCGGACAAGGACGAGGCGAACATGCTCCGGGCGCTGGCTCCGTCGGTACGGGCCCTGCACCTCGTCGCGCCGCGCTCGCCCCGCGCTCGCGCCCCGGCGACTTACCTCGCGCTGGCCGCCTCGCTCGTCGATGGGAGGGCCGACGCGCACGGCTCGATCGAGGAGGCGCTCGCCTGTGCGCGTCGCGCAGCCCGGGACGGGGCCGTCGTGGCGCTGGCGGGCTCGCTCTACCTGGTCGGTGAGGCGAGGGCGATCCTCGGCCGCGAGGCGAACACCCACATCCGCGCAAGGTGACGCCTTTGTTGGGGGTGCAAGGCCCGCGTGCTATCGTCCCTGCGACCTCCATCCGGAGCGTACGATGCCCTTTCATCTCCTCCTCGCCGTGACGCTGTGGGCCACCGCCAGCGGCGCCGCCGGTGCCGCCGCATCGAATCTGATCTCGAACGTGGAGGTGAAGGACGAGGCGGGAAGCCTGCGGGTCGTCATACGGGGCTCGCAACCGGCCAGCTTCACCACCTTCTCGATGGTCGACCCGCCCCGCTTCGTCATCGACGTCGCCGGGGCTGCGTTCAAGGGCGTGCCCCGGGACATCGCCGTCAAGGACGGGACGATCCAGGTGATCAAGAACCTCGCCTTCCAGGGCGAGAGCGGGGCCGTGGCGCGGATCATGCTCGCGTTCCAGGGCGAGGTCGACCCGCCCGGCGTGACCGCGGCCGGCAACTCGCTTGTGGTGACAGTCGCGAAGCGGCAGGGAGAGGTGGCGGCGGCTGCGCCGGCGGCAGCGCCCGCGAGCCCTAGCCCGCCCGCGGTCGTCGCTCCAGCTGCTGTCCCTGAGCCGCCAGCGGTCGTCGCCGAACCCGCCCGGTCGGTGGAGCCGCCCGCGGTCGCCGCCGAGCCTGAGCATGCCGCGGCCGAGGCGGCCAGCGCCCACGATCTCGGGGCCGAGCCCGCGCCGCTGCCTCACCCGCGCAAGCGGCACGCCGCATCCGCTCGAGAGAGACCACTTCGCCTTCAGGAGCTCGGATTCCGCCAGCTGGACGCGTCGTCGCGCGTCTACGTGCGCGTCTCGGCGGCGCCCCGGTTCCGCATCGTCGAGGCTGGCGAGAAGAGGATTCGCGTCGAGCTGCCCGACACGCGCGTGGCGCGCCCGAACGACGCGAGGTTCCTCGACACGTCCTTCTTCCCGAGCGCGGTGGCGATGGTCGTGCCGAGGCGCGAGGGGTCGAGCACCGTCCTCGAGATCACGCTCCGAGAGAAGGTCCAGTACCAGCAGCGCGTCGAGGGTGACACGCTCTCCATCGATTTCGAGCGGCCGGGGGCGTCCCCGCGCGCGCCGGCGGCGATCGACGCGGAGAAGGCGCCCGCGCCCGGCGAGTAGCACAGTAGTCCGCTCCGGCGGCCGGGTTCGTAGTACCCTTGCCGCCCCTTGAATGCTGCGATCCTCGCCCTGGCGGCGGCCGGGGCGTTCTCCACGACTGGCGCCGCGCCCGCGGCCGCATCACGCATCGAGGTGGTCGAGGCCGGCCGCATCGACTACGACGTCGCGAGCGAGCGCGTCATCGCCACCGGGGGCGTGGTGCTGAGGCGCGGCGCCGTCACGGTGCGCGCGGCCAGCGCGAGCTACGAGGAGAGCACGGGGGAGATCGAGGCCACGGGCGGGGTCCTGCTCACGGAGCCCGGCCGCACGGTGGCCGCGAGCTCCCTCCACGCCGTGCTCGACGGGCCCTATCAGGCGCGGGACGTGGTGGCGTTCGTGAAGGACGCGCCGATGCTCGACCTCTCGCGATGCCGCACGCTCGACGAGGCTCGCGCGACGGGCCGGAACCGGCTCACCCTCGGCGGCGGGCTCCTGGCGGGGGAGAGCGGGGTCGACGAGTTCGACGTCACGGGGGCGTCCGTCACGGTGTGCGACTGCGGCGCCGGTCCGCCTTCCTGGGTGATCCGCTCCCGCTCGGCGGCGGTCTCACCTGGCCGCCACGCCTGGCTGACGCTGCCGGTGTTCTACGTGACGCCGAGGTTCCTCTTCTGGCACCACAAGTTCCTCGGCGGCCCGACGACCCCGAAGCCGATCCCGGTGTTCGCGTTCCCGGTCGCCTACCTGCCGCTGGGCGACCGCCAGTCGGGACTGCTCATGCCGGGCCTCTCGGAGCTTGCCGACAACGGGTGGGCGCTGGACCAGCCGCTCTTCATCACGCTGGGTCGGAGCTGGGACATGACGCTCACGGCCGGCTGGGTGTTCGGGCCGAGCGCCCCCCACCGGCTGCGCGGGATCAAGGGGCCGGGTGGCACGGGTGAGCTGCGCTGGGCGCCGGCCGAGGGCGTGCACGGTCGGGCGCGCTTCTTCCTCCAGCACTCGCTCATCACCGACTGGCCGGAGGGCGCGGCACGACCCCCGGGGTCGAACCGGATCGCGTTCACCCTCGCGCATGATCAGCGCCTCTCCGACCGCGACTACCTGAAGGCGGAGGTCGCCGTCGCGGACGACCCGTACTACACGGCCGACTTCACCGGGGACGCGCTGCTCCAGAACGAGCCGTACCGGCGCAGCGCCGTCGCGCTCACGCATCGCCTGGACGACATCGCCCTCGAGGCCGACGCCGCCTACCACCTGCCGCTGCAGTCCCTGGATGCGTGTGGCGGCGCCGCCGAGTGCAAGGACGCTGCGGGGGCGGTCGTGAGCGCGCCGTTCGGTCTCTTCGGCACGGATGTCCCCGTCTTCCATCGCCTGCCCTCCGCGTCGCTCACGCTGCTCCCGGTGCGGCTCGGGGGTCCCTTCCGCGCCTCGGCGTTCGCGAGCGTGGCGAGGTTCGCGCCGATTCACGGCGCGGCCGGTGACGAGGGCGCCGACGGCATCGGCCCGGGCGAGAAGGGCTGGCCCATCGCGCCCGGCAAACTGGATCAGGGCGAGCGGGACGGCCGCTGGGAGCCCGGGGAGAGGCTCGCCGCCACGCGGGCGCTCTCCCGGATCGAGGTGCGCGCGCCCGTGTCGCTGCGCAGGCTGCTCACCGTCGAACCGTGGCTGGCGGGGACCGCGGCCACGTACGCCTTCGAGGCAAACGCGTCGCCGCAGGTCGACGCGCGCCTCGCCGGTGGGCTGACGCTCTCGACCTCGCTCTCCCGTTCCTACGGGGGGAGGACGCGCCTCAAGCACATCGTCGAGCCGTCCGCGGCCTGGCGCGCCGGCACCGGGGAGGCCGGCCCAGGGCTCCCTACCTATGCCTACGACGAGATGGACGTCGCGCGCCTGTTCTTCGGGCCGAGGGACGGGAGCGTCGTAGGGCAGCGGACACTCTCGGCGATCCCGGGCGACTTCTCCCAGCTCCGGCTCGCCGTTCGCAACCGGCTCGGGCTCACGTCCGAGCGCCGGTCACTCGCCTCTCTCGACCTCTCCGTGGGACAGGACGTGGACCTCACGGGAGGCGGACGCCTCGCCGAGACCTGGGCCCAGATGGAATACCGTTTCAGGCTGCCCTTCGGGTGGGCCTTCACTGGGGGCGGTACGGCGCGCTTCTTCGGTTTCGGGGCTCACCGGCCAGCGGGTTACAGGATGACGGCGCCGAGTGCGAAGTTCTTCGATGACTTCAGTCAGCTGAGTGCCAAGGTGAAGCTCGCCGACGCGCGTGGTGACGACATCCACGCCGAGCTGACCGCGTTCGGCCCGGGGGGCTCACCGCGTGTTCTGGGCGGGCTCGAGCCCTTCTTCGACCTGCGCGCGCTGCCGTTCGAGCCGAACGCCGGCGGCAACGTCGGGGCGGAGGCGCGGCTCGGGGGGCTGACCGTGAAGTACGACGCGTTCTTCGACGCGAGGACCCGCAAGAGCGGCCAGACGTGCCTCTCGGGCAAGCCCATCACCTCCTCGCCGCACTTCTACCAGCAGAAGGGCTCGATCGTCTGGAACTCCGAATGCCGCTGCTGGAAGCTGGGCCTAGAGGCGATCCTGAACGAGTGCGACAACGCCCCGCGGTTCATGCTGGTCGTCGACGTCTCGTCCCTGGCGGAGCGTCGGTTCAGCTTCTGACCACGGACGAGCCCGCGCCGCCGGCGGATGCGGCCGGCCGCCGGAGACCCTGCCTTTCGTTTGACAGATCGCGCGGGCGGTGGCTAGCTTCGCACTTCACCCCAAGGAGTACATGTGTCCTCCTCGCGCGAGCGGCACGACCGCCGGCCTCCCTCGGCGCTCCGGGCGATCGACGATGGCGAGCCGGAGAAGCGGCGGGCCATCCTGCACGCGGCCGTGCGGGTCTTCGCCGAGAAGGGGTACCACGGCTGTCGCATCGCCGACGTCGCCAGACAGGCAGGGGTCGCGTACGGCCTCGTGTACCACTACTTCCAGAACAAGGAAGAGCTGCTCGAGAGCGTCTTCGCGGAGCAGTGGACGATCTTCATCGGCGCCCTGCAGGCCATCAGCGACGGACCGGGGACCGCCCCCGAGCAGCTGACCGGCATGTGCCACTTCGCGATCGACGTCTTCCGGACGGCGCCCGCCGCCGTCCGCGTGCTCCTGCTCGAGGTGGCGCGTACGCCGAACTCGCTCCGGGCGGGCTCCACACGCCAGACGTTCGAGCACGCGGTGCGGATCGTGGCCGACGTCGTCCGGCGCGGGCAGGAGCGCGAGGAGATCCGCCGCGACGTCGATCCGCTGATCGCGGCCGCGGGCCTCCTGGGCGCGCTCGAGATGTCACTCACGGGCCTGGTGACGGGGGTCGTGGGCGGCGAGAGGGAAGAGGACATCGAGCGGGTGAAGAAGGGCGTCGTCGACCTGGTGCTCGGCGGGGTGCTCCCCGGCTGACCAGTGGCGTGCGTCGACGGTCGGGTGGGGGGAGGCGGTGCTCCGACTCTCCCGGTAGGGCTCTGCCTGGGGGTATCGGGGGCGGAGCCCCCGATGTCAAAGACGGCGAAGCCGGCGGCCCGCTTTGCGCCGAAGGCGCAGCCGCCGGTGTCGCCCCAGTTTGACGCGCTGCGGCCCTTGCTTCGGGTACGTGCCGCCAATAGGTGAGGTGCCCGCGGGCGGTGCAGCTCGCGATGGAGCGCCTCCGATGCCCTTCCGTGTACTCGTCGCCGACGACCTCTCCGCCCAGGGCGTGGACATCCTGCGCAAGGCGGGGCTGGAGGTCGACGTCAAGGTCGGCCTGGCGCCCGAGGAGCTGGAGAAGATCATCGGCGAGTACGACGGGCTCGCGGTGCGAAGCGCCACCAAGGTGTCGGCGAGGCTCCTCGAGAGGGCGACGCGGTTGAAGGTGGTGGGGCGCGCCGGCGTGGGCGTCGACAACGTCGACCTGCCCGCCGCCACCCGCCGCGGCGTCGTGGTCATGAACACGCCAGGTGGGTCCTCCGTCACCGTGGCCGAGCTGACGCTGGCGCACATCCTGGCGCTCGCTCGCCACGTCGCCCAGGCCACGGCCAGCGTCAAGGCGGGGAGGTGGGAGAAGAAGAGGTTCCAGGCCGGGCGCGAGCTGGCCGGGAAGACGCTGGGGGTCGTGGGCATCGGTAACATCGGCTCCATCGTCGTGGAGCGCTGCCGGGCGCTGCGCATGCGCGTCATCGCCTACGACCCATTCATCAGCCGGGAGGTCGCGGCCAGGCTCGGGGTCACCCAGGTCGATCTCGACCAGCTCTGGCGCGAGTCGGACGTGATCTCGCTCCACGTCCCGCTGACGGAGCAGACGCGGAACGTCGTGAACGCTGCGGCGATCGCGCGGATGAAGAAGGGGGTGCTGCTAGTGAACTGCGCCCGCGGTGGGCTCGTGGACGAGCGCGCGCTCGCCGACGCGATCGCCTCCAGCCACGTCGGCGGCGCGGCGCTCGACGTCTTCGAGCAGGAACCGCCCCCTCCGGACCACCCGCTCTTCCGCCTCGACGGCGTCATCTGCACGCCGCACCTGGGCGCGTCGACGGAGGAGGCGCAGGCGGCCGTGGCGGCGGCGCTCGCCGAGCAGATCGCGGGCTACCTGGTGCGCGGCGAGGTGAAGAACGCGGTGAACCTGCCGAACATCCCGCGCGCGATGCTCGATCGCCTCGCCCCATACCTGGGATTGGCCGAGAAGCTGGGCTCCCTCGCGGCGCAGATCGCCCCGCCGTCGATCCACGAGGTGCACCTGGAGCTGGCCGGCGAGCTCTCGGCGGCGCCGCACCGGGCGCTGGCGGCCCAGGTGCTGAAGGGGCTGTTGCGGCACGTCCTCGATCAGCCGGTGAACGAGGTGTCGGCGCCGGCCATCGCCAAGGAGCGCGGGATCGTCGTGCGCGAGGACCTCAACCCCGAGGCCCAGGACTACGCGTCGCTGCTCACGGTGACGCTGCGGGACGCGGGGGGCGAGGCGACCGTGGCCGGCACCGTCTTCGGCAAGGCGGAGCCGCGCATCGTTCGCGTGAACCAGTTCCGGCTCGAGGCGGTCCCGGAGGGCGACATCATCATGTGCGAGAACGACGACGCGCCCGGAGTGGTGGGCCGCGTCGGGACGGCGCTGGGCGAGGCAGGCGTGAACATCTCGCGCATCTTCCTGTCGCGCGACGCCGAGCGCCGCCAGGCCTTCGCTCTCTACAGCGTCGACTCGAGGCCCACGCTGGAGGTGCTGGACCGCTTGCGCCGGCTCGAGCACGTCAGGGCGGTGAGGCCGATCAGGTTCTGACTTCCCTGGACGCCGAACAGAAGGCTCGCGCAAGGGCGCCAAGCAGCAAAGGGGTGTTTCCTTTGCGCCTTTGCGCGAGGATCTTCCTGGACCAGGACGAATCCGGCCGCCTTTTCAGGATCGGGATCCACGCCCCAGTCATCCCTGCGCGCCCTCGCCCTCCGCCCGGCCCTCTGCGCGCCCCGTCCTTCGCGCGCTCTCTTGTGGGCCCGGGGGGTCGTCTTCACCTTTTGGGCCCGGGGGGTCGTCTTCACCTCTCGGATCGGAGGGAATCGTATGGCCGGGATATGGACGAGGGGCGTGCTCCCGCGCGTCCAGTGGGGGCCAGTGATCACGGGCGTGCTCTGCGCTATCGCCGCCCAGATCGTCCTCGGGCTCTTCGGCATCGCGTTCGGGTTCGCGGCGGCTCCGGGCAAGGGGATGGCGGTGCTGGCGGGGGTCTGGGGGATCCTCACCCCCATAGTGGCGTCCTTCATCGGAGCCTTCGTCGCGGTGCGGATAGCCGGCGACACGCGCGAGTCGGGCGCGTTCCTCGACGGCGCGCTGGTGTGGTGCATCGGCCTCATCGCGGGCGCTCTCTTCCTCGCGAGCGCGATCGGCCCGGGCGCCATGGGCGTGGGGTCGGCGAGCGCCGGCGCCGGGATGCCGGGGGGCCTTCAAGGGACCGACGTGGCCAGAGGTTTCGCGGCCAGCACCGGCGTCGCGGCGGTGGCGGCGCTCCTCGGCCTCGGGGGGGCGCTCTTCGGCGCGGCGGTGGCCCGGGGGATGGTGACCGGGGAGGGCCTGCGCGGCCCCTCGCGGCGCCAGCTCGAGCGACGGGCGGAGCAGGCCGGCATCGCCTACACTGAACGTGGGGAGACCAGGAGACCAGCCGACGTTGGGGAGCGCCGGCCGCCGGAGGAGCACCCGCCGGGCATGCCGCACTGAGCCTCGTCGTTCGCTCTCCCGCTCGCGCCGAGGTAGATTCGGCGCGAGCATGCTCGACCTCTCACTCCCGGCGGGGCTCCGCGATCTCCTCCCCGACCACTCGGCCCATCTCGCAGAGCTGACCGCCAGGCTGCACGGCGTCTTCGCGTCGTTCGGCTACCGACGCGTGCTCCTGCCGACCCTGGAGCGCCTCGAGGTGGTCGAGCTGGGCCTCTCGCCGGCGGCGACGAGGGACGTGCTGAAGTTCGTGGAGCCGGCGTCGGGCGAGGTGGTGGCGATCCGGCCCGACATCACGCCGCAGATCGCGCGGCTCTATGCGGCGAGGCCCGACGCGCTCCCGGCGCCGGCCCGCCTGTGCTACGACGGCCCCGTGCTGCGCGCGCGCGAGGCGCGCGCTGGCCGCCCGCGCGAGGTCTACATGGCCGGCGTGGAGCTGCTGGGGGACGCCGGACCGGAGGCCGACGCGGAGGCGCTGGAGGTCCTCGCCCGCGCGCTCGAGCGGGTAGGGCTGCGGCACGCCGTGATCGAGGTCGGCCATGCGCAGTTCGCCCAGGCGGTCGTACGGGCGGCCGGCCTGCCCCCTGACGCCCAGGAGGAGGCTACCGTCGCCCTGTCGCGCAAGGACGAGGTGACGCTGGCCGCTCTGTCGCGCCGCGGCAGGGGCGCGAAGGCGGCCTGCGACGCCCTGCCGTCGCTCGCCGGTCTCTACGGAGATGGCGCGCTGGAGCGGGCCCGCAGGGTAGCGCGCGCTGCCCCGGCGGCCTCGGCGGCCCTGCGCGAGCTGGAGGCGGCGCTGCGCAAGGCCCGCTCGCGCGGTCTGACGCAGGTTGCGGTGGACCTGGGGGAGGTGCGCGAGCTGGGGTATTACACGGGAATCACCTTCACCGCGTACGCGCCGGGCGCGGGGAGCTGGGTCGCGTCGGGCGGGCGATACGACGACCTCCTGGCCCGTTTCGGCCGCCCTGGTCGAGCGATCGGGTTCGGATTCGACCTCGAGTTCGCGACGCAGGCGCTCGAGCGGGCGGGGGTGCGCGCTCCACCGCGCGCGCGGGCGCGCAGCCGGATCCGGAAGTGACGCGGTGGAGGTAGCGCCCCGGGCGGCCGCCTGCTATCGTCCCGCGGTTTGTGAACAACTGAGGAGTCAAGATGCCGAACGTGGTCGTGATCGGTGCGCAGTGGGGTGACGAGGGCAAGGGCAAGCTCGTCGATCTGTTCACCGAGGAAGCCGACGTGGTGGTCCGGTTCCAGGGTGGCAACAACGCCGGGCATACGGTGGTGGTGGACGGGCAGAAGACGATCCTGCACCTCATCCCCTCCGGCATCCTCCACCCGGGGAAGACCTGTGTCATCGGGAACGGCGTGGTGGTCGATCCGGTCGTGCTGGCGCAGGAGATCGCCGAGCTCAAGGAGCGGGGTTTCCTGAAGGACGACAACCAGCTCGTGCTGTCGCTCGACGCGCACGTGATCATGCCCTGGCACCAGGCCCTGGACATCGCGCGCGAGCAGCGCGCGGGGGCGGGCAAGATCGGCACCACCGGCCGTGGCATCGGGCCGACGTACGAGGACAAGGTGGCCCGCCGCGGCCTGCGCGTCAGGGACCTCATCGACGAGGCGCGCCTCGCGCGCAAGGTGAAGGACCGGCTCCCGGCCGCGCGGGAGGAGCTCGCCAGGCTGGGCGCGAAGCTGGACGAGGAGGACGGCGCGCTCGTGCAGAGGTACGCCGAGCTGGGCCGCCGTCTCGCCCCCTACGCGCAGGACGCCTCGCTCTGGCTCCACAAGGCGATGAAGGCCGGCAAGTCGCTCCTCTTCGAGGGCGCGCAGGGCACGCTGCTCGACGTCGATCACGGGACCTACCCGTTCGTCACCAGCTCGAACACGGTGGCGGGGAACGCGGCGTGCGGCTCCGGCGTCGGGCCCACCGCCATCGACCACGTCATCGGGATCACCAAGGCCTACTCCACGCGCGTTGGCAGCGGGCCCTATCCCAGCGAGCTGAAGGACGCGACCGGCGAGGAGCTCCGCAGGATCGGCGCCGAGTTCGGGGCGACGACCGGTCGGCCGCGGCGGACCGGCTGGATCGACGCGCTCGCGCTGCGGTACGCGGTCCGGGTGAACGGGCTCGACGGCCTCGCGATGATGAAGCTCGACGTGCTCACCGGCTTCCCCGAGGTGAAGATCGCGGTCGGCTACCGGTGCGGCGATCGCACCTACGACGAGATGCCGAGCGACCTCGAGACGCTCGAGCGCTGCGAGGCCATCTACGAGTCGTTGCCGGGCTGGACGGAGAAGCTCGATGGCCTCCGCAGGTGGGAGGACCTGCCCGCCACGGCGCGCGACTACGTGAAGCACGTGGCGAAGCTCGTCGGGGTGGAGGTGGTCGCCGTCTCGGTGGGCGCCGACCGCGGCGAGACCATCGTCATGAAGAACCCGTTTCACGTTAAGAAGAGGGCTGCCGGCTAGACGAGACCGGCGAGCGCGCACAGGGCCGCCGCGGCGAGCAGCGCTCCCGCCGCGAGCGCCGTGACGCGATCGCGGCGGGGAGGGGCGCCGTCCGGCGGCGCCTCGACCTGAGTCGGTGGCGGCGGCCGGGGAACTGCCGGCGCTGTCGATCCATCGGCGCGCGCTCGATCGGAGCGCGCCGACGGGTACCCCGCGTCCCGCTCGACGATCAGGGTCGTCTCGCCGATGGCGATCCGATCGCCGTGCCGCAGGGTGACCGTCTTGCCGCTCGTCGCGCGGCCATTGACGGTCAGTCCGTTCTTGCTGCCCAGGTCCTCGAGCGCGAGCCGCCGGGCCGACACCAGCAGTCGCGCGTGGCACCGCGAGGCGGCTGGATCGGCGAGCGCAACGTCGGCGCGTTTTCCGCGGCCCAGGAGGGCGCCGTCGCGGACGGGGAAGCGCCACCCCGCCGGCTCGCCGTGGGACACGAGGAGATGCGCGCCCGCGCCGGGGAGCGGGTAGCCGTCGAGCTTCGCCAGGAGCGCGCCGGCGATCGCCCGCGTGTCTCCGCTGCTCGGTGGCGGATGCGTGGTGGCTGGGGCTCTCACGGCCCGGGCAGGATGTCCCAGTGGCTGTCCGCCACGGAGCGTTCGGACGGATCGCCTTCGAAGTGCAGGAACCCGTTCATCTCCAGGGTGTCGACCAGTTCCTCTGCCTCGACGTCCGAGCAGTGGAGCACATCCGCGATGACGTCCCGGAAGTAGCTACGGCCCCGCAGGTAGCCGACGGGGGCCTCTCCCTGCGAGACGTGGAGGCGCAGCGTGCGGGCGAGCTCCGCCAGATCGATGTCCTCGAATCGCAGCATTCTCATAACGTAAGCGGCCCGCGCTGGACGTGGAAGGCTCGCGGGCCGTGGCCATGGTCCGTGGCGGGCGACCTCTCTCACAGGACCTCCT
>Ga0209641_10002046_pt1 | contig 17545 bp, 27 predicted proteins | sample RifCSP16_1_FD_184022 | JGI IMG/M metagenome (GOLD analysis project Ga0209641, IMG submission 184022) | Soil microbial communities from Rifle, Colorado - Rifle CSP2_sed 16_1 (SPAdes) (version 2) | ecosystem: Environmental > Terrestrial > Deep subsurface > Rock core/Sediment | place: Rifle...
AAAGATTGCACACCTGGTTCGCCCGCGTCCTCGACGTCCTCCCCATTGTCGAGGAGATCGCGGCTAACCTTCGGAAGGAGATATAATCCTGCCGTGGAGGACATTCAGGCAATCTTTACGGGAATCATCCGGAACGGCATTTGGCTTAAGCTCGACCCGGCAAACCCAGAAACCGTTTGTGGTCCAGGGTCCGCCAGGAAGGCCTGCGCCCCCCTCGTCGGTCGGCTCGGGGAATGGTTCCGTACATACGGAATAAAAACAGTTGTCGACCTCGGATCGGGAGACTTCCACTGGATGAGAAGCGCCGACCTTTCCGAAACTGAGTATGATGGATATGACATCGTACCTGAGCTCGTATCCACGGCTGCCGCGGCTTATGGCCGCCCCAACATCAGATTCCACCACGCTGACGTGACGACTCTGAAAATTCCTGCCGCGGACCTGGTTATCTGCAAAGACGTCCTCAATCACTTTCCCAAGATGCTCGCGGCCCAGGTCCTGGACACGATCCGGGCCTCGGGATCGCGGCATTTCGCCGCCATGACCTTTCCGGGGCCGACCAACAACAACGGCAATATCCGTCCGGGCCAGTGGAAGTTCTGGGACCTCGAAATCCCGCCCTTCGGGCTTGGACCCCCCGCCGACTTCGCCATGAGTGACGAGCAGCCGCCCCGACGATTTGCACTTTGGAAGTTTGCCTGATGGCCGCCTTTTTCATCGACCTCGATGGAACCTTCTTCAGGTTCGGGACACATGAACCTGTAGCCCAGGCGGCAGATACGGTTCGGAGACTAAGAGCCGAAGGACATCAGGTCTATTTCGTAACCCTTAGAACCGAAGAGGATCCCAAGCTGGGGAAGACTGCCACTGAGAACAGACTTCGCGAGCTCGGGGTCGAATGGGATGGAATTCTCTGGCGCGTCCGCTCACCGCGCGTCCTTGTAAATGACGACGGAGCCTCGGCCATATCTCACAAGAGGAACTCTCCCCTTCTTTATGACTCTCTCCATTCCAGCATTGGCTAAGAAAATCGAGGCCGGATTCGCCGCCGTAGCCTGGGTATCCCTCAAGTACTACCAGGCTTCACCGAAGTGGGTCGACGCGGACGACTATATACAAACCATGATCATTGCCGAGTCTCTTCTCGCCAACGGCCGGTTTGACCACCAAGACCTCGTAAGAAGATATCGCGCCGGCCGGCCGGAGACACGGCTCTGCGGCGCAGCGATACCCACTTGCGGAAATATCGATCCGAAGGGACAGGTCGCCAAGCTCCGTAAATCTCCAGACCCCGCCTACATCGCCAAGGATGGGGCAACAAGCGGATGTGCAATGAAGCTCCACGGGATTACCGCCTTCTTCCCGGATCCAGACGAGCTCGCGGTGAACGTCGATGCGATCATACACGTGACCCACGGAACTCCCGAAGCACGGCTCGTTGGTCTCCTTGCTGTCCTCCGTCATCGCCAAGCACTTCTTGGCATCGACGATCCGGATGCCCTTTACCACGAGTTTGAGCGTTCGACCGAACGGCTCAAGCTCCGAGATGGACGGTCGTACCCCTTTGTCCAGGCCGCAGCAGAAAAGGCGAAAACAGCCCTTGCAGCGCGCGATCCCGAAGATGTTTTGATCCGGCTGGTAGAAGGGGTAGGGCTTTCACATCTCTGCGTATCTGCACCCGTTGCGGCCGTCTTCTGGTCATATGTAGCCCATAGTAAGTGCAAGGTATGGCTTGATAATATCCACCCAGACAAGAAGCTCGTCGTCCGCGGAGCGATACCCGTCACTCCCGTCGAGATTGAGAAAAGCTGGGCCGCACACTTTATCCCCTCAAAGGGAGACCCAAACTACGCCTGGAAGGAGAGGCAGGATACGGATACATTCTTCTCGATCGCCTTCTCAATCGCGGCTGCCCGCAACTCGGAATTCCTGGACGATAATGAGAAGGCGGCAGCGCAGGAAGCCTTCGGAGAAAATTGGCAGGAGCTCTCCCTGAGACTTGCCCGCCGATGGGAGGGGCAATGAAGATCTCATTTTGTACGACCTGCAAGGGGCGCGCACATCACCTCAAAGAGACACTCCCAAAGAACCTCGAGGACAATAAAGGCCATCCTCAAATTGAATTCGTGCTTCTTGATTACAACAGCCCCGACGACCTGTCGTCGTGGGTAAGACAAAATCTTTCAATCGAGATTTCGAACGGGCGCGTCATTTACTACCAAGAAACTACTGCGGCCTTCTTTGACCCGCGGCATGCCAAAAATATCGCCCACCTTCTGGGAACCGGCGACGTTCTCGTTAACCTGGATGCAGATAACTTTACGGGGCCGGGATACGCCGGGGGACTCGCCGATGCCTTTGTCTGCCCGAATGCCTTCGTCACGTCCGTCGATGAACGGAAGAAGTACGGCGAATGGTTTGGCCTGTCGGGTCGAATCGCGCTTAAAAGGAAAGACTTTCTTCGGCTCCGTGGATATGACGAGTCACAGGTCGGATGGGGCGGCGAGGACTTAGACCTCATCCGCAGGGCACAGCATTCAGGTCTAAAGCGCATCCCTCTCCTTTGGCCAGGCGAAAGTGTCATTCGCCATAGTGATTCAGAACGGCTCCGGTATTTCAAAATCAAGGCTCCGCGGACGGTCACGAACGCGGTCAACCTGAGTGTCTCAACGAAACACCCTGACCGCCCAATCAACAGTCTTGGATATGGTCTTGGTGTGGTATACAAGAACTTTGAAAATGTACCTCAGGAGGTCGGCATAAGGTCATGATTACGGCTATGCTCACGACCTCGAGGTCGGTTAACTACTACGAGGCGACAATAAGAAGCCTCGATAGCACCGGTTTTTTTGAGTCTGGCATGGGCCCCCTTCACGTTTTCTTCGGAGGCCCAAGAGCCGGCCACATGCAGAGCCTAGAAGGGGACTTGAGGTTTGCCTTCCATTATCTCGACGATGAGCTCGAAAAGCTTTGGCGCAATCTGGGTACCAAACCGCGATGTGCGCTCGGCCACTATAGCCTGATGAAAGGTCTTCTGGAATTGGAAGGCTGGGACGAGGCCCTCGTCATTGAAGACGACGTGGCGTTCGCCAGAGGATGGCAAAAATACCTCCGTGTTGTGCTTGACGAGATCCGGTCGGCCTACGATGATCGCTGGATGACTTCACTTTATTGTTTGAGGCCGGGGGTCCGCGAAAAGTATAATCAGCGTGTGCGCTGGTACGACACTCCGGGAGAACTGTTCTGGGGTCTCCAGGGCGTTGTCTATCCGAAGACCGTTATGGCCGAACTCGTGAATTGGGTATTCGAGAACTCCGTCAAGGCCTCTACCGATACCATCGACGGTTCTATCGGTAAATGCGGGGCAGCTAAAGGGATTCACACGGTCGTCATTGTTCCCTCACTCGTCCAGCACATGGGGCACATGACAACCGGTCAGTCCAATTATTTCCACCGCGCGAATCTTTTCCTTGACCCAGTAATAGATCCGGCATTGGGGGAGCCATGGCAAAAGTCGTAGGTCTAGCGTCCCTTTATGAGCCGCTCGAGTTTCTCGAGAATCGGATCGCCAATCTCAATCAGTGTAATATGAAGGACGTCCTTGTCCACTGGTGCGATTGTAGTTCCAATGCCACCTGGGAAAAAGTCGAGAAGATCATCCGGGAGAAGTGTCAATTCGAGTATAGAGCGGACCATCATCCTGAACGGAAGACCATCTACTGGACGTGGAACTGGATTATTGAAAATAATGCTGGCGCGAAGTACTTCACAAACATAAATGTCGACGACATTCATCATCCGGAGTACTTCCAGAAATTGGCAGCTTACCTCGACGAGCACTCCCAGATCGTAATCGTGTCCGTGCCTTGGCTCGTAACAAAACAGAAAAACCAGATCTGGCCGCCCGCCGCCCAGGGCAATACACCGCCCGATCCGAAGCGGACTCTCGGGCACTTTCCGATGTGGCGGTCTGAAACCCATCACGATGTCGGGCTCTTCGATCCTCGAATGCTAACGATCGGAGACAGCGACTTCTGGCGTCGGATCAGGATCCATAGGGGTCAGCACACAATCGCTGTCCATCCCGAGTATCTTGCTTGCTATTTGAGCCATGCAGCCAATGCTCACCATTCACTCATCGGTCCGAACGGGCAGCGAGGCGAAGGCTATGACCGGGCACTCCAGCAGGGACGGTTCCAAGTATCAACTTGGATGAGCCAAGTGGCCCAGCTTCTAGGCAAGAATCCCATTCTTTTTGAGATCGGCGGCCATCTGGGAGAGGACACCGTTCATATTCACTCTACGTTCAAGGAGATGAGCCCACGGATTTACACGTTTGAGCCGGATCCACGAAATGTGGAACACATCCGGAAAGTGGTCAAATTTCCAGATTGCATAACATTTATCGACAAGGCCGTCGGCAATGAGAACAGACGGGCTACGTTCCATCTTTCAAGCAGGGAGGACCGCCCGTGGACCCACTCATCGTCGCTCCGGCAACCCAAGGAGCACCTCACAGTCTACCCATGGGTCAAGTTCAATGAGACCGTTGAAGTCGATGTCGTCCGACTCGAGACGTTCTGCAAAGAGAACAACATACCGAAGATCGACTTCATCTGGGCAGATGTCCAAGGCTCCGAGAATACTATGATCGAAGGGGCAGGCAATCTCATCGACGGGGTCAGATTCATGTACCTCGAGGCCGATGACCGCGAGCTCTACGAAGGTCAGTGGCGTATATCCGAAATGGTCGAATGCCTCAGCAATTGCGGTTGGGGTGTGGCTCGGCTTCTCTCCCAAGACATCCTTTTCTACAACAAACGGTTCTTCAAAGACAACCCGATCCGATGGGAATAGAAAAAGTCACGGTGGCCATGGCTACCATCCCCAACCGCCTTGATACACTTGAGAAGGCGGTCCGAAGCCTACTTCCGCAAACTGACCGCCTTTGCGTCTATCTCAACGGGCATACCGAAATACCATCCTTTCTCAATATGTCCAAGATCGAGATAGCGACAAGTCATAATTACGGCGACCGCTCGGACGCGGGCAAGTTCTGGTGGTCCGACAAGGCAAATGGATACTACTTGAGCGCCGATGATGATCTTATCTATCCTCCCAACTACGTCGAAGCGATTATCGGGAAAATCGAACTTTATCACCGGAAGGCCGCAGTGGGCGTCTGCGGCAACCTGATTCGCCTTCCCTTCAAGAGCTATCTCTTTGATAAGGTCGGAATCAGTTTTCACACCTCGAACTCCAAGGACCAGCAGGTACACATCTTAGGGACAGGAACAACCGCCTTCCACATGGATACGATTGAACTGAACCCGCTTGATTTCAAAGGGCCAGGAATGGCCGATATATGGTTTGCAATTGCGGCCCAAAAGCAATCTGTGCCGCTTGTCTGCATCGCCCATCCCAAAGATTGGTTAGTCATGTCCTGCCCAATGCAGAGGGATTCCCTATGGGCCACACGGCGGCACTATATGCAAAAGATCGACCATGCTATACTCCAGAACATGCCTTGGCAACTTCCGGCAATGAACTTCCATGTACTCCCAAAATAAGGAAGACGATGTCGTCCTGTCATACTTCGGAGACTTCCGTGGCAGGTTTCTCGATATTGGCGCAAACGATGGGCGAACGGCCAGTAACACATACCGTTTTGCTGAACTCGGATGGAGTGGACTATGCGTCGAGCCGGGATGGCGAGTGATCGGCCAGCTCATCGAGACCTATCAGAACCATCCCGGCGTCGAGATCTTGAACGCGGCAATTGACGAGCAAGATGGCATCTCGCCCTTCTGGGATTGTCAGTTTACTGCTCTTTCGACAATGGACAAAGATCTTCAAGACCGCTATCCCAAAAGAAAAGGCGCCAAGAAGATTCACGTCGCGACCTGCACGATGGGCCATCTCCTCAAAACCTTCCCAGGGCTGTTCCACTACATCAGCATTGACGCTGAGGGATTGAGTATCCGCATTCTGAGAGCAATGCCGCTTCTGGAAATGGGGACAAAGGCAATCTGTATTGAGTGCTTCCCTCCGCACGTACGAAAGGGCGAGGACAAGGCGATTCTAGACTACTGTACTCCCTTTGGTTTCAAGGTCCTTGCGAAGACGAAGGAGAACCTTATCCTCGCCCTGTAGCAGAACTCATTTCGGATAGCTGAGTGCCATCCTCGAGATCTGGAATGAGCTCCGAAAGGCCGTAAGGAAGAGAACGTCCTTCTTGGGAACGACAAGCATCCGGGGGACCGAGACCTTGGTCCAGTCGGCCTTCCAGACGATGTAGTCCTTTCCGTCCACCTGCACGATAAGCGCTTCTTTTCGAACCATGCAGACAATCGTCCGGGGCTTCCCCTCGAAGAACTTCTCATTCTTGGCAAGCCCCGCCTCGGCAGGACCCTTTCCATCAATCGCGCCGGGCCCGCTCACAGTCCCCTGCGCGGAATCGAGGAAAAGTACGACTTGGTTCCCTCCGCCGACAAGTCCGATCCCAAGGTCGTCCATGCCGCCGGTCCTCTGGGCGACGATCGTCAGGTCGTACTCGGCAGGCGGCGTCACAGGGAGATGGATCTTGGCGTGGGTGCTTCCAGAGCCTTCACCAGAGAGGCCCTGAGCGTTGAGACGCCAGGCGGCCGTGACAATGTCCCTTTTGAGGTCTATCGCCCGGAGCAGGTCGACTGTCTCGAGCTTCTTTGACTTGTCGAAGGTGAAAGTCGCACCGGTGAGCGCCGCGACAGGCTTTGTTTGAACAAACATCTCGACCTCATCCTTCTTGAAAATAACCTTGAGACCACGCGGGGTCTCGACCTCATAGGTGTCACCGAGGTCGCGGATGGCGCTCCACTCGATCTTCCGGCCATCCTTCAAGGTCAGTTCGTCGGCCGACACCGGCATGGCCAGTAGAGCCCAGAAGAAAAGGAATTTCCTCATCAGGTCTCCTTTCTAAGAGATGAATACAGGAACGCGGATCCTTACGGCAGAAACAACGAAGTGATTTAGACCTATGCCCCAGCCTACACACGTGGGGTAGAGCAGGTAGCTATGCCAACCTTATATTCTAATATCTCAACCAGAGTCTCGCGCGCCCGCCAGTCATAGCCTTGGTTGGCGTGTTGTGGGTAGCTCCCCGTCTTCCGGCGCGCTGAAAGAAGGGCGCGGTTATGCTCCAGGCCCTTGTTCCAGAACTCCGTATTCCTCTGGCGATGCTTCTCCTTCTCGTCCGAATGGTCCTGGTGAAACCCCTGAATCTTGGGGTAGTAGACCGGCAAGCAGCCGGCCTTTTGGACGCGATCCTTGAAGTCATCGTCCTCGCCGGCCACACCATCGAGATAGCTAAAGTCCACGCCGCCGATGGTCTCGATTGCCCTCTTAGGGAGAAAAGAGGTGTACCAGTAGAGCTCGTTGGGCCGAAAGTTCATGAGCTGGCCGTTGTCCCTCATCTTCTTGAGGAACGGGTCCCATCCGAGCTTTGTCCAGTCCGGATTCCCATTGAGGTAGGCATTCATGGACAAGTTGCCAAGGAATGTAAGCCCGAAGAGGAAGGAGTAGTTCTGATTGAGCGCCAGGACCGCCTCCTCGAAGTTGTGGGGGGCGTGGAGAATCTCCGGATGGCAGAGGCAGATGACGCTACCGCGGGCGAAGGACGCGCCCAGGTTTATCGAGAGCGCCGGCGTATGATACCAGTTCTCGAAGGCGCCCTTCGTCCCGTTCGGGTTCCGGGCCTTCCAGACCGGATGCCGGGTATGGTCCATCTTGAGATGGGTCAGGTTGATCTGGCCTATGAGGTGTTTGTAGGTATCTGAAAGGTCTTCGTTAGACATGTCGTCGATGAGGATGATTTCCCAGGACTCCCGGGGGAGCGTCTGCCAGAGATATCCATCGAGCGCTCTTCGAAAGAGCCGTGAGCGGTTATGGATGGAGAGCACGGCCGATACAAGAATCATAAAATACCATGCCCTCCATCCATCTCCGCGGCACTGATATCGGCCCAGGCCTTCATGGTAAGCGGCAACGCCTTGCCTGGACCATACGAGGACACTTGGGCTATGAGCCCTTGGAATAGATGCTCGCGCATCGGGGGAGGCGCCTTGGGAACCAACTCACGGACAACTTTGGCCAGAACGTAGTCCATGTCTTCCTTGGTACAGGCGTTGCAGAGGTCTTTGGGCTTGTTCGCCGTAATTTCACTAATCCGATCCATGAACTCCCTGATGAGCACAAAGAAGCCGGTTATGAATCCATAGAGCTTCTCCCGGCAGGACGGACACCTGGCGTCGTCGTCCCGTTCGCAGAAACAGTCCATGCTCATTCTTCAGACCTCGACCGGTACCACTCGATGGTCCTTCGAAGCCCGCTCTCAAGGGACGTAGCGGGCTCCCAGCCAAGAAGCATCTCAGCCCTTGTCCCGTCAACAAACCTGCGCGGTTGGCCGTCGGGCTTAGAGGTGTCCCAGGTGATACTGCCCTCATAGCCAACATGTCTGGCGATGATGCGGGTCAGATCGGAAATGGACGTCTCCGGGCAACCAGGAAGATTGATCAGCTCGTCCTCGTCCAAGTCTTTGACGGCCAATGCAATTGCCTTGGCGGCATCTTCGATGTAAAGGAATGAACGGGTCGCCTTCCCTGTTCCAAAACAGGTGACCCTCTTCTGGTCCTGCTCCTTGGCTTTGACGAAGCGCTTGATCAGGGCCGGGATGACATGGGAAGTCGAATCATCGAAGTTGTCGTTTGGACCATAGAGATTGACGGGACAGACATATCCGAAGTGAAGCCCGTGCTCCTTACGATAGGCCTGGCACATGACCAGGAGCGCCTTCTTGGCAATGCCGTAAGGGGCGTTCGTCGGCTCCGGGAAGCCGTTCCAGAGATCCTCCTCCTTGAAAGGAACCGGGCAGTCCTTGGGATAAGAGCAGATCGTACCCACGAGAAGGAGCCTGGAGCCGGCCATGGCAGCGGCATGGACGACGTTCATCCCCATCTGCATGTTGTCGTAGAAGAAGCTTCCAGGGGCGTTCATGTTGGCGATGATGCCGCCTACGCGGGCGGCAAGATGCACTACAACATCGGCCCCTTCGCGGGAGATAGCCGTGAATGCATCTACAGGATTCCTGAGGTCGAACCCGGTCCTGCGGCTTATCGGAACGACATCGGCGCCCATTCCCTCAAGACAGGGCTGGACGTAACGGCCCAGGAACCCGCCTGCCCCGGTCAGGATGACCCGGGCGCCTTGAAGTTCTGCCGTACGGGCCTCCGTCGAGTAGGGCCCCGGGGCTGGTTCCCCGGGGCCCTTTCGTTTATCTAAAAGAGGTTGACCTCTCCAACTCCTATTTTACTGACTTCACCCTTTTAGGCAAGTATTCTATTTCACTTTCTTGCCACGAAACTGGCAGCTCTGGCCCTCCGAGATATGGCCCGCCCGGAGGAAATGGCAGACGCCGGCAATCTCGCTGGCCTTGGCGGCATACTTGGGGGCAAGGTCAGGGATGAGCATCTCAAAGTAGGCCTGGCGAACCGCCTTCGTCCAATAGCTGGCAAGCTCACCGCTTGCCGCCTCGACCGTTGAGTCGACCATGAACTTGACGGCCTTGAGCGCAAAGCGTCCGGTCCTGGTCTTCCTGAGCGCCATGGCCAGACGCTTGGTCTTTTCCTCCGCTTCGGCCACCTTCGCCATGAAGGGAGCCTTGGCCTTGCCATCGTCCTCTTCGAGGAACAGGTCTTCGGAACCGTCGAGCTTCGTATCGGCAAGCATGTTGCGGAACTTGAATGCCTGCTTTGCTCCTGGGGCGTCATGCTCCGAACGGAGCCAGAGGAAAACGCCCATCGGGACGTTCGGCGCATTCGTATCGTCGTCGTTGATTTCGGGGATCTTGTTCACGACGCCGACATCGAGCCCGTAGTGCCCGGATACCTTCCTGACCGCATCCGCGGGGAGCGCGCCCGGGAGCTCGTAATCGCGGGAGATGTCCTCATCGGCAACGCGCTCAGATCTTACCGACTTCCGGTCGTCTTCATCGAGCAGGCCGCTTCTATTCCGGCCCATGCCAAGCCAGAGCGCGCCCTGAGCGCAAACGGTTCCGCCCTCGAAGAGAGTCGACTGGTTATAGTCGCCCTCGAACTTGAAGAGCGCGCCTTCGATCTTGCCCCACTTGGGGCAACCTGCTTTTTCGGCCATGGGGTCTCTCCTTTCTCAGAACAGAGTATGGGATCGAACAAAGATTTGATGACGCTTACGACTAGCTGCCCTGTGACCGCTTGGCCTGCTTCTTGGCCTCGCGGCAAGGCTTGCAGCGCTTTGGATCTGTAAAGCCCTTCGAGGTGAAGAACTGTTGATCGCGCTCGGTGAAGATGAATTCGGCCTTGCAGTCGACGCATTCGATCTTCTTATCGGGCATACGCGAAATTGAAGCAGAAGCACATTACAAGTTCAACGTTTATTCTTCGAGTCCTCCTTTGACAGGCCAAGAAGCTCGATGACCGAGAGCTGCTCCGCAAACCTCTCGTTTTCCTCAACCATGTCCTCAAGCGTCCAGTAGTGTTCGGCATGACCGGCGACAGCATGAATCCTGGCCTCGTAGGCGAAGTCACGCTCCTGCTCCTTCATGTCGACTCGGGCAATATAAGCCCTGAACTTGGAGGCCTTCTTCGTGTCGCCCATTTCGAGCGCTACCTTGGACCTGATCTTGAGGACATTCATGGCAAAGGGGATATAGTCGCCGGCATGCCCGGCATCCCAACCCATCCACCACTCGTCGTTCTTTTCCCCAGACTTATCGAGAGGAAAATGGTCGGTGGCATAAGTGATGCCGCCATGGACCTTGACGAGGCCGTTCGGAGTGCGGAGCCAGTTCTCCACGGCGTCGCGATCTCCAAAGAGCATGGCCAGGATGCCGCCGAACTCCATATCGTGGATGGCTTCCGGGTTGCCTGTCTCGAGCTCCTTGAGCTTGGCGCGGTTCAGGTCGATGGATACCTTCGTAGTATAACCGGCCCCGAAAAAGGGATGGGTCTTAGGAATCCGGATATACGCACAACGATTACCCATCTGATTGAGCACAACTCGGCAAAGGTATCCGTGCGAACTCCATTCCTTCTCTATCTTGGATTCGAAGTCGAACTCTTCTTTCACGTCACCTCCAGTGCCTCCAATGAGGCCTCACAAATTGTCTTGGCCGGAGCCACAGACAACGAAAAAAGCCACCGCATGCCGCGGGATTCAAGCTTCATGATGAACTTCTGGATGAGTCCAGGACGCTTATCGGCCCGGAGCTTGAGGACGATCTTCCAGGCGTCGTCGAGGCTCGTCGAATAATTCGGGACGAGCTCGTACCAGTAGTGGTCTTCCGTCTCGTGCTTCGCCCGATAGGCCGGGACAAGCCCGCAGCGCTTCTCCTCATCCCAGACTTCAGCCGAATGGGCCTTCAGCCTCTCTTTATCCGGGGCGGAGTCGCCTTCCATGATGTCCTTCTGGTACCAGGGCTCGTAGAGCTGAATCGTCCCGCACTCGGGCTCGCGGTAGGCCGGCAGCAGTTCGACATCCAGCCCGAAGATATCCTCGGCAATCCGCACATCAAGTTTGCGGCCCTCGATCAGCTTCATGCTCTTCTCCCGGAGTATTGAGGAAAGTTCTTAACAGCTCGGCTTTTTGCTCAGCGGAAGGCTCAAGGAACGTCGGGTTCGGATCAATTGCAATCTGAGCAACAACGCAATATTGGCACATGACCTTGGCGGCAAGCTCAATCTTGCGCTTCTGAGATGACGGACTGATCCAGACCTTCTCGTTACACTTCTCGCAGTTTTCTGCCGCAGATCCCTCAATAGGGCTGAGTACATCCGTCGACCGACAGCAGACAATTACGGTCGCGTCATCATCGTTTTCCATGGTCAGTACCCCTCTTGGTCTTGGCCGCATCGGCCATCTTCTTTAGAGCGGCTCTGGAATCATTCATGTCTTTCATGAACTTGGACGAGCTCCAGAATTCCTGGATGAGCTGGGTCATATAGTCCAGGATAAGTCCCTCTTTCTTGTACTCCTCAAGCATGAGGTGGAACGGGCGGACTTCATATGGATGAAGCTGTACAAACTGTACGCCTTCGTTCCTGAAGTTTTTGGACTTCCATCCCGCCGGCGGATGGTACCTGATTTTTACCCAGTATGGCTCTTTGTCGGGCTTGAGCCGCCCGGCCGGAAATTCGTCTTTGCGCTTCTTCAACTAATCCTCCACCACAGGGTTCGCTTTTGCAACAGAGCGACACGTCAGGATGACCGGCGCGAACCAGGCAATGCCTATCGCAATGCCGTACCAGCGCCCATCTGCCGCGCCCCAGCATAGGACACACAAAGCCACCGCCGTGAACCATCCAGGATGGAGTTTTGCCCCTCTAAGCCATTCTTTCATATCTCACCTCAATATTTGGTGGGACGGCGGTACTTGCTGGCAGGCCGTAGCGTCCCCGCACCTTCTGCCTTGTGAGCTAGCGTCAGTAGTTGGGCTAGGAAACAAACCCTTCGGCCTCGGCTCTACGCCAATGTTTGATCGCGATTCTCACGGCGTGGCTCCTACAGCGGCGCGGGCGATTGAGCCTGCCCGGCTTCGTGTAGCACTTCGCGACCAACGCCTCTTGGTAGTTCTTCATGAACCCTATTCCTCCGTTTTCTCGTTACCGCTCTTCTTCTTCCCGGCCTTCTCCTTGTTCTTCTTATAGATGCCGGTGCCGATCCAGAGGATGTTGAAGACGAGAAAACCGACCACAATCGAGACGAGGATCTTGGCGATCGTCTCCATGCCGGCGAAAAGCACAATGGCCAGAATCGCCGCATAGAAGCAGAGCCTGAGCATCTCCGCCTGTTCCTTCTCCATCTTGACCTTGATCATTTGCTGTTATCCTTTCTCTGGACAGACTTGAAGACTTGAAGAATCTCACCGTGGGGGCGGACTACTTCTTGGTGGGGTACTTCTGTTCCTGGATCTTGCGGTAGGCGTCCGGGTCACGAAAGAGCTCGGAGGGCGGGACAAGCTGCTGAGCCGTTGGGGGAGGTTTCGGGAGCTCAGGCTGGGTCGGAGGCTTGGCCTGAGGAGGCTTTGGGACACCTCCTTCGACTGCCGCAGCATAGTCGAAGACGCCCTGCATCCTGTAGACCTCCCGATCCATGGTGGTGACCCTGTTATGGAGCTCGGTCAGGGTGCCCCATTTCGACTTGTCCTCTTCGAGCCGTTCGAGTCGCTTTTGCATGATGTCGATCGCTTCGCCAGTCTTCTCGTAAGAGCGCCAGATGAGACCGGCAAAGAAGATGATAAGCATGCTTCCGAAGGTGGCCATGAGCTTGGTAAAGCCCCCATGCCCCTTCTTCTCGCCGCCCTCTTCATTCGGCATACACGATGATTATATACGGCGTAGCCCGTTTTTTCACACGCCAATCATCTCAAACTCCACGCCCAACGTACTGGCCAGGCCTGCCATGATCTCCTCATCTCGTTTCGTAAAGACATCGGTCGTCCCGGGCTTGATATCCTCCTCGTGCAAGTCCAGGTGGAAGGCCTCGAGCTTGTCGGACGGCACCCGAAATCCGATATCCCGAAATGGGTGCTCAAACTCCTCCTCATACTTGATGTTCATCTCGTCGGCCAGCTTCATGGCCATGTAGGCGTCCATACACTTGCGGATGAGCGGCAGGAACCGGTTCGTGATATCTATGGAGAACCAGACTACCGGAGTATTCATTTTTTCTCCTTCCTCCTACAGACTCCAGTCTGCCGTGTAAACTTATCTGAAATGACCCGACCCTGGGGGCCGGAATGGTTCCGGCCCCTTTGTTTTTATCTCCCCAACATCCGAACGATGAGGTAAAGAGCGGCAGCAACACCGGCAACAACAACAAAGATACAACCGAGCGGTATCCGCTCACAATCCATCTTTCTTGGGCTGTAAGAGGATTCACCACTCCCTGCTGCCTGCTTCCGACGCTCTTCTTCGATCTCTTTCGCGTAGCGCTTTTCGAAATTTTTCATATATCGTGGTTATTGAGGTGTTTGGTCGTCCTGCCGCAAGTTGCACACTTGAGAGGAAGATGGTCAATGTTGCTGTAGAACCAGGCATGGTATCCGAGCGAACATAGGATTTTGGAGATCCAGATGAGGCCTTTTTTCAGCCTCCAATGCTCCTTGAGATAAGGCATTTCTCTTCCAATGCGCTCTCTGTCCTGTATAATACGGCCATGAGACTTCCAGGCACGTCGATTGCGGTCCTGGCCTCGAAGAGGGATGAGAAGGCAGAGGACGAGAAGGCAGAGGACGAGAAGGCAGAGGACGAGAAGGATGTCCCTATCATTATCGTGAGCGCGGACTCTTCCGACGTTCCGCCCTCCGACGTTCCGCCTCCCTCTCCTGGCGGCTCTTCAGGGAGCCAATAACCCAGGTCATCGCCGTCGTTTCCCGCCTCGTTGTTTTTCTATGTTCCACACTGCCCTCCTGAGAAAGGGAGGGAGGCGTATTTCTACACCTCCCTCCCCAGGCAACGCTTAGGATGCCTTACACGCCCGGGCCCTACCGACATGCTCGGCTTCGTCGATGCCGTCGCGCATCACATTGAAGCCGATATCGGCAAGGACGATAGTAACACCCTGCCAGGACACTTCCCGACCCTGGACAAGGTTATAGAAATCGGATGTCGCCAAGACCATGCGGACCTTCTCAAGGGGACGCTTGAAAGCGGGTGCCCGCTGAGGCGCATAGGTTGGGATATCCTCCGAAGGAGAGGCAGGATGATGAAGGGTAGCCTGCTGCTGCTTGTACCTCTCGGCAAGGCAAGGCTTACACCTCTTGGGGAGCTGCCAGGTCGGGTCGGCCTTCTGGCGCTCCAGATGACGCTTCTGTTCCTCCTCGCCCAACGTGAACTCTTTACCGCAGCTCACACAGATGCGAGTTTCCACAATGAACCTCCGTTAAAGGATGAATGTATCTAATCGCCTACACGACCAAAGCGGCAGGCGTAAGAAAAGAAGGATGGAATGAAGTACCTGTATTTTTCAACGGCCAGGACGGGCAACTGATCCCTCAAAACTATCTATTGGACTTTATGCATACTCGTCCGGCCATGTCAAGAACGGTTCAACTTCTTGACGGATTCCGCCATTCTTCCAGGACCAGCGTAAAGCGGTCCGACGCCAGGTACTTCTCGAGAATCGGCCTGACCTCATACATGTCGAGCTGGCCGTTGCCGCAACCAACGAGAGGGACGGCAATAGGATAAGGATCCGGCCATTCATAAAGCTGTCGTGCACTCTGCTCGATCAACTTGAGGTCCGCCTTCTGCTTCCAGGACATCCAGGGCTGAAGCTTGTTCAGCGGCTTGACAGGGAACATGATAAGGGGGGCGAAAGGGCAGGCAATAACCTGCGGCGCGTCTGCTGTGGTCTCGCAAACACCGCCATACCATTTCGCCAGTGTGGGGTATCGTCTGGTTGCATCCTTGGCGAGGCCGGCCCCCATGACGTTGCAACCGTCTTTCTTCCACCCCAGATTGGTTGGAATGACCACATACCGGCCTTCCCCGAGATGTTTCCAGATATCGCCGTATTCAACTTTCATGCCGGCCTCTTAAATGAAGCCCGGGGGGCCATAGAAGACCCCCCGGGCCAAGAAAAAAAGAGGAACCTTTAGGCTATGAAGTTACCGGTTTCTTGGCGTTAGCCCACTGAACGCCCTTGCCCACCGGAGCGTCTCGAGAAGCTGACGCTTCTCATTGAGCTCCTTGAGCGCCGCCATCCGATCACCAAGATAGTCGGGCTGAACAAGACGCCCATTGACCAAACGGTCAACGTCCTCGGTCAACTTCTCCTCCATCTTGTCGAAGTCCGCCTTGACGAACTCATTGGTAATCATCGCTATCCTTTCGGATTCTCCATCCTTCCGATGAAGAGGATGTTCCCTTCCACGTTCTCCCGGATCATGTAGAGGAACGGGTGATCCGCCCGGAAGATCTCCGGCTCGGGTTCCGGCGTGAACGACGTGCACTTCATCATGACGACCGCGGTCGCCGCAGCCGCCTCAGTGCCTTCCTCATTCACCTCACAGAAGGCCTTGTGGATGACCGAGTCCACCTTGAGGGCGTCCTTGCCCTTCGAGATACCGGAGAAATCGGCGTCGTCGCTGAAGGCGAGAGGCATTCCCATCTGCTTGAGCATGTCTGCGGCAGGGAACCCGTACTCCACCTTGAACTTGGGGAAGGTGACCCGAACCTCGGGCTTGGCCAGCTCGCGCGGGAGCTCGATCTTCCCAGAGAGAAGATCCTTCTCGATCACCGGAAGGTCGCCATGCCCATGCGGAAGGATGATGAACATCGAGAGGCCGGACTTGTAGGGCATCTCGAGGATCTTGTAGTAGCCTGGGCCCTTCGCATATCCGAAGTTGGCCACGCGGCTCATGAAAGGCGTCTTGACCGTACCTCCCGGCGAGAAGAAGTCTTCTTCCTGCGTATCGTCAGGGCTGAAGGCCGTCTTCCACATGTCCTTGAAATGGATGGCGGCGACGAGAACCATCTTGGTGTCGATCGTCACCGAACCGTCGCCCATGAGGTTCTTGATCTTGTCGCTCGTAGCCTCTTCGACCCAGCGGTTGATGGCCGCGCGGCATCCCTCGGGGTTGCCCTCAAAGTTCACGATGCCCATCTTGGCCTTGTACATCTCTTCCATGACCTTCTGGAAGAGGAGCTCGACCGGCTGGCCGTCGTCGACCCAGACGCTGTTGGCCATCTTGAGGACTCCGGTTGCTTCGAGCTTCTCCTTGAGCTGGGAGAGCTGGAGGTGGAGAAACTTCTGCTCCTCGGGGAATCCGAGGACATTGGCCATCTCGCCGGCCGTCTTGGTACGGGCTCCCGCGTAAAGCATGGCGAGTGCCGTCCGAATGTTGAACGGAGAAACGAAGTAGTTTCCCCTCTCGGGCATACGCCGAGCCACATCCAACGTGAACTCGTTGTTTCCGATCCGGGGTTTGGCGGGAACGACACCGATGGCCTCACCGACAGTGGTGGGGAGCTCACGCTGGGTGACCTTGATCACCGGGCGTTTCACTCGGGGACGCCTCTGGACAGTCGACTTCTTGGCTTTCTTGGCCTTCCCGGCCTTTCTTTTTGACTTCATCTTGGTCTTGTTCGCCATGCTATTCCTCACCTTCTTCCGATGTGCCAACGAGATTCTTCAGCATTTCCCGGACCTTCTTGTCCTCGATGTGATCGAGAATCTTCGGATTGGCCTCGAGATAGCTGAAGCAGTCATGACAGTCCACGAGCTCCTTCTCGGAGCGATGGATGATGTCATGGCCGAGATCACAGCGGCCGTTCGACCGCATCTTGAGACGCTCCTTTTCCCGGGCTTTCTCAGGATCGTACTCCTCGACGTCCCGGAAGCTGGAAGCGGAGATCCTCTCGAGGAGCCCGCGCACCACGTAGATGATCCCGTCCCAGAGCTTCTTGATGGGATCGTTCAGGATCGTCCAGAACGCGCTCCACGGCCAGTAGCATGCCCAGAGGAAAATTCG